>ERZ841116.407-NODE-407-length-33534-cov-12.973147_pt1 | contig 33534 bp, 40 predicted proteins | sample MGYA00519875_ERZ841116 | MGnify/ENA primary metagenome ERZ841116 (study PRJEB31850, sample SAMEA3708889) | human gut metagenome | biome: human gut; feature: human-associated habitat; material: faeces | place: China | collected 2014 ... | reverse complement strand
AAATTACCGTCGCTGGTCATTACAATAATGTCAGCGGTGCCTGCCGCCACGCCGGTGACGGTGATCACGTTGCCGCTAACCGTGACCGTTGCTTTTGCCCCGTCGGAGGTCGCCACGCGGAACGAGGTATCAGAGGCGCTGGCAGGATTAACCGTCACATTGAGCGTTGTGGTTGCACCGACGGCCACGCTTGCCGTGGCTTTATCGAGCGTAACGCCGGTGACTGGGATATTCGGGCTCCCGCTTTCTTCAGCCAGCTCCGGCTTGCCGGTGTTGGTGATTTTCGCTGTGCGGGTAATAACCTCTTTTGCCGGAATAGCTTTACCCAGGCTGCTGCACCAGCCGCGGAAAACGTCGACGGTACCGTTCGGGTATTTGATTTTGTAATAGCGTACTGAGCCATCAATAAACCATGCGACCAGGTCTTTTTGCCCTTCTTCACCCGGCTTCCAGGCGAGGGTGAAAGAGGTGTCGCCAGCAGATTTTGCCCCCTGAGCGGTCGCGTTCCAGTCGGCGTCCTCGTCGTCGAGGTAGGTGTCGTCATACGATTCGGCGGTCATTTCGCCCGGCGTCAGCTCTTTAATTTTTGCCAGGCGGTTCCAGTCGATATCCGAGAGTGGGTTAGCGAAAGCGTTGCCCGTTCCGGTGTAAAGCCAGAGGGTGGTACCGGCACCTTTCACGGGGGCCAGCGGGTTTGGAGTAGGCATAAGTACCTCTTAAATTGAATAGGTGATTAAGTACGTGAAATCGACTGAACCCCAGGTGGCCATTTCATCATCCCGCTGATAGTCATAACCCTGCGGGGTGAACGTCTCGACCAGTTCGGTCAGACCCGGGATGAAGGCCATTGCCGGATACACTTTCTCTTCCATCCAGGAATCAAGCGCGCTGTCGGGGCTGGAGGCTTTAAGAAATACCTCGATGTGAACAACCGCCTGCCACGAATCTTCGTCAAGCGAATCGCCGGTGTACTCCGCGTCAGAAAGGTATACAGCCACGGCAGGGAGATCCTGCTCTTCAAGAAAAACAGGGCGCCCGTCAAACCAGGTGACCGTGTCGGTGATCTCGGCTTTCAGTTTTGCCAGAATGGCTGCACGAATTGCGCTGTGTCTGTTCATCGCTTCAGGTGGATCCTCAGTTGGTTTTTCAGGGCTGCGGAAAGTTCTTTGGGCATATCGCTTTCAATAAGGCGCTTTGAAATAGCGGTGAAGGCCACGGTGAGCGGTGTCTCAAGAGGAACTTTGACCACATCAATCGGATAACGGGCCTGACCTACGCGCCGCATGACCTGCCAGCGCCCGTTCGAGAGCTGTTGGATAAAAGCGTTACGAAAGGTATAGGGCCCGATTTTAAGGACGCTGCCCGCTCCGTTTCTGGCCCCTTTTTTACGCGAGAGCCGGACGCGTGCCGTGCCAAGCTTTATCGCAGGAAGATTACCGCGGTTGATTTTTATCGACGCGACCGGGCGATCGTGACGGGCCTTGCGCAGGCGGGAACGCTGGCGGACCAGACGAACCGGAAGCCCCTTTTTCCGGTTATCATCAACTGTTGCTTCTTTCGCTACAGCTTTGCTCCCCTGGCTTATCGTTCTGCTGGCCACCCGGTTTAGTGCTTTTGCGGTTGCCTCAGGAACGATTAACCGGCTGAGACTGTTCAGGTTCTGAATAGCCCTTTCCAGTCCTTTCACAGACATAGCGCCTCCTCATTCGAGATGGATGCGGGGTTTTCCGTTGAACATGTCATAGCGGGTAACGGTCAGGTTCTTACCGTCGTAGTCGACGCTGTCGTTTCGGCGTGGCTGGTAAAGCTCAGAGAAAACCACCAGCAAAGTACCTGTTCCCGACAATGGCCCCATTTCCTCGAGTTGCTCGGCTGGAACAACGTCATAGCTGCTGCCATTGATGATCGCTGTCTTTCCCATCTTTTTTATGGTTGCCGCGTCCATGCGCGCCGCCATCCGGTCAAAAGGCTTAGGCATTGATCTTAACTTCAACAACGGTGGTGTTTGCCCCTGCATCTTCCCAGGCGATGCCCGCGGCTACGGCGTCCGTTTCTTCGATTGTGATATTGCCGTCCTTCAGATACACCTGCGCCCCGGCAGTAACAGCATCTGCGGATACTTTTGGCAGAAGGAATACACCCTCAGTAAAACCATCCCCGGTATCGCCAGCCGGAATATCGGTAATTGCCACCGCGATAAGTTTTCCAACAACAACCGGGTCGCCGCTGTGAACATCGGTTGCACCACTGTTTACCAGAGGGATCGTGTTCCCGTCCTGCGCATAGTTCTTAGCCATAACTTCTCCATTCAGCCCTTGCGGGGCTGGTTTCAGGTATAAAAAAAGCCCTTACGGGCGTCTGTTTGTCAGGACTGTTTTTTACTGACCAGAGGATTTGGTCATGCCGCGATAGTCCAGCGGCGCCACACCTGCATCAATACGCACTTTCGTGGCGATACCATCAGTGGTGAAGCCTTCCTGCTGATCGATGTATGGCGTGTCGACGCCGTTGAGATAAGCGACCTCGATGGTGTCGGTGCCCTTCGCGGCAGCCAGATACCAGGCTTTCGCATCAGCTTCATCCAGGCGCGGTTCGGCAATGACTTCTGCAAAATTCTGGATAGGGTTAACGATCCCGGCATTAATGTCTGCACCTTTAACACTGGCCGACTTGATGGTCTGATTTGCCAGAGTTTCCAGGGCGACGGGCACCAGCATGTAGGCCGGACGGATATTAAGGGTTCGCTCCCCCTCCTTCTGCAGACGCATCAGCTTGCGCGATTCGTCCAGGCTGGCCACAGAAATTGCGCCCGAGCTCAGGTTCTTGTGATCGGCATGGAACAGCGCCTTTCCGTCTGAGAGTTTCGGGTTTTTGGTCAGAATGGCGTAAACCAGATCGCCAATCGTTGCTTTCGCCGCGCGCCCCATCTTCATCGGTACGTCGGTAAGCTGGTTCAGATCGTCGTTGATGATCGCCTGGCGGGTTACTGAGAAGATTTCACCATACGTGGCAAGCGCGATGGTTTCGCCTTTGTCACCGGTAGTGATGTACTTGTACTCAGCCCCTTCGCGAACCTGTCGCAGAGAAGGGAAACCACCCATACCGACACGATGCGCCGTTTTGAAGTCCGACAGCTGGCCTTTTTTGGTCCACTGCTCGAAGGTTTCCTGCGCCTCGTCCCAGCCCTGAATCAGCGCTTTGTTCGCAACATCAAGCAGAATGTTGCCAAAGTCAGAGGTGCTGTGGGTCAGCGCCAGGCCAACCATCTGCATCGGGTTGTAGCTGGCCACGCCGATACCTTTTTCAGTCAGGGCCATACGCGCATACTCGCGCAGCGTCATACCGTTATAAACGTTATCCCGCTCCTGACCTTCGAACCCCGCACGCGCCATCAGTGCCTGGCGAATACCATCCGCGACGAAGTTACCATTGCCCGCATGAATATGCGGCTGGGTGGTTTTATTGGACGGCGTGGCCGTTTTACCGAGTTCTGCCAGCAGCAAATCTTTCGCCTTATCGACGGAACAATCAGGGTCGGCTACACACTGGTTCTGCAGTTCCATGTGTTTATTGCCGAACATGGCAAAGAGATCGCCGATAGCGTTAACACGAGCTTTCTGCTCAGCCAACACCTGCGCGCGGATCGCATTTTCATCCGGTGCCGGGTCTGTTTTTGCCTGCGGTGCCTGAGGCTGGGAAATAACCGGGTCACGCTGGGTAGTGTTGCGCGGCGGGGTGATCATGTTGCGAATGCTTTTTGGCATTTTTTCAAATTCCTCAATACGTTTTGAATGAATACAGGCCATAGCCTGAAGAGATGGTGTCACCTGGTCGGCAAAACCCAGTTCAAGGCACTCGCTGCCATTCATCCAGGTTTCGTCCTCCAGCATTGCCGCAATTTCTTCGGTGGATTTTCCGGTTTTCTGCGCATAAGCCGGGATAAGAACGGATTCAACCTTGTCGAGAAGATCCGCATAGTCGCGCATATCGCTCGCGTCACCACCAGCAAACCCCCAGGGCTTATGGATCATCATCATTGTGTTTTCAGGCATGATGACCGGATTGCCTACCATCGCAATCACCGAGGCCATGGAAGCCGCCAGACCGTCGATATGCACGGTAATCGCCGCGCCGTGATGCTTCAGCGCGTTATAAATAGCAATGCCGTCGAAGACATCACCACCGGGCGAGTTGATATAAAGGTTGATGTGGGTGACGTCCCCAAGTGCCCGGAGATCATTGACGAACTGTTTCGCCGTTACGCCCCAGTACCCGATTTCGTCATAAATAAAAATGTCGGCCTCGCTGTTATTGCTGGCCTGCATGCGGAACCACGAATTACTTTTTGCGTTGGCTTTCGGACGGTGGCGCGCCCGGTTCTTTGACTTCGGCACTGGTGCCTCCTTTATCATTGGCGGGGTCGGTGTCAAACACCAGGCCCTGTTCACGGTTCTCGTCAACCTCCGCTTTACGGCGTGACTTAACATCATCCGGGTTGCGCCCGCTGGCACGTATCCAGTCGGATTCAGTAGCAGCACCGCCGCGGATCTGCGTTTTCCAGGCATTCGCTTCTTTAACGGGGTCAATCCACGGCATAACGGGCCCCGAATAAACCGCGTTATACAGCGAGTCCATATCGATGCCTCTCGGCAGCTTGATTTCTCCGGCAGCAATAGCCATCTTCAGCCAGGCCCGGTACATGGGCCGGGTCACTGAACCGATGAACCAGTCCTGCAGAATCAGATATCCGTCGGTTGACTCCACAAGCTCCTGCCGCTGGGCACTGTACGTTCCGTTGTAGTTTCTGGATGTGCTGGAAAAGCTGAGGCGACTGCCGGCGGACACGGCACGCAGCTGTCCGTTACGAAACGACTCGAGGTTAGGGTTCGGGCGATCGGATTTAATCATCCCGATTTCTTCCCCGGCCTGCAGCTCGTCATAGAGCATACCGGGCTGAATCATCAGCTCCCGATCATCGCTGCCGGAATCAGAATCGAAGCTCTGTCCGTCGCCTTTTTTGATATACATGCCGAGTGCCGCAGCAATTCTGGCAGCAGTAAGCTCCGAGTCCTCGTACTCTTTCAGCGCGCTCAGACGCATCAGAACACCAGACAAAAGAGACGTTCCGCGGGTCTGGTGCAGGCGTCGGGTGAACTTGAGATGAAGCATGTTTTCTGCATCTATCTCTTTGGTATCGAACTGACGCCCGGATACTGGCAGGCTTTTATAGACCTGATATTTTTTCGGGCGCCCCCAGTTATCGACAAAAACGCCCTGATTGAGCTGGGTGGCGGCATCGCTGTTCATCGGCACGAAGTCCGGCTCCAGCGCTTCCAGCCAGAACGGCACGCCCGCAACCGGCTGAAGACCATTTCCGGTACCACGAACCAGCTGAGCAAATACCTCACCGTCCCGGAGCCACGTTCGTAGCATCAGCCGCTCCAGCATGGGGCGGGTAAACTGGGTTGTGACATCGGGTTTTACGGACCATTCGCCCCACTTTCTGCGGATATCGGTGGCCAGCTTTTTAGCGATCTTGCCGTTATTCAGCATCGGATGCGGTTCAACTATGATGCCCTTCGCACCCACCACCCTTTCTTCCAGCTTGTCGAAAACGCCGATCACCAGATCGTGGTTGTTGTCCAGCCAGCGCGCCTGCTGCCTTAGTGAAACCGCCCCCATCTGGCTGAGCTGATCGGCTGAGCGGCTTTCCTTCTGGGCTTTGTGGGTACGCGTTTGCTTTACCGCCTCATACGCCTTAATAACCGCACGGGCACGCAGGCGTGAGGCTTTCCAGCCTGGTGAAAACAGGCCAATCGCATCATCTAAAAAACTCATCCAAACCTCGCCAGCCTGTAGCCGGGTCGCCCGCGGCGTTTGTTATTGAGCGTAGCCAGTCGTCGCTCCCATTCCTGACGGCCTTTTCTGATTTCCGACAGGTTTTCGAGCGTCATCTGCTGCCCGTTGAAAGTGATTGATTTCCCCTCCAGAACAGACAGCTCGGCTGCAGCGTAGCGGTCGATCATGTTTTGAATATCTGCTGGATTCACACCCAACCTCCTGACGAAGACCACGGATTAGCCTGCTCGGTTACGGGCTTCTCACGTTTTGGTTTTGATTTAGATTTCGGCGCAGGCGGCGGGGATGGCATTTCGCCAGCTTCCGTCTGCGTGTCCTCGATCCACGTTTCCCGCCGTGCCCACTCAGGAGCTGACGGCCATTTGATTTTTTCGTAACCACTAAGGATGGCGAGCGCGTCGGCATAAACGAGCAGGTCAAATGCTTCGTTTGCGCCCCGGCCTGGCCTACTCCATTTCCCTTCATTCGAGCGTTCCTCATACGTCAGTTCGTCATAGAACCAGCTGCCCAGCCAGGCGGGGAAATGCACATAGCCAGGGCCGGGTGAATCACGCCACAGCGCATTATTCACCCGGTCTTTAAGGGCATCGGTCTGGAGAAGATAAAGAGGCACATCCCCCGTCGCCTGTGCGCGGCGCGTTGATCTGCCCGTGTTGTCGGGAAACGTTCGCTGGATAAGTTTGCTGCGCCTGACGCTGTCCCCCTTGAAGAGATAGATACGCTTACCCAGTCCCTCACGGCGACATCTGCGCCAGAACTTGTAGGCATTATCCGTCACGCCATCTTCACCCCCGGAGTCCACGGCCATCGACATCAGCCTCATGCCCTTTGACGGGTCAGCTGCGAGTGGCCACGTTTTATCAAAGACATCGGTGAGTAAAAGATCCCAGTCCTCCGGGTAGCTCGCCGGATCCACCTGTAAGCTTTCCCCGTTTCCGTCGCAGCGCAGCGAATGCCGGATGTTGTAACGGTCAACTATCCAGCGCTCCCCCATACTTCCATAACCCGTAATCTGCACAACAAAACGCCGGTTGCGCCCGGCCTGCACGTCCACGGTCGCGGTGAGAAACTGAACGCCGTCCGGTACCGAACGTTTTGGGACTTCTTCGGCACGCTGCTCGAGCAATTCACTTTTACGCTGCTCCATGCTGGCCCGCGGCAAATAGGGTCTGCCGAAATCGGTGTTAATCACCGTCTTCAGGGTTTCTTCGCTGCGCGTGGATTCGTATTCCTGCTCGGCTGTCAGGAACTTATAAATAAGCTGCGCCCAGGTCTGGTAAGCAGCTGCCGGACCTTCCATCCAGAAGGAGGCAATACGGGAACGACGGCCATCACCGCTAACCTGGCCTTTACTGTCGATGGTTTGCCCGTCCCGGAGCCAGACACATTTCATGTTCAGCGCACGCTTCATGTCAGGCGTGATCCTACCTTTACAGGCAGGGCACTGAAGAAACGCCGCTTCGCTGGCAAGCACAGGATCGCTGCTGTCGCGGTATCCGGTCATATTGTCCATTTCCGGCTGGAAATATTCGCCGCAATGCGGGCATGGCCAGTAAAGACGACGGCGGTCACCACGGTTATAGAGCGATAAAATTCCGGTGGTCGGAGGGGCTTCATGGGGCGTGGAGCGCCGCCATTTTGTGTCTCTGATATCCCTCCCGGGCGAGCTTTCAACCAGCGTCATCCCGGAGGACATGAATGTCGTGGTACGCTTCGATGCCAGTGAAAAAGCATCCCCCTCCCCGTCGATATCTTCCGGAAAGCGGTCATAATCCGTCAGCGCCACACTCTTATAGTCCGAGGACGACATGATATTGACGGATGGCCAGCCCAGCTTCAGATAGTTACCGGCGCGAAATGTTCGGTCGTAGACGTTGTTATCGTTACGTCTTGGGCTCAGCCGGGTTTTAACTTCAGGGCTGCAGCGAAAAGTACGGTCCAGGCGTTTTTTGGAATGCTCGCGCGCTTTTTCCTCAGATACCTGAATCACAAGCATATCTGCCGGATCGCAGACAATGTTATAAACAATCCAGCCGTCAATCAGCCCGATGGTTTTACCCGTTCGTGCCGGGCCCACAAACACCACCGCATCGTATTCACGCGATGCCAGGCAGTTCATCGGCTCAATCACATAGGGGGCCAGATCCGGATCCCACGGAACTGAGTTTCCCGCCCCCATTGGCACGCGCATATAAGTACTGACCGCATCGGCCACCGGCATACGACGCGGGGCTCGTAAAATACCGGAAACATCGCGGCGGATGTCCCTGGCGGATGCCCGCTTTGCCATCAGTCCTCCTCAGGCTCTTCCTCCTCTTTTTCAGCGTCCTGCACCCTCTCCGCCATCTGGTCGCGCAGATCATCGATAACGCTTTGCACACGAACCACCGCAGCAGGCGTTAAAGCACAGTCTCGCTCGAGCACATCCGGGAGGGTTTCAAGTACCATGACGACGGCTTTCGCCATCAATGAGAATTCTCGCGCCACTTCATCTGCGGGTATTAACTGCCCCGTATCCTGTTCGAACTTCAGCCTCTCGTTCTCAGCTTTCCAGTGGGACAGCCTGTCAGAGGGGGGCATATCATCAATGTTGGCCGAAACGGTAGGGATCATCAGTTCGGTCAGAATGTCGGTCACCAGATAGAGCTTTAACTTGCTGTTGCTGCCTGGAGCAGGTTCAACATTTTTCAGTCTCGCGGCAACCGTCTGACGGTGTACGCCGGTTATCCCTGCCAGCTGGTTGATATTGAGTTTTAAAGTGGCAATTTCCTGGTCCATGATGGTGAACACTTTTTGAACGATTCGACATCTAGCGAAAATGGCCTCTAATTAAATCAAAGACCTGCGAACATGATGATGATGATGACCCTGGATCCGAAAAACTAGCCGTTTCCCGCGAGCGCGCCGCCCCGTGGAAGGCCCCCTGACGGGAGGACCCGTGTGATTGCAAATAAAAAACCGCCCGAAGGCGGTTTATGGAACACTTACGAAACGGCTTTATCCTAAGAACTTAGAAGAGGCTGAGATTAAAACCATAACCATTAGCGCAGCGTTCGAACGATTTATAGTAAGTGCGCAAATTAGTGTTCTTCTCATACAGAATAGTTGCAAAATCTGAAGGGGAAATTAACCAGCGAATGCCATGTCCGCCACCAGTGTGGAAGTAGCGATCGAAAGATACTCCAGAATTAAAGCAGTCGCTGTTAAGCGTATCCAAATGAATGTGGTCGCGGCCAACGTAAAGCGCGGTCACGAGTGCAGCCTGATCATCCAAAGAATATTGATTCAAAAAAGCCTGCGCATCAGAGGTGTTTTTAAATGGAATTTGCGGGTCTACCAGATTTATAAGTTGCTGTATGTGAGTCATTTTTCTTCCTTAGTATTAGTACCATCTCTATGTGATACGTTAAAATTATTGGGATGAAAAATAGCAATTCAACCTCTGCCACATAAATTAAAACACAGTAAACCAGGCCATAGACACGCAGAATCAGTCAAAGAAAGCAATTGCACACAACTTATTGCAGACACTGCTCTTTGATGTAGTCTTGCAGATAGCCAACCTGCTTCGTCACTGTGACGATTCGCTCTCTGAGGGTGAAATAATCCCGTTCAGCGGAGTCAGTAAGTCGGGGGCCGGAAGCATCGACCATGCCGCCGGTGTTAGCCGCTCCGTTCGCGGGACATCTGGCGTTGACGTGCAGCCCACACTTGCCATCGCGAACACAACGCTGCAGATCTTCAAGCTGAGATTTCGCATTAGCTAATTCCTTCGTGTATTTGGCATCCAGCGCAGCAACATCACGCTGGCGGGTCTGCATGTTTTTGATGATGGCGTTCGCCATGCTGAGATTCTTAGAGGCTTTATCGCGCTGATCTTTGTAGGTGATGGCGTTAATGCGGTAATGGTTAATCGCCCAGCCCATAGATACAAGCAGGCAGATAACGACAGCCCAGATGATTACTGTTAATCGACCCAATGTTCTATCCCCCAGCATGCCAGAGCGCTTTCCTGGTCCCTTCGCTCAACCTGACCGTAGCAGCCATTTTTCTGGCCAGTGGTCAGGCGACAATCACGGCCACCGTCTTTAATCCACCAGCGGATAGCTTCACAGGCCCCTTTTTGGTCACCAGCATTGATGCGCTTGTAGAACGTGGACGGAAAGCATTTACCCGGCCCGATGTTGTACGGGCAGAAAGATGCGATCCCGGCTTTCTGCGGTTCGGTAAGCGGCACCTTAATATTGCGCTCAACCCAGTCAAGCGCCTTATCTCGTTCGATGGCGTTTACCTGATCGCATTTCGCCTGCGTCAGCTTCATGCCCTGCACTACCGATTTACCATCAACCATTGTGGCGCCACGGCAAATAGTCCAGATGCCTCCGCCGTCTTTGTATGCAATGAGCCTATTCCCTTCTTTCTCATTCAGGAACTGATCGAGGATGGTCGGGGCAGATGCGCCAGCAAGCACCAACCCCAGAACAGCCGCGCTCAACTTTGCCCGGTTCCCCATTACTCACCTTCCTTTTGTAATGCCTCGACAACCACGCTTGCCGCAGCGGGACGTTCATTTAGGGGTTTGTCACCAACGCCTTTCAGGTAGTCATTGACCATTTTTGTTCTCTTCTCATCCTCTTTACGCCTGCGGTGTGCATCAACACGCCCGTTGATGTAGGAGGCAAGTGAGATAATTAAACCGGCAGCGCCAAAGAACATGAACATCAGATCCTGAGTGGTAAATCCAATGGCAGAAGCCAGAGCTGCTAACCACGCGAAGAACTGCGTGAAGATGTTCCCTGAGTCATTCATTTTCATGGTCTCTCACCTCGCTAGATGCGGGTGCTGTGTGGAGGAAATAAAAAAGGCCGCCCGTAGGCAGCCTTGAGATTTTTTTCAGTCACCACAGAAATGGGTGCTGTTTTTTGTGACGCGATTCGATAAAGACCGCGAACCTTAGAGGTGATTGACTGATCTCTATAATTGGTAATTCCCAGCCAGTCACCATCTTAAGATACTGTGTATCTTGATGAACTCTTACTGTGCCGGCGTAGCCATCTTTGCAGTAGGCCGTTACGTTGATATGTGCAGATTCCTTACCGCTCATAATTACACCTTCCATAGGTTTGGCAGTCACTTCTTGTGACATACATCACGCTACACTGAGTGCATTTTATAAGCAACAAAAAAACCCGCTCATTGGCGGGCTTTACTGCACATATACAGGTATATTCGAAGGCTATCTAGTAACTAAGCTTTTGAACTAGTTCAAGCCTTCAGCTTTGCGCTGGGCTAAGCGTGCTTTAAGTGATGATGCGGTTAACACAGCACCACGAGATGAACCCGAGGTTTTCACTGCAACCCGAGGCTCCTCTTGTTTTGTGTTAGTCATGCCATCTCTTCCTTTAGCAGATAAGTTCGTGGTGGAACTATAACCTTGATTTTCTAAACGGTCAAAGATTTTGGACTCTATCTCCATCTCTTTTTCATCTTCTATCTGTTCATCAGTCATCATGGCGATCAATTTTTTCAATTCATCTGTGCTTTCGAATCGTTCAATGATCTTCTGATAGATTTGACGATGATACTCCTCTATTTGAGTCTCATCATACCACTTCAGGTTGTCTTCAACTACTGCTCCGTCAGACCAAGCAATGTAATCGAAGTCAGCACCAGTGCAAGGATCTCTAGAGAATGCCTCACGCATACTTCTAGTTATAAGGTTCAGACCATGCTCTGAAAACTGAAATTCCGTTCCACCTTCATGTAAAATCCTCAGACAACTCATGTAAGTATTTAGTGCGAAACTTGAACCGGAACCAGCGCTATAGAAGATCCCACCCATATCCTCGTAGGGCTCCGTTCCATGCGAGTAGAGAATCCGACCTGTAGCCTTTTGTACTTCAATAAGCTCACATGTTTGACCTTCAAGTTCCGTATAGCGAGCTATCCAGTCAGCAAACTCTTCATCAATGCCGATCCGATCCCCTATATAACCAGCAAGTATATTCAAGATGGGGTCGATGTGGCCTGCCAAAAAAATCATAGTGTCAGTAAGAACAAAAAACTTTCTAAATGGGGCTGGAGCAGCTCTATCCGCCACATCAGTCCAAAGTTGGTCTACTGCTACGAAAACAGAATCCTGAGCGATTATAGTGGTCATTACTATTCGTTATTAAATTTTTTAACCAATATACCCTAAATCCTTCCGTTGAAGCGAGGATTCGATATGTTTTAAGCACATGTCTAAATGACGACTCTTAACACAATAATCTAGAAAATGCGGACCGCGTTAGTGATTTTTAACGAGTTTTACTTTAATTTTCTTACGCACAGAACAACAAGAAACCAGTTCTAGCCTAAAAAAACGTTTAACGCTGAACTTACAATGAGGGACTATCTTTGGGCGACATACATTATGACGTTGAGTCTGAGCAACAAGCATTTGAATTGCTCGAACGTTATCTGAGGGGACATGGTTTACCAGATAAAATCAGTTTCAATGGCTGGCCTAGCCTAACAATCAGGCTTACCGGCGAAAAATTTAACAAATCACTTACTCCTTCAGTGATGAAGGGCTTCGTTGAGATGCAATCACAGATCAACAAGTCTTATGCACTTGCAAAATATGGCACTCCAGATGTTCGCAAGTTAACTAAAGAAGAGCTTGATGCTTTAGAAATAGAAGTTACAGTAGAGCAAGGTTCGTCACTTGTTGAGATCAACATTGATGGATTCTTGAGCAAGCTTACGCACGAATTGGTAGGAAAAATGAACGCCACAGAGATTGTATTCACAGTTCTCGGTGCTGCCGTCATATGGGGCGGTGTTACCGTCTTTAAACGCTTCTTAGATAACCGTAAAGATACACGCCTAGCCGAGATCGCTAAAGAAGGCGATAAAGAACATCTGCGTGCAATGCAGGTGATGACCCAAGAGGAAACGAAACGCCTCCAAATCATCTCTGAAATGGTTGCTCAGAAGCCTCTTCTAGACAACATGGATCGTATGTCTTATGACGCTAAGACCACCATGGTTAAGTCTTTCGTACGCTCAGATACTGCTGAGATTGATGGTGTTACTATTGATTCAGAGACTGCAAAAGAATTAGTTACCAATGCACGACGTCGTTCTGTAGAGATGCGAATTGACGGTGTTTACCGCATTGAGGAAGTGAATAATACAGATCCTGAGTGCTTCAAAGTTAAGGTTCGTAGAGTTGACTCTGACCAGCGTCTGACTTGTGTAGTTCAGGATATTTTCCTTGACGAGTCTGGAAACAAAGAAGCTCTTCAACGAGCAGAATGGGAAAGAAAACCTGTTCATTTAAGCATCAACGCAAAGCATGTTGACGGTGATATCAAGTCAGCTGTAATTTTATATGTGAAAGATGCTGATAATAAGCCCGAATAATCGGGCTTTTACTTCACGATTTCATTTCCACATCCATATCTAAGCTCACATCCAGCATACTAAGGCAGCCATCAATAAACCCTTCTGCCATCTGTATCTCAATGCGTATAAGCTTCTCATCCTTCTTACGTGCTTTCGCTATTTTCCGCTTGGATATGCCATACAGATAATGTGCAACCAAGAGCGAATGTTCATAGGGCTTGCGTTTTTGAAGTCGAGCTAAACACCCCTCGATAACTAGGGCATCGTCATCAGTGCATGAAAAGCGGGATTTGCTTGTCGGGGGCAGTAGACCTTTGAATCCAGCGGCTATTGATGAGTAATCGACACCTGAACTATCACTCGCAGCCCATCCGCCCCAACGCTCTAAAACCATCTGAATGTCACGCATGTTTTCTCCACTTTTCATGCTAATACGCCGATTGCCAGCGCACGATCTAAAAACCGAAACAGCAGCGTTAACTGGTCTCCGTATTTCGCTTCAAATGCCACAGGATCAGCGTGCAACTCATCGTGATGCGCTCTGCACAGCGGTATCACAAACAGGTCATGCGCTTTGGTACCCATTCCACCCTGCCCGTGGCCTATCAGATGGTGGGGGTCGTCTGCCGGGTTATTGCAGCAACTGCACTGCTGCGACTTCACCCAGCGGGTGTACTTCTCGTTCTCCCAGCGGCGGCGCTTTGGCCTCAGCATGAAAGATTCTGGGGATTCGGGATCGACCTTCACCGAGACAATCTTCTTAACTTTCTCCTGGAGGATTTCCGTAGCCAGTAATGACGGCACAATGTCGCTTTCCCGCATTACGGAACTATGCGATTCAGGCTTAATCCTTAGGGCTTTGTTAGCCACTGATTCAGGAATAAGGTCAGCCAAATCGTTACGTACAATCCACCAGCAAAATTCCGGCAGCGTCAGGGTGTGGTCATCGCTGAAACCCAGCATGATATTCACCCTTTCGAGCAGCCATTTTACCAGGTTCTGCATGGCAATTCCTGCCAGTCTTTCAGTGGCTTGTTCACGCAACTGGTTATCACAGCCCCAGCAAAGGCGAATGCTTCCTGGGGCGTGACGCATCACTGTAAAGTCCTTTGAGTGCCATTCATTGTGGGGCCACTGGCATTCGAATTTACGCTCCAGCCAGGCGTCAAGACTGCTCAGCCCACCAGCGCGCTGAATTACTCTCTCGTTTAGAAAAAGCTCCTGAATACTGGCATCATCTGTCAGTGGCTGGTGCGCTTCAGGAATAAGACCAGATGGAAAATGCTGGATTGCTTCGGATGGAGTTTCAATCACCACCCTTCCGCTACGGAACAGCCACAGCAACTCGTTGCCTGGGCGGAACAGCACAACTCCGGATATTGGAGCAACTTCAGGTGTAAGTATGGCTCTCACGCAATTTGCCCCTTAGCGATATGTTCACCCGCCAGAGGTTCATGTTTTTTGATAGATATCTCTACTCGTCCACCGGCTACTGTCGGTCCCCACTCCACCAGCATTCGCTGCACCTGACTGTCATCCTCCCAGATACCAGCATGAGTAAGCGCGTCGAACAGAGCCTTGTTGTAGTTGTCGATGTCGCGGCGGCGTTCGTCAGGTGGGTACAGCATAATTTCGACGGCTGCCGGTGCGGTTGATGGTTTGGGAAGGAAGCGCAACTGCTCGACGATAGCCACGCAGGCAGCGCTTTGATATGCCCTGCCTTTGGCGCTGATAAGATGGCGGCCTTTTAACGGCCCCTTGTTAGGAGCTCGCCAGTAGGTGTTTACGCTCGGCGGGAACGGGAGCACCAGTTTCATAAAACTACTCCCTGTTTTTTCAGCCATTGAACCGCGTTGTCTATGGCCTTGCCTCCACCGGATAACAGGTCTCTAACGATCGATACCGGATCTGCATCCCATTCAGTTTTGATGACGGTAATCCCCCTAGCAGCGCCAGGAGCAATCGATATGTAACCCTTTTTCTTTAGCGCCTTCACGTGCTCTGCAGCTGCGTTCGGCGATGCGCAGCCAATTAATCCAGCAAGCTCCAGCATAGTCGGCGGGAAACCGGTTCGGTCCTTGTAAAGCACGATGGCATCCAGTACATCTCTCTGACGCGGCGTTAATTTCATCATGAATTTGCTCCTCTGAAACCTGCCGGGACTTTGCTGTAGTCAGTGTTCTGGAAGCTGGAGCGGAATACCCCATCTTCACGGACCCACTCACCGTTAACACGCGGTGGACGACCAGCTTTATGCCAGCTGTTCGCTGACTTCAGGTAGCCTGGGAATTTGGTCGGCTGGAAAAGCGTCTGTGGTCGAAGGTAGGTAGCCATCGTCAGGTCTTCGCTCCACTTGGCGTTGCAGTAATCAACCACCAGCGACAATTCTTCAACGGTGAAGCCCTCCCCGATTCGGGCACGAATGTTTTGCAGCGAGGTTGTTGAAACCTGATAACGCGAACTGGTCACCTGGTTGAGATGGGTTAAAACCTGTTTAGCCCGATCGGTGATCAACACATCACGGTCTGGTTGCGGCGCAACCGGACAAGAAGGGTTTTTAATATCTGTAGTATTCTCTGTTGTATTCTCTGTAAGAACATCAGTGCAATTTGACCTGATGACAGCGGTTCGTTTTGACCCGATGGAGCGTTTCACTTTGACCTCTTCCATCGGTTCATTTTGACCTGATGGAAGAGTGCAATTTGAACTCTTCGATTTGGTCACTTTGACCTCATCTAAAAGCTCGCTTTCGTAGTTGATCGTGTAATAGTTCGTCATGTCGCGCTGAGACTTATTCAACTGCTCAACTTTGAGCACGCCGAGATTCTTCAGGCGGGTGAATGTGCGCTTCAAAGTAGACTCGGACCAGAACGGGAACTGCTCAAGCCACTGCTCATTGGTGTTGTAAATCCAGCGCACGCCGTCACGCTCCAGTCCGGAGTTGGTCTCTTTCAGCCAGTAATTTACCTGCTGCAACGCAATAGCCTCGTTGAGGCCAATGCTGTACGCAAGGTCAGGGTTTATCACTATCGGCCGGGATGGCATCAACAGGCTCATGGTCGTCCTTTAACTCTGTAAATTTACGCTGGAATTGCTCAAGAGGGCTGAAGCACTCATGATCGTACCCTTCGCGAAGGTATATAACGCGTCGAGTCTCGGGCTCCCATCTGACGACGTGGACGGGGATGCCTCTGTGGTCTCTGAATCGCCGGTCAACTTCAGCCATTCCTCACGCCCCTTCTCGTTCATCTGAGTAAAAGCCTCTACCATCGCGTTCTCAGGCTGGTAGTTGTTCAAGTCAGCCTGGTCGTTTAATCTCTCCACATAGCCGAACGGGGAGTCTTTACCCACCAGCGGAAGGCATCTGAATTGCTTCGCTGGTCTCAATCGGTTTAAACTGTTCATGCGTTAGTTTCTCCACTGAATACGACACGCCAAGACGCCAGGGGCCTGCACGCCCGCTGGCGTCACTTTTTTGGGGATTTCTTCCGGCTAAACAGCGCGACAATCGCGCGGATTTCTTCTTCACGCGCCGCCAAATGGCGCCGGTGATACTCGTTAATTTCTTCAGCTTCATGCGGTTCAATCACTCCATCCTCCAAGGCTTTCTGAATTACGGTATCGACACGTCCGCGCGCTGCTGATGTACGCAGTGCTCGATCAAACAAGTCGACACGGTCCAAGTCTTCCAGATGCGGAACGTCCACCAGCAGTGCGCCGTGACGACGGGCAAAGTAATCTGCCAGGAGAGACGTGTTAGAAATATCTTCCATCGCCTCCAGCTCGTTCACTTCAAAGAAGCGGCAACCGTTCTTCTCGTACAGGTTGTTGTTGAACTGCGTCAATGACATGCCAAGAGCACCGGCCATCGCCTCACGGCCACCGGGGTACGCTTTGCACATCGCTTTCACTACTTCTTTCAGGCTTTGCTCTACCATGTTGTTTTTCCTTTGGTAGTTACGTAAGTGTGTTCTCTTGGTTACGGTATTACTGCAGTTCTAGGTTCAGCCGGTTTGTTTTTGTTAGGGAATGGTCGTACTTCCTCTGCTTCAATTTTCCCGTCTTCCTTAACCAGGATGTTTACCCGGCGATTACGCTTGAGGGCTTTGCTGATAGCGCTTTGGTATACCCCAAGAGCCTCAGCTGTTTTTGCCTGACCGTTTTCCAAAACATATTCAGATAGCGGAATAATCTTCATTGGTTTTCCTCGTGGTTTGCACACAAAAAGTATCACTGTTAGTGATAGATATGTCAACACTAGCGGTGATTGGTGGTTATGCCTTGCGGTGATAAATTATGAGAATGAAAAAGAAACCATTGACCGCCGAACAACTAGCTGATGCCAGCAGGCTGAAAGCAATTTTTGAGTCCAAGAAAAAAATTCTCGGGCTCTCTCAGGAGACTTTGGCTGAACAAATGGGGATGGGTCAGAGTGGTGTAGCGCAGTTGCTCAATGGAACGAACGCTATTAATGCAACTCATGCAGCACAGTTTGCCAAGATTCTCGGGGTGAAAGTCGATGATTTCAGCCCCTCCCTTGCTGCAGAGATATCAGCAATGTTCGAAGCCATCGCAAACGGAAGAAGTCAATCTTCAGTATATGAATACCCTCTTTTAACTGAGGTTCAGGCAGGATCATTCTGTCCTGTAAGTACTTATACTGAACGTGATGCTAAAGAATGGGTTTCAACTACCGCAAAAGCCAGTGATTCAGCCTTCTGGCTTGAGGTTTCGGGCCATTCAATGACAGCCCCGCCTGGCGTAAAGCCAAGCTTTCCTGAAGGAATGCTCATACTTATAGACCCTGAGCAGCCGGTTGAAGCTGGTGATTTTTGTGTTGCTGGTATTTTCAATGATTCAGAGGTCACATTTAAAAGATTTGTTCGTGAAGATGGTAGACCCTGGTTAGAACCACTTAATCCAAGCCCACGATATCAAGCCATTGAATGTAATGAAAATTGCAGGATAATCGGCAAAGTTGTTAAGGCCCAATGGCCTGAAAATATCTTCGAATAAGGAGCCAATCGGCTCCTTTTTTTTGCATCTTTTTTTCACCTTATTAATCATGAAGTTAACACTATGAGTGATATTTTTATCACTACAGGTGTTGACGTATTAATTACTAATGGTGATACTAATTATGCGCCGGGGTGATGATGTTTATGTCCATCGGTATGGTAACAGTACGGTAAATGGCTCATGCGCCGAAGAAATAAAAAAAGCGCCCATTGGACGCTTCGTTCTTTAACAATCGATGATAATTTATTCTAAGAATGCGTCAGACATTAACTGGAAGAAAACATCATCAGTTAACCTCGCCGTCTGAGAATTTGAGGGATTATCTTTGTCATAATCCACAAACACCCAGAATGGTTCTTCTTCAATCGGATTACTATCTAAACCCAAGAAAAATACATGGGAACCGAGAGATTTTGGCATTTCAATCTTTACTGTTCCCTTAAAATCGTTATTCGACGAAACACCTGCAGGTTGGAATGAAACCTTTTTGTTCCCGTCTGAAACTATCACCCCCTTGGTTTGATAGAGTGTCTCAAAATCATAGTAGGCAACTGATAGGTTTTGACATGCAAGCCCCCCTGATACTGCCCATTCTTCAAGCACTTCGATGAGGGGTGATAAATACTTTTGGTAAGTTCCAATTTTTCCTTGCTGCTCTTTAAAAAAGTTCTCTCTGTGGCTTCTGAGTTCTTCCCAACGTTTTTGAGTAGCCTCTTCTTTTTCTTTTAATTTCTTCTTAAAACTTTCTGCCGGATTTGTCATAAAAAATTTTTCCCAATGAGTTTTTTCTTATCATATGGTTCGAATAAAACAGAAGATAATCGGTTATAGCTATTGTTTCCGTCTGGCACCATCCAACTTAAGTCAAATCGTTTTTCTTCTTTGCTTTACGCTTCACCTCGATTTTATATTCGCGAACAGAATAAATTGCTTTCCTTTATAACTTTATTCGGTTTGCCAACAAACATTATCTCGCAGTCTTGCGAGGGATTAGTGCAACCAAAAATCAGCGCTGTGCAGAGCGCTTATAACACGGAGAAACTATCCATGACGAACACACAGAACGTCACCGAGTTACAACCACGCATGACCAGAGGGCAGCTAATCGACGCAGCTCGTAAGGCCGCCCCTCTCCTTCCTGCCGCTTACGGCTGGATGGTTAACGAACTGGCTACACGCCTTGATGTTACCAGTGTTGCGCTCTGCGAAGCGATGGCGCAGCGTAAAGAACTGGCTGAGCAGAACGCCACCCTACGTGAGGATGTTGCCAGTTGGGCCAAAGAGTGCGACCGCATAGAAGAGCGCCACACCAAAACACCTACCAACATGCACCTGCTGGAAGCTCAGCGAGAACTGCGTGAGCTCACTCCTGTTGTCATTTCCCTGAATAACGAGGTTGCTCTCTAATGGCTAACTCATTCAAGCAAATGACCAAGGCTGGGGTAATTAAGCGCACCGATACCGGGATGTTTATTGCTCTCTGCGATATCCATGTACGTGAAGGTTTCAACAAGCGTGAAGACGACGAGCGCACCCGCCAGGCAGATGATGACCTGTTTAACTACCTAATGAATGGTGGTTCAGTTCCTCCACTGGAAGTTATCGCACGTGATGAAGGTGGTGTGTGGGTTGTTGAAGGTCACCGCCGTCGCCGCTGCTATGCGCGCTGTGCTGAAGCTGGTAAGCCAGTGGACCGCATTCACATCATGCCGTTCAACGGTAACGATGTGCAGCGCCTGGCGCGAATCATGACCAGTAACAACCAGCTGCCGCTCTCCGATATGGAACAGGCTGCAGTTATTCAGGAGCTGCATAACGCCTTCAACCAGACCACCAGCGAAATAGCGAAACTGGTCAATAAGTCAGTGGCCACGGTAGAAAAGTTGCTTCTCCTGAGCACGGCTAACCATGACGTTCAGCAGGAAGTTAAATCCGGCGCGGTGTCAGTAGATGTCGCGGTTGATCGCGTCATGGAGTATGGCGAACAGGCCGGAAAAGTTCTCCAGCACGATAAGGCTGTAGCGGCTGCCCAGGGGAAAACGAAAGTTACCCGCAGTTCTATCGCTCCGGAACTCAGCGTAAAGAACGCGCGCCGTTTCGTTGAGCTTATGGCTCAGGCCACGATCAGTGATGAAGGTGTTTTCACTCTTGAAGGAACAGCCCTTGCTGAAGCGCTGGCCATTATGGACGACCACAAAGCGATTGCGGAAGCGCGTGAAACATACCGCCTTTCACAGCCAGTACCTGAAACAGAGGTGGTAGGCAAAACGCTTTACGTGAAACTAGAAGGCATTGAGATTGGTACCGCTCAAATCTATCGCGGCAAAAACGTCATCCTGAATGGGATTGTCACCAGCCAGTCAAAAGCAGTGGCCCACTTCGTTAAAGCACATAAGATTCAGCAGGAGGCAAAATGAGCAACATAGCCCCATCAATTATTGTTCCTACTGACGTAAGCTTGAAAATACGTGAGATCGAAACAGCATATAGCCATTTTCTTAATCATTTTCGTATTCCAGACGACCACAAAATAGTTGTGAATTACTCTGCCGGAAAAGACAGTACAGCGAACCTTGCTGTAGCACATGCTTTGTTCGGCGATCGAGTGCAAGCTGTTATGGCTGACACAGACAATGAACATGACTTAACCGTCGAATTTGCCAAAACTATTCACGAGCAGGTCGGTTGTAGACCCGTACAAATTGTAAAAAGAATCTATACCGAAGAAGATTTTTCAAGACGTCGAGCGTACCTGAAAAAGAACTGGCCAAAACGGCAAGTCATACGCATGGGTGCTTATCGTGGAATTATCATGCCATCCCTATCACAGTCAGATACCAAATTCGGCCAGGCCTGGCTGCGAACAGCTGAAAGATGGGGTATTGAGTTCGAAACAGCACTTGATGCGGCATTGTCAGTTATGCATCCGAGCGGAAACAGTTTCCTTGACTGCGCGTTGTTGCATGGCAAGTTCCCAATGCTGCGTGATCGCTTCTGTACTGATGAGCTTAAAATTCAGATCGCTTTTGATAAAGCGATGCAGCCTATGCTAGATGAAGGTGATGTCGTGGTTCAATGGTCTGGCGTGCGGGCTGATGAGTCATCAAAACGCGCCGGGTATGAACGATTCTCAGCTGACCAGAGGGACCCAGATTTTCTTTATAATTTCTTACCAATTCATAAATGAACTGCAACTGACGTATTTGCACTACATAAACATTTTGGAATTAGTCCAAACCCTCTTTATTTACAAGGTGCTTACCGCGTCGGTTGCATGAACTGCGTGCTGTGTAACAAAGAAGAGATTGCAGAGACCGCCGCTCGCTGGCCAGAGCATATAGACAAGCACAAAGAGTGGGAGTTGAAGGTTCGCCTGACTTCTCGTTGGGTACACTGGATGAGCATTGGGGAGATTAGCCAGAGATGGATGAAGCAATTCGATCTCCCTCTTGGCCGTCACGTTCAGCTTCATGGCCTAAATCCTGAACTCCAGCACATCGACTGGTCTGGCTTTTACGGACCGAGAGGCGGGCTTAATTCCCCCGGTGTTGATGATGTTGTTGAGTGGGCTAAGACAGGGCGCGGTGGTAAAGTTTTTGACCTAGTGAAAGCTAGCCTCAATACTGAAATTTGTTCATCTCGTTACGGCCTTTGTGAATGAAGATGTCTATAATATGATGAAAAATTAAGTGTGCATAACTCAATAATAATCTGAGGAAAAAAATGTCTCTTTCAAATGGAACAATAGCAAAGGGTATCTCAATACTATCACCAATCGCAATGGTGGGGGCGCTGGTAATAAGTGTTAGCTCTTTGAATACAGAGCTAAAGGACAAACCAAACCTACTTAATACAGCAGTCTCAACTCCATTAGACAATAAAACAAAACCCGACCCACTTATAAAAGAAATAAATATTTATCGTGATGAAGTATTCCAACTTAGGAATACCTTGACCGCATTGAAAAACACATCAACTCTAACACCAGAAAACGTACGCATAGAGGTACTTGAAAGCAAGATTACAGACATTCAAAATAAAGTGAGTGCACTAAACGACATCTTAGGAAACAATCCCGAGAAAGCGTTGGCATTGCCATTAATGAGAAAGGACCTAGACTCATTAAACACATCATTAAAAGTTGTGAGTGATTACTCAGACAAACAACTTGAACGATTCATAAATCTGTTTTACTGGATTATTGCCGTTTTAGCTGGTGGTATTATAAGCATAGCGATAGGTCTGTATTTTGGATTAAAGAAAAGTAATTAAAATTTAGTTTAACTTAGAAGATAAAAATCACCGGGTGCAGCCGGTTAAGTGGAGAAAACTATGTCTCGCATGATTTCATTAATCGACTGGGCTCAAGAAGAGTTTGGAGAACAAGCGCCAAGTGAACGCGTATTGAAAAAATACGCTAAAGGCCGAATGATGGCCCCGCCTGCCGTTAAGGTCGGGCGCAACTGGCTGGTAGACCGTGAGGCACGTTACGTTGGAGTGATAGCCGAACCTGTTGTTCCTACAAATTCTAACCCCAGATTAAAACGGATCATTGCTGATGGCTGCTAGACCACGCACGCATAAAATTTCTATTCCAAATCTCTATTGCAAACTGGATAAGAGAACAGGAAAAGTTTACTGGCAGTATAAACACCCAACTACTGGGCGCTTTCATAGTCTTGGAACAGATGAGGCAGAAGCAAAACAGGTAGCTAACGAGGCTAACACCATTATTGCTGAACAGAGGACTCGTCAGATTCTTAGCGTTAATGATCGTCTGGCGAGGATGAAATGGAAACGAACAGATATAACTGTTACAGAATGGATTGATAAATATATTGTAATTCAAGAAGAACGCCTCAGAAATAACGAATTACGACCAAACTCTTTTCGCCAGAAAAATAAACCGCTTCGACTTTTCAGAGAACATTGTGGCATGCGATATCTGAAAGATATTGAGACCATTGATGTAGCTGAAATAACTGATGCAATTAAGAATGATGGTTTTAGTCGCATGGCGCAGGTAGTACGAATGGTATTGGTTGACGTGTTTAAAGAAGCTCAGCATGCAGGATATGTCCCTCCTGGATATAATCCTGCGATGGCAACAAAGCAACCTCGACATAAAGTCACAAGGCAGAGACTGTCATTAGAAGAATGGAAGTTAATTTATGAAGCGGCTGAAAGTATGCAGCCTTACCTACAATGTGGGATGTTACTAGCGCTGGTAACCGGACAACGACTCGGTGATATCTGTAAAATGAGGTTCTCTGATATTTGGGACGACATGCTACATATCGAACAGGAAAAGACTGGTTCTAGGTTAGCCATCCCTCTTGATCTTAAATGTGATGCATTAGGGTTGACGCTTCGTGATGTGGTTTCAAAATGCCGAGATGCAGTGATAAGCAAATATCTTGTTCACTTTCGCCACTCGACATCTCAGGCAACCAGAGGAGACTGCGTTTCATCGAGTAGCCTTACGACATCTTTTAAAAAAGCCCGGAATAAATGCGGCATCGAATGGGAAAAGGGAACCGCGCCAACATTTCATGAACAACGTTCGCTTTCAGAAAGATTGTATGAGGCGCAGGGGGTTGATACTCAAAAATTACTCGGCCACAAATCACCTCAGCAGACGGCTAAATACCATGATGACAGGGGAAAAAACTGGACTGTCATAGCCGTTTGAAAAGAATGTTTTATAGCCAGTTTTGGGGAGGGTTTTTGGGGAAGGTTTTGGGGAAGAAATTCGTTAGATAGTAAAAAACGGGAACCCATCGGCTCCCGTTCTTGTTTAACCCAGCAAGTGGATTACATGTTCGCGATAATCGCGTCGCCAAACTCTGAGCATTTCAGCAGTTTAGCGCCTTCCATCAGACGTTCGAAATCGTAAGTTACGGTTTTGGCGTTGATCGCGCCTTCCATACCTTTCACGATCAGGTCTGCGGCTTCGAACCATTCCATATGACGCAGCATCATCTCTGCGGACAGGATGATAGAGCCTGGGTTCACTTTGTCCTGACCTGCATATTTAGGAGCAGTACCGTGGGTCGCTTCGAACAGAGCGCACTCGTCACCGATGTTTGCACCAGGGGCGATACCGATACCGCCAACCTGTGCTGCCAGGGCGTCAGAGATGTAATCACCGTTCAGGTTCATACAGGCAATCACGTCGTATTCAGCAGGACGCAGCAGGATCTGCTGCAGGAACGCATCGGCGATCACATCTTTTACGATGATCTCTTTGCCGGTGTTCGGGTTCTTAATCTTCTGCCACGGGCCACCGTCGATCAGCTCACTGCCGAACTCTTCTTTCGCCAACTGGTAACCCCAGTCTTTGAAGGCACCTTCGGTGAACTTCATGATGTTGCCTTTGTGAACCAGAGTCACAGAGTCACGGTCGTTGGTGATCGCGTATTCGATAGCCGCGCGCACCAGACGTTTAGTCCCTTCTTCGGAGCATGGCTTGATGCCGATACCGCAATGTTCAGGGAAGCGAATTTTCTTCACGCCCATCTCTTCGCGCAGGAATTTAATCACTTTTTCTGCGTCTGCAGAGTCTGCTTTCCACTCGATGCCCGCGTAGATGTCTTCTGAGTTTTCGCGGAAGATAACCATATCGGTCAGTTCAGGGTGCTTAACCGGGCTTGGGGTGCCCTGATAGTAACGCACCGGACGCAGACAGACGTACAGGTCCAGTTCCTGACGCAGTGCCACGTTCAGGGAGCGGATACCGCCGCCGACTGGGGTGGTCAATGGGCCTTTGATAGCAACGCGGTAGTCGCGGATCAGGTCCAGCGTTTCTGCTGGCAGCCAGACGTCCTGGCCATAAACTTGAGTCGATTTCTCACCGGTGTAAATTTCCATCCAGGAAATTTTACGCTCGCCTTTGTAGGCTTTCTCAACAGCGGCATCAACCACTTTCAGCATTGCCGGGGTAACGTCTACACCGATACCGTCACCTTCAATGAACGGGATAATCGGATTGTGAGGAACGTTAATCTTGCCGTTTTGCAGGGTGATCTTTTTACCTTCCGCCGGAACAACTACTTTGCTTTCCATTAACCTCTCCTTCGAGCGCTTCTGGTTGTTACTGATCTTATGTTAATAAATTGTAATGAGCCCTTCGATAGTACCTGAATGTCCTGCGCCATGAAAGGTCTTCGTTATTAGGCTATAATGCGGCAATTGATAACGCCTGAAAATACCATGAAGAAAACTTCTTTTACAAAACACCGGGTTGAGCGATTCAGCTCGCGACAAGCCGCCAGAAGACCGCAAGAAACCCAGCCGAAGCGGGTTATTTTGTTCAATAAACCCTACGATGTTTTGCCGCAGTTCACCGATGAGGCCGGACGCAGCACGCTGAAGGATTACATTCCCGTTCAGGGCGTTTACGCCGCCGGGCGTCTGGACCGGGACAGCGAAGGACTTTTAGTTTTAACCAACGACGGCGCTCTGCAGGCAAAGCTCACACAGCCGGGAAAACGCACGGGCAAAATTTACTTCGTGCAGGTCGAAGGCGAACCGGACGAAGAAACGCTGGAGAAATTACGCAGTGGCGTAACGCTGAACGATGGCCCAACCCTGCCTGCAGGTATTGAACGCGTGGATGAGCCGGAGTGGCTATGGCCGCGCAATCCGCCCATCCGCGAACGCAAATCCATTCCGACAAGCTGGCTTAAAGTCACCCTTTATGAAGGCCGCAACCGTCAGGTTCGGCGCATGACCGCTCACGTCGGCTTCCCTACTCTGCGTCTGATTCGCTACGCCATGGGCAGCTACACCCTGGAAACGCTGGCAAACGGTGAATGGCGAGACGTTACCGCTTAAGGAGTCACTATGTTTAAACCTCATGTTACGGTCGCCTGCGTGGTCCACGCCCAGGGTAAATTCCTTGTGGTCGAAGAGAGCATTAACGGTAAAGCGCTGTGGAACCAGCCAGCCGGGCACCTTGAAGCCAATGAGACCTTACTGCAGGCAGCAAAACGCGAGTTGTGGGAAGAGACCGGCATACACGCCGAACCCCAGCACTTTATCCGACTGCATCAGTGGATTGCGCCCGATAGCACCCCGTTCCTGCGCTTCTTGTTTGCCGTCGAGCTTAGCGAAATGTGCGCCACAGAGCCGCAGGATGACGATATCGACCGCTGCCTGTGGGTGACTGCCGAGGAGATCCTTAACGCGCCAAACCTGCGCTCGCCGCTGGTTGCGGAAAGCATTCGCTGCTGGCAGTCTGCTGGCCGCTTACCGCTGGAAGTCATCGGCGCATTTAACTGGCCGTTTACAGAGGGTGCCAATGGTGGGGGGGCGTGATAGAATACGCCGCCTTGAAGTTCAATGTCGTGAGTATTCCATGTCAGATAACAGCCAGAAAAAAGTGATCGTCGGCATGTCCGGCGGTGTCGATTCCTCCGTTTCCGCCTACCTGTTACAGCAACAGGGCTATAAGGTGGAGGGCCTGTTCATGAAGAACTGGGAGGAAGATGATGGCGAGGAATACTGCACTGCCGCTGCGGATCTCGCCGATGCGCAGGCCGTGTGCGATAAACTCGGCATTGAACTGCACACCGTTAACTTTGCTGCAGAATACTGGGATAACGTCTTTGAACTGTTCCTGGAAGAGTACAAAGCGGGGCGCACCCCGAACCCGGATATTCTGTGCAACAAAGAGATCAAATTTAAAGCCTTCCTGGAATTCGCTGCGGAAGATCTGGGCGCAGACTACATTGCGACCGGCCACTACGTGCGTCGTGCAGATGTGAATGGCAAAAGCCAGCTGCTGCGCGGTCTGGACGGCAACAAAGATCAGAGCTACTTCCTTTATACCCTGAGCCACGAACAGATCGCCCAGAGCCTGTTTCCGGTTGGCGAGCTGGAAAAGCCGCAGGTACGTAAAATCGCGGAAGAGCTGGACCTGATCACCGCAAAGAAAAAGGACTCTACCGGCATCTGCTTCATCGGTGAGCGCAAATTCCGTGATTTCCTTGGCCGCTACCTGCCTGCACAGCCGGGTAAAATTGTCACCGTTGATGGCGATGAGATCGGCCAGCACCAGGGGCTGATGTACCATACTTTAGGCCAGCGCAAAGGTCTGGGTATCGGTGGAACCAAAGATGGCAGCGAAGATCCGTGGTATGTGGTCGACAAAGATGTCGAAAACAATATTCTGGTTGTCGCCCAGGGGCACGACCATCCGCGTCTGATGTCCGTTGGCCTTATCGCGCAACAGCTGCACTGGGTCGATCGCGAGCCGCTGAAAGGCACGCTGCGCTGCACGGTGAAAACGCGCTACCGTCAGACCGATATTCCTTGCACCGTTACCGCGCTCGATGACGATCGCATTGACGTGCGTTTTGACGAGCCGGTTGCCGCCGTCACCCCGGGTCAGTCTGCTGTCTTCTACAGCGGCGAAATCTGCCTGGGCGGCGGGATCATTGAACAGCGCCTGCCGCTGCCCGCTGTTTAACAGAGTGCACACATAAAGGAGACCATGTGGCGAAGAACTACTACGACATCACCCTGGCGCTGGCAGGAATTTGCCAGTCTGCCCGTCTGGTGCAACAGCTGGCGCATCAGGGTCATTGCGATGCCGATGCCCTGCACGTTTCACTCAACAGCGTTATCGACCTTAACCCCGGTTCAACTCTGGGTGTATTTGGTGGGAGTGAAACCAATCTTCGTCTCGGTCTTGAAACCCTGCTTGGCGTGCTTAACGCCAGTAGTCGTCAAGGGTTAAACGCAGAACTGACCCGCTACACCTTAAGCCTGATGGTACTTGAGCGTAAGTTGAGCGCGGCGAAAGGCGCGCTCAATACCCTGGGCGATCGTATCGGCGGGCTACAGCGTCAACTCGACCATTTTGATCTGCAATCCGAAACGCTGCTGAGCGCGATGGCCGGTATTTACGTTGATGTCATCAGCCCGCTGGGCCCACGTATTCAGGTCACCGGATCACCTGCCGTGCTGCAAAGCCCGCAGGTGCAGGCAAAAGTACGTGCGTCCCTGCTGGCAGGGATCCGCGCCGCCGTGCTGTGGCATCAGGTTGGCGGTGGCCGTCTGCAGTTAATGTTTTCTCGTAATCGCCTGACCACTCAGGCAAAACAAATTCTTGCTCATTGTTAACCTCCCGGAGTTGCGAATTATGGAATTATCCTCACTGACCGCCGTATCCCCTGTCGATGGACGCTACGGCGATAAAGTCAGCGCGCTGCGCGGGATCTTCAGCGAATATGGTTTGCTGAAGTTCCGTGTTCAGGTTGAAGTACGCTGGCTGCAGAAGCTGGCCGCCCAGGCAGCAATCAAGGAAGTTCCTGCTTTTGACGAAAAGGCAAACGATTACCTTGATAAAATCGTTGCTGAGTTTAGCGAAGAAGATGCCGCGCGCATTAAGACCATTGAACGCACCACCAACCACGACGTGAAAGCGGTTGAGTACTTCCTGAAAGAGAAAGTGGAAAGCGTCCCTGCCCTGCACGCGGTGTCAGAGTTCATTCACTTCGCCTGTACCTCTGAAGATATCAACAACCTGTCTCACGCGCTGATGCTCTCTACCGCGCGTAAAGAGGTTGTGCTGCCTTACTGGCGTAAGATCATCGACGCGGTGAAAGCGCTCTCCGTGGAATACCGCGACATTCCGCTGCTTTCCCGTACTCACGGCCAGCCAGCCACCCCTTCCACCATGGGTAAAGAGATGGCGAACGTGGCGTACCGCATGGAGCGCCAGTACCGCCAACTGGAACAGGTTGAAATTCTTGGAAAAATCAACGGTGCAGTCGGTAACTACAATGCCCACATCGCCGCTTACCCGGAAGTGGACTGGCACCAGTTCAGCGAAGAGTTTGTCACCTCCCTGGGTATTCAGTGGAACCCGTATACCACGCAGATTGAACCGCACGACTATATCGCTGAGCTGTTTGACTGCATCGCGCGCTTCAACACCATTCTGATCGATTTCGATCGTGACGTGTGGGGCTACATTGCGCTGAACCACTTCAAGCAGAAAACCATCGCCGGTGAAATTGGTTCTTCCACCATGCCGCATAAAGTGAACCCAATCGACTTCGAAAACTCCGAAGGCAACCTGGGCCTGGCGAATGCGGTGCTGCAGCATATGGCGAGCAAACTGCCGGTATCCCGCTGGCAGCGTGACCTGACCGATTCCACCGTGCTGCGTAACCTGGGCGTGGGCATTGGCTACGCGCTGATCGCTTACCAGTCCACCCTGAAAGGCGTGAGCAAACTGGAAGTGAATCGCGATCGTCTGCTGGACGAACTGGATCACAACTGGGAAGTGCTGGCGGAGCCGATTCAGACCGTGATGCGTCGCTACGGCATCGAAAAGCCGTATGAAAAACTGAAAGAGCTGACTCGCGGCAAGCGTGTAGATGCTGAAGGCATGAAACAGTTTATTGACGGTCTGGCACTGCCAGAAGAAGAGAAAACGCGCCTGAAAGCCATGACGCCGGCGAACTACATTGGCCGCGCCATTACCATGGTCGACGAGCTGAAGTAACACCCCTTCCCCCCTTTCCGCCCGGAAAGGGGGTTGCTTTTCCCCGGTTTACTGAATGTTTATCCCCACGGCAACATAATCAGCGTTAAACTATTCGTACTACATATTCTGGGAGAAAAGATGATGCGCGTACTGGTTGTTGAGGATAACGCATTGCTACGCCACCACCTGAAGGTTCAGCTTCAGGAGATGGGACATCAGGTGGACGATGCTGAAGATGCAAAAGAAGCCGATTATTATCTCAATGAACATCTGCCGGATATCGCCATTGTCGATTTAGGCTTGCCTGATGAAGACGGTCTGTCGTTAATTCGTCGCTGGCGCAGCCATGATGTTTCTCTCCCGGTGCTGGTTCTGACCGCCCGCGAAGGCTGGCAGGACAAAGTTGAAGTGCTCAGCGCCGGTGCGGATGATTACGTCACCAAGCCGTTCCATATTGAAGAAGTGGCTGCGCGCATGCAGGCGCTATTACGCCGCAACAGCGGGCTGGCTTCACAGGTTATCTCCATTCCGCCTTTCCAGGTGGATCTCTCCCGACGCGAGCTCTCGATTAACAATGAAGTGATCAAGCTGACCGCATTCGAATACACCATCATGGAAACGCTGATCCGTAACAGTGGCAAGGTTGTGAGCAAAGACTCCTTAATGCTCCAGCTCTACCCGGACGCGGAGCTGCGCGAGAGCCATACTATTGATGTGCTGATGGGGCGTTTGCGTAAGAAAATTCAGGCGCAGTACCCGCAGGATGTGATCACGACCGTCCGCGGCCAGGGCTACCTGTTTGAATTACGCTAAATGAGACAGATTTTGCGCCATATTCTGCCCCTCTCACTGCGGGTTCGTTTTTTGCTGGCAACGGCCGCAGTGGTGCTGGTGCTGTCGCTCTCCTACGGTATGGTCGCCCTGGTGGGTTACAGCGTCAGCTTCGATAAAACGACTTTTCGACTGTTACGTGGCGAAAGTAATCTGTTTTACACTCTGGCGAAATGGGAAAACAACCGTATCAGCGTTGAAATGCCCGAGAACCTGAATCAACAGAGCCCTACTTTGGCCCTGATTTACAACGAAAAAGGGAAGTTGCTGTGGGCGCAAAGAGATATCCCGTGGCTGGTTAAAAGCATTCGTCCGGAGTGGCTTAAAACCAATGGTTTTCATGAGATAGAAGCCGATCTTAACACCACCAGCTCGCTGATTCGCGAAGATCGCTCTATGCAGCAGAAACTCAATGAAATCCGCGAGGATGATGCCGAAACGGAGATGACGCACTCCGTGGCGATTAATATCTACCCGGCGACGATGAACATGCCGCAGCTGACCATTGTGGTGATCGACACCATTCCTGTCGAGCTCAAGCGCTCCTACAGGGTCTGGAGCTGGTTCGTTTATGTTCTGGCCGCTAACCTGCTGCTGGTAATCCCGCTGCTTTGGGTAGCGGCGTGGTGGAGCTTGCGCCCCATTGAATCCCTGGCGCGAGAGGTGCGCGAGCTTGAGGAACACCATCGCGAAAAACTCAATCCGGAAACCACCCGTGAGCTGACAAGTCTGGTACGTAATCTCAATCGCCTGCTGAAAAGTGAACGCGAACGCTATGATAAGTACCGTACAACCCTGACTGACCTCACTCACAGCCTGAAAACACCGCTGGCCGTGATGCAAAGTACCCTGCGTTCAATGCGCAGTTCAAAGCTGAGCGTTGATGATGCCGAGCCGGTGATGCTGGAGCAGATCAGTCGAATCTCACAGCAAATTGGCTATTACCTGCACCGCGCCAGTATGCGTTCCGGCAGCGCGCTTCTGAGCCGCGAGCTGCACCCGGTGGCACCGCTGCTGGATAATCTTACGTCCGCCCTCAACAAGGTGTACCAGCGTAAAGGGGTGAACATCAGCCTCGATATCTCGCCTGAGATAAGCTTTGTCGGCGAAAAGAATGACTTCATGGAAGTCATGGGCAACCTGCTGGATAACGCCTGTAAATACTGCCTGGAGTTTGTGGAAGTGTCTGCGCGTCAGACGGATAACGAGTTACATATTATCGTTGAAGATGATGGCCCGGGGATCCCGCGCAATAAACGTGATGTGGTGTTCGATCGCGGCCAGCGCGCCGATACGCTGCGCCCTGGCCAGGGGGTGGGGTTAGCCGTCGCACGTGAAATTGTCGACCAGTACGATGGAAAAATTGAAACCAGCGAAAGTTTGCTGGGCGGCGCCAGAATGGAAGTGATTTTTGGTCGCCAGCAGCCCACATCGAACGATAGTTAACCCGTTATGTGAAAAATGCGAGGATCTCGCAGCCGGGGGGCTGAGCTTCCGTTATAATCCGTGTCAGTAAGAACCTGCGGAATAAAAAAATATGGATTATCACTTAACGCTTAACTGGCCCGAGTTTATTGAACGTTACTGGCAAAAACGCCCGGTGGTTCTGAAACGTGGGTTCAGCAACTTTGTCGACCCTATCTCGCCTGACGAACTGGCCGGTCTGGCCATGGAAAACGAAGTCGACAGCCGCCTGGTCAGTCACCAGGACGGGAAATGGCAGGTCAGTCACGGTCCTTTCGAAAGCTATGATCATCTCGGTGAAAACAACTGGTCGCTGCTGGTGCAGGCCGTCAACCACTGGCATGAGCCCACTGCCGCGCTAATGCGCCCGTTCCGCGCCCTGCCGGACTGGCGGATGGACGATCTGATGATCTCCTTCTCCGTTCCGGGTGGCGGCGTGGGTCCGCACCTGGACCAGTACGACGTGTTTATTATTCAGGGTACGGGTCGCCGCCGCTGGCGCGTGGGCGAGAAAGTGCCGATGAAACAGCACTGTCCGCATCCGGACCTGCTTCAGGTGGATCCGTTTGAAGGGATTATTGATGAAGAGCTGGAGCCAGGCGATATTCTCTACATTCCGCCTGGGTTCCCGCATGAGGGTTACTCCCTGGAAAACTCGCTCAACTACTCGGTTGGGTTCCGCGCACCGAGCGGTCGCGAGATGATCAGCGGCTTTGCCGACTATGTTCTGCAACGCGAGCTGGGCAGCTATCGCTACAGCGATCCGGATGTGCCTGCGCGCGAGCATCCGGCAGATATTCTGCCAGCAGAGCTGGACAAGCTGCGCGGTATGATGCTGGATCTGATCAACGAGCCGGAACATTTCAGACAGTGGTTTGGCGAGTTTATTAGCCAGTCCCGCCACGAGCTGGACGTGGCGCCTCCGGAGCCGCCTTATCAGGCTGACGAGATTTATGATGCCCTTCAGCAGGGCGACAAGCTGGTTCGTCTGGGCGGGTTGCGCGTGCTGCGCATCGGTGAAGAGGTCTTCGTCAATGGCGAGAAGCTGGATTCCCCGCACCGTCCTGCACTGGAAGCGATTGCCAGCCATATGGTTCTGACTGCTGAAACCTTTGGCGATGCGCTGGAAGATCCCTCATTCCTCGCCATGCTGGCCGCGCTGGTTAACAGCGGGTATTGGTTTTTTGAGGATTGAGTCTTGAGATGTGCCGGGTGGCGGCTTCGCCTTACCCGGCCTACATTCCGATCGTAGACCCGGTAAGCGCAGCGCCACCGGGCAATGTCACTTCCGCTCCCCTGCCGCAAACTCCTCGATCTCACCTGCCCAATCGGCAGGATATAATCCCTCGTGAATATCGCGATGAAACGTTGAAAACGGCCAGTCGATAACCTTTCTGACATACCCATGCTTCATCGGATTGATGTAGATGTAATCCAAATGCCGCCGGTAATCCTCTTCGTTTCGAATG
>ERZ841116.396-NODE-396-length-34116-cov-3.289216_pt1 | contig 34116 bp, 29 predicted proteins | sample MGYA00519875_ERZ841116 | MGnify/ENA primary metagenome ERZ841116 (study PRJEB31850, sample SAMEA3708889) | human gut metagenome | biome: human gut; feature: human-associated habitat; material: faeces | place: China | collected 2014 ... | reverse complement strand
AAAGAAGAGCCAGATTTTCTCTACAGCAGCAGATAACCAGACAGCAGTAGATATCAACGTAGTTCAGGGTGAAAGACAGTTCGCAAGAGATAACAAATCCCTTGGTCAGTTCCGTCTGGATGGAATCCCGCCAGCAAGAAGAGGTGTTCCGCAGATTGAAGTTACATTCGATATCGATGCAAACGGTATTGTAAATGTTTCCGCAAAAGACCTTGGAACAGGAAAAGAACAGCACATCACAATTACAGCTGGTTCAAATATGTCTGATGATGAAATCGATAAAGCAGTCAGAGAAGCCGCTGAGTTCGAAGCTCAGGATAAAAAACGTAAAGAAGCAGTTGATACAAAGAATGATGCAGACGCTATGGTATTCCAGACAGAAAAAGCAATGGAAGAAGCTGGCGATAAATTAGATGCAAATGATAAAACAGCAGTAGAAGCTGACTTAAATGCATTAAAAGAAATCCTGAATGGCTGTGCAAACACCGATGAGATTACAGATGCCCAGATTGCTGACATCAAAGCAGGTAAAGAAAAACTGATGCAGAGTGCACAGAAACTCTTTGCTAAAATGTACGAAGGTGCACAGGGAGCAGCAGGTGCTCAGGCAGGTCCGGGACCAGAGGCAGGTGCAGGCGCAGGAGCAAATGAAGCTTATGGCGATGATGTAGTTGACGGAGATTACAGAGAAGTATAAAATTGTCAGTAAATAAAAGATATGGGGCATGGGGTGCTGACAGGCGCTCCATGCCTAAATGTGTGTATAGAAAGGATTAAAACCAATGGCGGATAAGAGAGATTATTATGAGGTGCTTGGTGTCGACAGAGGCGCAGATGATTCTACCATAAAAAGTGCATATCGTAAGCTGGCAAAAAAATATCATCCAGACGTAAACCCAGGTGATAAAGAAGCAGAGAAAAAATTTAAAGAAGCTTCCGAAGCTTATGCAGTATTAAGTGATGCAGAAAAGAGAAAACAGTATGACCAGTTTGGACATGCCGCATTTGAAAATGGCGGTGGCGGAGCCGGCGGATATGGTGGCTTCAGCGGATTTGACGGCGCAGATATGGGTGACATTTTTGGAGATATTTTTGGAGATTTATTCGGCGGCGGTGGTCGTAGAAGAACGAATAATGGTCCAATGAAGGGCGCAAATGTCAGAGCCGGAGTTCGTGTTACATTTGAAGAGGCAGTCTTTGGATGTGAAAAAGAACTGGATTTAAATTTAAAAGAAACCTGTGAAACCTGTCATGGAACAGGTGCAAGACCTGGAACACAGCCGGAGACCTGTCCAAAATGTCATGGAGAAGGTCAGGTTGTCTATACACAGCAGTCTATGTTCGGAATGGTTCGGAATGTTCAGACTTGTCCGGATTGTCAGGGAACCGGTAAAATCATTAAAGATAAATGTACCGATTGCCATGGTACAGGATATGTGTCCAAACATAAGAAGATTCAGGTAAGTATTCCGGCCGGTATTGACAATGGACAGAGTATCCGTATCCGTGATAAAGGTGAACCGGGAACAAACGGAGGACCAAGAGGAGATTTGCTTGTAGAAGTTATGGTAGCTCGTCATCCGATTTTCCAGAGACAGGATATGAATATCTTTTCTACTGCACCAATTACTTATGCACAGGCAGCACTCGGTGGAGAAGTCCGCATCAGTACGGTAGACGGAGACGTTATGTACGATGTCAAACCCGGAACGCAGACCGATACCAAAGTCCGCTTAAAAGGAAAAGGTGTACCGTCCCTTAGAAATAAAAACGTACGTGGTGACCATTATGTTACACTGGTTGTTCAGGTACCAACTAAGTTAAATGAAGAGGCAAAAGAAGCACTTCGTAAATTCGATGCCGCCTGCGGAAATCGTCCAAAAGAAGAAAAAGAAGAAACTCCGGAAAAGAAGAAAAAAGGCGGATGGGAAAAATTCAAAGAAACCATTAAAGAAACATTTGAAGATTAGTAAAAAGAGAAGAAAATTTGTGATTGTTTCACATTTTTTCTTCTCTTTTTTTCGTTGCAATCTAAAAAAATTTCCCTTATAATAGGAATGTTAAATAGATAAAGTGGGAGAGTTTATGAGAAAATGGGCAGCATAGTGGTTCTAAAGCAGATGGTGATGATATTTGCGCTGATTATACTTGGATATTTCATGTATAAAAGGAAGTTTGTATCAGAAATGGTGATGAAGGATTTATCAGCAATTGTTGTAAACATCTGCTGCCCTGCAATGATTCTTGCAAGTGTGTTTCAGGATATGTCAGATATTTCCAGAAAAAATGTAGGGATTGTAACGGGAATTGGTATTGTGTATTATGTTCTGTTGATTGTGTTTGGTTATGCATTTGTAAAGATTTTTCGGGTACAGACGAAGGAAAAAGAAGCATATGTTTTGATGAGCACGTTTGGAAATGTTGGATTTATCGGATTTCCGGTATCACTCGCAATTCTTGGACATAAATCAATTTTATATGTGGTGATTTTTAATTTTCTGTATAACATTTTTATCTTTACATTTGGGATTGCATTGGTAAGAAAGGGAACAGAAGGCGATAAAAAACAGTCCTGGACAGATATTTTTACACCCGGTTTTGTCTGTTGCATTTTTGCATTTTTGATTTACTGGTTTCAGCTTACCGTTCCGGAGACGCTTCAGAATATCGTAACTTACTGTGGAAATGCCTGTACGTTTCTTTCTATGATGGTAATCGGAGCATCTGTAGTGGGGTTAAATCCGAAAAAAATAATTGAAAATCGAAAGCTTATGCTATTTGAATTATTGCGGTTTCTGGTCTTACCGGTTTTAATTGCAATTTTGTTAAAACCAATTCTTCCAGATTATATTATGCGTGCAACCATTATTTTAATGCTGGCACTTCCAACCGGAAATATGCCGGTTATGTTAGCAGAACAGTATAATAAAGATGCACATACGATATCAGAGGGAATTATTTTGTCGACTGTATTATCGGTAGTGACAATAACGATTGTATTTATGTTTGTATAAGAGAGTATAGATAAAGTATAGATAAAGAAAGGAAAGACTAACTATGAAGTGGAATAAAATTACTTTGGAAATCAGAGAAGAAGTAGAAGATATTGTCATTTCCACCCTTGCGGACATCGGGCTTGAAGGTGCGGAAATTCAGGACAAACAGCCGTTATCCGAACAGGATAAAAAGCAGATGTTTGTAGATATTCTTCCGGATATGCCGGAAGATGATGGGGTTGCATATCTGAATTTTTATCTGGATGAGGATGAAGATGTCAATGCAATGCTTGAAAAAGTAAAGGCAGAATTAGAAGAGTTAAGAATGTTTGTAGACATCGGTTCCGGAATGATTACACTTTCCCAGACCGAAGACAAAGACTGGATTAATAACTGGAAACAGTATTTCAAGCAGTTTTATGTAGATGATATCTTGATTATTCCATCCTGGGAAGAAGTAAAAGAAGAAGATAAAGACCGAATGATTATTCATATTGACCCAGGTACAGCGTTTGGAACAGGTATGCATGAGACCACACAGCTTTGTATCCGTCAGTTAAAGAAATATGTGACAAGCGAGACAGAACTGCTTGATGTCGGAACAGGAAGCGGAATTTTATCGATTGTAGCATTGAAATTAGGAGCAAAACATGCAGTCGGAACAGACCTTGATCCTTGTGCAGTTCCGGCAGTAGAAGAAAATAAAGAGGCAAATGAGATTCCGGTAGAAGCTTTTGACATGATGATTGGAAATATCATTGATGATAAAGAAGTACAGGATAAAGTTGGCTATGAAAAATATGATATCGTAGTTGCTAATATTTTAGCAGATGTATTAGTTCCACTGACTCCGGTTATCTTAAATCAGATGAAAAAAGGTGGAATTTATATTACATCCGGTATCATTGACGACAAAGAAGAAACTGTTGTAAATGCGGTAAAAGCAGCCGGTCTTGAAGTGTTAGAGGTTACACATCAGGGAGAATGGGTGTCTGTTACGGCCAGAAAAAATTAAGGAGCAAAAAATGTATCGTTTTTTTGTAGAACCGTCTCAGGTAGAAGAAACGGTCATTCGCATCTGTGGCAGTGATGTCAATCATATCAAAAATGTACTGCGGATGAAAACCGGAGAGGAAATCCTGATTAGTACCGGAGAGACAATGGAATATACGTGCTACATCGAAGAATTTTTAGAAGATGAAGTTACTGCGCATATCATGTATGCACAGGAAGCAGGATATGAACTTTCTTCTAAAATCTATCTGTTTCAGGGACTTCCAAAGTCAGACAAAATGGAATGGATTATTCAAAAGGCAGTAGAGCTGGGTGTGCATCAGGTGATACCGGTGGCAACTAAGCGAGCAGTTGTGCGTCTGGAGGGAAAAAAAGAGGTAAACAAGCAGCGTAGATGGCAGGCAATTTCGGAAAGTGCGGCAAAGCAGTCCAAACGTATGTATGTGCCGGAAGTCAGTCATGTGATGAGTTTTAAAGAAGCCCTTGCTTATGCAAAAAATCTGGATGTGATTCTTTTACCTTATGAGCGTGCAAAAGGGATGCAGGAGACAAAAGCAATCATAAACAGTATAAAACCAGGTCAGTCGATTGGAATTTTCATAGGACCGGAAGGTGGTTTCGATGAAAAAGAAGTCGAACAGTCAATGGATGAGGGTGCAAAAGCAATCACTCTTGGAAAACGAATTTTACGAACAGAAACAGCGGGATTGACAGTGCTTTCAGTTCTGATGTTTGCTTTGGAGGAATAAAATAAAATGGAAGCATATCTTGATAATTCAGCAACCACACAATGCTTTGAAGAGGTAAGAGACATTGTAGTAAAAACTATGATGGAAGATTATGGAAATCCCTCTGCAATGCACAAAAAAGGCGTGGAAGCAGAACAGTATGTAAAAGATGCGACAGAAAAAATTGCAAAAACTTTAAAAGTTCAGGAAAAAGAAATTTATTTTACATCAGGCGGAACAGAATCCGATAACTGGGCACTTGTTGGATGCGCTTATGCAAATCGCAGACAGGGAAAACACATTATTTCTACCGTGTTTGAACATGCAGCAGTTTCAGCACCGCTTGCAGCATTAGAGGAACAGGGATTTGAAATAACAAAAATTCCGGTTGATGCAAACGGAATTCTTTCGATGGAAAAACTGGAATCTGCAATCCGTCCGGATACAATTTTAGTTTCTACGATGTATGTCAATAATGAGGTAGGAGCAGTTGTTCCGGTGGAAGAGATTGGAAAGCTGGTTCATGAAAAGAATCCGAAAACAATTTATCATGTAGATGCAATTCAGGGTTATGGAAAATTCCGTATCTATCCAAAACGGATGGGAATTGATTTGTTATCTGTAAGCAGTCATAAAATTCATGGACCAAAAGGAGTTGGATTTTTATATGTAAATGAAAAAATAAAAATTCAGCCGATGATTCTTGGCGGTGGACAGCAAAAAGGCATGCGTTCCGGTACAGATAATGTTCCGGGAATTGCAGGGCTTGGAGTGGCAGCGAAGAAGATTTATGAAGATTTCGATGAAAAAATTGAACAGTTAAAGGAAAATAAACTGTATCTTGCAAAGAGACTTCAGGAACTGGACAATGTCTTTATCAATGGTCCAAAACCAGAAGATGGAGCACCTCATATTTTAAATGCAAGCTTTGTCGGAGTCAGAAGTGAGGTTCTGCTTCATACCTTAGAAGAAAAACAGATTTATATCTCAGCGGGAAGTGCCTGCTCCAGCCACAAAAGAGCCGCAAGTGCAACTATGCTTGCGCTTGGAGTCTCAGCAGAACGCAGAGAATCTGCAATCCGTTTCAGTCTAAGCGAGATGACAACAAAAGAGGAACTTGATTATGCGGTAGATGAAATCGCAAAAGTACTTCCGGTGCTTCGGAAATTTGCACGACATTAAGATGTAAAAGAAGTTAATGAGATAAAAAAGAATAAAAGACAATATTATGAAGTGAAAGGAAACGATATGTTCAAAGCATTTTTGATAAAATATGCAGAGATTGCAATTAAAGGAAAAAACAGATATATTTTTGAAGATGCGCTTGTAGAAGATGATGATTTTGATCTTCTTGTCATGGGCAGAACTCAGGGAAAAGGCTGTTACTGTCATGTATTAAAAGAAGTAGATGGCGAATTTTCAGTCGTAAAAGAGCGTGGTCGAATTTATGTCTATGCAGACAGTGAATTTGATTATGATGAGACAATAGAGGCATTAAAACGTGTCTTTGGTATCTTTGGAATTTGCCCGACTGTAGTATTAGAGGACAAAGGCTATGAAGAGTTATCCAAAGAAGTGGTTGCTTATGTGAAAGAGATGTACAAGGATGAGCCAAAAACCTTCAAAATGGATGTGCGTCGTGCAAAGAAAAGCTATCCGATGACTTCTATGGAAATGAACGCACAGCTTGGCGGGGATGTACTGGATTCCTGTCCGAATATGAAAGTGGATGTGCATGAACCGGATGTGATGATTCACGTGGAAGTCAGAGATAAGATTTATCTGTATTCTGAAGTAATTCCGGGACCGGGAGGTATGCCGGTTGGAACAAATGGAAAAGCGATGCTGTTATTATCCGGCGGAATCGACAGTCCGGTTGCCGGATACATGATTGCAAAACGTGGTGTTAAGATTGATGCTGTATACTTCCATGCTCCGCCATATACAAGTGAAAGAGCAAAACAGAAAGTCGTAGACTTGGCAAAATTAGTAGCAAAATACAGTGGACCGATTCATCTTCATGTTGTAAACTTTACAGATATCCAGCTGTATATTTACGAAAAATGTCCGCATGAAGAATTAACCATTATCATGCGTCGTTATATGATGAAAATTGCAGAAGAATTTGCAAAAAAAGACGGTTGTCTCGGATTGATTACAGGAGAAAGTATCGGTCAGGTGGCAAGCCAGACAATGCACAGCCTTGCTGCTACAAATGAAGTCTGCACCATGCCGGTATTCCGTCCGGTGATTGGATTTGACAAACAGGAAATTGTAGATGTGGCATTAAAAATCAATACTTATGAGACCTCGATTTTACCGTTTGAAGACTGCTGTACAATCTTTGTTGCGAAACATCCGGTTACAAAACCAAATCTGAAAGTAATTAAACGCTCAGAAGAGAAGTTACAGGATAAGATTGAAGAAATGATGATACAGGCTGTAGAGACAGCAGAGACGATTGTGTGTGAGTAAAATTTGCAATAATAAAATAATAAGAGTCATACAGAATTGTGTGGCTCTTAAGATTTCTTTATTAATGAGTGAAAAGCAGAAATAGAAAAAAGGACTGTTAAAACAGTCCTTGGTTTCTATCATCCATTTTATATTAGTCTACTAAATATGGTTTTAAGACAGTAAGAATATCGTCTAAAGCACCATCAGTTGCATGGATGTTTAAATCAATAGATTTGGATAAATCTAAGCTGAAGATACCCATGATAGATTTTGCATCGATTACGTATCTTCCTGATACTAAATCAAAGTCATAGTCAAATTTTGTGATTTCATTTACAAATGATTTCACTTTGTCGATAGAATTCAGAGAAATTTTAACTGTTTTCATTGGACAAATCCTCCCTTACAATCAGTGTTTTTTGCTTTTTACAAGCATAATGTTACCGTTAATGGGGCAAAAAGTCAATATCTAAAAGAGAGAAATAAAATACAAATAATTCGGAAACTATTCGTCAAAACGCTTAAGAATAAATAGGAGTAAAATAGAAATATATGGAAAAGAAAGTTGCATTGCACAATTTAGGATGTAAAGTAAATGCTTATGAGCTTGAAGCAATGGAACAAATGCTTAAAAATGCGAGGTATGAAATTGTACCATTTGCGCCTGGAGCAGATATTTATATCATTAATACCTGTACGGTTACAAACATTGCAGACCGCAAATCAAGACAGATGCTTCATAAGGCAAAGAAAATGAATCCTCAGGCAGTTGTTGTGGCAGCAGGCTGTTATGCGCAGGCGCAAAAAGGAGAAGAAATTGACGAGGCAATTGATATTGTGCTTGGAAATAACAGAAAGCAGGATTTGATTGCCGTGCTGGAAGAGTATCAAAGCGGAAATGGTCAGAAGGAAGAGAGAATAGACCTTGAAAAACCGGTAGAATATGAAGAACTGGAGCTGGCTTCCACAGGAGAGCACACCAGAGCTTATTTAAAAGTACAGGACGGATGCAATCAGTTCTGTAGTTACTGTATTATTCCTTATGTCAGAGGTCGTGTCAGAAGCCGTAAGAGAGAGGAAGTCATAAAAGAAGTAGAACGTCTGGTAGCACTTGGATATCAGGAATTTGTCTTAACCGGAATCCATTTAAGTTCTTATGGGATTGACTGTGAGGATAGTCTGTTAAATCTGATTGTGGCAGTACAGAATGTTGAGGGTGTAAAAAGAATTCGTCTGGGTTCTTTAGAACCGCGTATTATTACAGAAGAGTTTGTAAAGACCTTAAGCAGTCTGCCGGCTATCTGTCCGCATTTTCATTTGTCTTTGCAGAGTGGATGCACGGAAACTTTAAAACGAATGAACCGTAAATATACCGCAGGAGAATACTTAGAAGGATGTCGTCTGCTTCGGAAATATTTTGACCATCCGGCACTGACAACCGATGTAATTGTAGGATTTCCGGGGGAAACAGAGGAAGAATTTAAAGCCTCTAAGGAAATGGTGTCAGAAGCTAAATTCTATGAGACTCATATTTTTAAATATTCAAGAAGAAAAGGCACAAGAGCAGATAAAATGGAAAATCAGATTCCGGAACAGGTAAAAGCAAGCAGAAGTCATGAGATGATTGAGCTTGGAAAAGCACATCAGAAAGAATATATGGAATATTATCTTGGAAAACAGGTTGAGATTTTATTTGAGGAAACAACCGAGATTAATGGACAGACTTACTGGGTCGGTCATACAAGAGAGTATATAAAAGTTGCTGTTTTATCAGAAAAAAATCTGGAGAATCAGCTTGTAACAGGAGAAATTACCGAATTTCTTCAGGATGGGATTTTTAACTGCCGAATATAATGGTTGAATTTCCTAGAAAGATATATTAAAATAGTGGTAAAGTTTTAGATAAGGGCGTGATAATATGGGAAATTTAGATAGTACACAATATTTTAATGTAAAAGGCGATCCGGAAATCAGAGTAAAAGATGTTTTGGATTTGGTATACAATGCGATGGCAGAAAAAGGATATAATCCGGTGAATCAGATTGTCGGATATATTATGTCAGGAGACCCGACTTATATTACGAGCTACAAGGGAGCAAGAAGTACAATTATGAAAGTGGAGCGCGATGAACTTGTAGAGGAACTTTTAAAAGAATACATTAAAAATGAGTCCTGGAAGCACGAGTAAGATTATGAGAGTGATGGGACTGGATTATGGCTCTAAGACTATCGGGGTGGCAATCAGCGACCCTTTAGGTCTTACAGCGCAGGGAATTGAAATTATTCGTCGGGAAGAAGAAAATAAGTTAAGAAAATCCCTTCGCCGGATAGAAGAACTGATTAAGGAATATCAGGTAGAAGAAATCGTTCTGGGATTTCCGAAAAACATGAACAATACAATTGGAGAACGGGCGGAGAAATCGCTGCAGTTAAAGGAAACACTGGAAAGAAGATGTAAACTGCCGGTAATTATGTGGGATGAGAGACTGACAACTGTTGAAGCAAACCGTACACTGATGGAAAGTAAAGTGCGCAGGGAGAACAGAAGTAAATATGTGGATATGATTGCTGCAGTATTTATTCTGCAGGGATATCTGGATTCAAAAGCAAACCCGGGTACAGTTTAATTTCGGTTAAAATGCCAGAAATGGTATTTTTAAGAAAAAAAGAAACGGCTGTTATCCGGGATTTTAGCGTATAAAAAAATAAATTATGATAAGAAAGGATGAGGTTATGGAAACAATTATTTTTGATGGAGAGGACGGAAGTCAGATTGAACTTGGAGTCGTTGCGCAGACAAGAGTAAATGGAAGTGTTTATTTGCTGACAGTAGACCCAGAAGAGTCCGGTGAAGAAGGCAGTGCAGCTTATATTTTAAAAGATACCTCAGAAGATGGAGACAAGGACGGCTGTTATGTATTTGTAGAGGATGACACAGAATTTGATGCAGTGTATAAAGTCTTTGAAGTGATGTTGGATGAGATTGATTTTGAATACGAATAATAAAAGGAACGGCAAAAATTGGAGGAATTAATTTGAAAAAAAACAACAACTCAAAATTGAAAATCATTCCATTGGGCGGACTGGAACAAATTGGAATGAACATTACAGCCTTTGAATATGAGGATAGTATTGTTGTAGTAGACTGCGGACTTTCCTTCCCGGAGGACGATATGCTGGGAATTGATTTAGTTATTCCGGATGTCACCTACTTAAAAGAAAATATTTCCAAAGTAAAAGGCTTTGTAATTACTCATGGTCATGAAGACCATATCGGAGCACTTCCTTATGTATTAAAAGAAGTGAATGTGCCGATTTATGCAACAAAACTTACCATCGGACTGATTGAGAATAAATTAAAAGAACACAATCTGCTTCGTACAACCAAACGGAAAGTGATTCGTCATGGACAGTCCATTAACCTTGGCTGTTTCAGAATCGAATTTATTAAAACAAATCACAGTATTCAGGATGCTTCCGCACTGGCAATCTATTCACCGGCAGGAATCGTCGTGCATACCGGTGACTTTAAAGTGGATTACACCCCTGTATTTGGGGATGCAATTGATTTACAGAGATTTGCAGAGATTGGAAAAAAAGGTGTCCTTGCGTTGATGTGCGACAGTACGAATGCGGAGCGAAAAGGCTTTACGATGTCAGAACGTACTGTAGGAAGAACATTTGACAATATTTTTGCGGAGCATAGAAATACAAGAATTATTATCGCAACATTTGCCTCAAATGTGGATCGTGTACAGCAGATTATCAACTCAGCCTATAAGTATGGGAGAAAAGTTGCGGTAGAGGGCCGAAGCATGGTAAATGTCATCGGTACAGCCGCAGAACTTGGTTATCTGAAGATTCCGGATAAAACGTTAATTGATATCGACCAGCTTAAAAACTATCCGGATGAGAAAGTTGTATTGATTACGACAGGAAGTCAGGGAGAATCTATGGCGGCATTGTCCCGTATGGCAGCAAGTATTCATAAGAAAGTTACGATTAAGCCAAACGATACGATTATTTTCAGTTCCAATCCGATTCCGGGAAATGAAAAAGCAGTATCAAAGGTGATTAATGAATTAAGTATGAAAGGTGCAGACGTTATCTTTCAGGATGCACACGTTTCCGGACATGCATGTCAGGAAGAGATTAAACTGATTTATTCCCTTGTAAAACCGAAGTATGCCATTCCGGTGCATGGAGAGTACAGACACTTAAAAGCACAGGCAGGTGTGGCAGAAGAACTTGGAATTCCAAAGGAAAATATCTTTATTCTTTCTTCCGGTGATGTGCTTGAATTAAATGAAGAAGAACCGGCAAGAGTAACCGGACAGGTTCGTACGGGAGCAATCTTTGTTGATGGTCTTGGTGTTGGAGATGTTGGAAATATCGTACTTCGTGATCGTCAGCATCTTTCTGAAGATGGTATTATGATTGTTGTGCTCACTTTAGAAAAACATTCGAGCAATCTTCTCGCAGGACCGGATATCGTATCACGTGGTTTTGTCTATGTGCGTGAATCGGAAGATTTAATGGAAGAGGCCAGAAGTGTAGTGGAAGAGGCAATTGACAGCTGTCTGGAGAGACATATTACAGACTGGGGCAAGATGAAAAATGTGATTAAAGATTCTCTGGGAGAATTCTTGTGGAAGAGAACCAAGAGAAGTCCGATGATTCTGCCGATTATTATGGAGGCATAATTCCATGAGTAATATTGATTATTATGTAAACAGGGTGATTGAGGAGATTAAAAGTGAGAGTGTTTACAGACAATACACGACTTCTCTTGAAAAACTCAACGCAAATCCTGAGATAAAACGGCAGGTCGATGAACTGCGCAGATTAAACTATCAGGCGCAGGTAAAAAATGATGATACAGACTCTTATGACACCATAGATGACATTGATGATAAGATAAATGAATTAAGCTGTATACCGGAAGTGAATCAGTTTTTAGAGGCAGAAGCTGCACTTTGTAGACTCCTGCAGGATATTTCGGTAAGAGTACATGAGGCGATTCATTTAGATGTACCGGACTTGAATTAGGGGAATGCTTATCGGCATTCAATTGGCAGGATTAGCAGGAGACTTTAATATTCCGAGGGTGCATTAAGAAAATAAGGAGAAAAAAATGGGAAGAGGAATCAGAAAACAGGGTGCGGCATCAATTTTTGCAGGTGGATTTTTCCGCTTTGCTGTGTATGCCTGTGTGGTGTGTGCCGTGATTTATGTTGGAAAATCAGCGTATGATTTTGGATATGCGATTTTCGACCAGATACCTGTGGATGATGAAGACCATGGAGAAGATGTAACTGTTGTAATCAAAGACGGAGCGTCGGTGTATCAGATTGGAAAGATTTTAAAAAGCAAAGGTCTGATTAAAGATGCAAAAGTATTTGTGGTACAGGAAAGTCTTTCAAATTATAAAGATAAATTACAGTCGGGAACTTATATTTTAAATACTTCTATGACGACAGATGAAATGCTGGCAGTGCTTGCAAGAGAAGATATGACAGGACAGCCGGAGCAGGATTCCACGGATTCTCTGGATACCTCAGCGGATGGCACAGATGTGCAGACAACAGAAGAGTCCGTTACAGATGAGAGTCAGGATGCGTCAGGAGAACAGGCAGGAGAAACGGCTGAATAAGAGGGAAAAAAAGTGATTGTTGATGAAAGAATGGTTACCTATATCAACTCTCTGGACAAAGGAAATACGCCTTTTTTGACTCAGCTTGAAAAGGATGCAAAGGAAAATTATGTGCCGATTATACGGCGGGAAATGCAGAGCTTTTTAAAAGTAATGCTACAGATAGCAAGTCCCCATCTCATCTTAGAGGTGGGGACTGCTGTTGGTTTTTCCACTCTTCTTATGAGTGAGTATGCACCGAAAGACTGCAGAATCACGACGATAGAAAATTATGAGAAGAGAATACCGATTGCCAGAGAAAATTTTAAAAAAGCAGGAAAAGAAGAGCAGATTACCTTATTAGAAGGTGATGCGGCCCAAATTTTAAAGACGCTGGAGGGAAGTTATGATTTTATCTTTATGGACGCAGCAAAAGCGCAGTATATTAACTTCTTTCCGGATGTGCTGAGGCTTTTGAAAAAAGGCGGAATTTTAATTTCTGATAATGTACTGCAAGATGGAGATATTATCGAGTCCCACTTTGCGGTGGAGAGAAGAAACCGGACAATTTATAAGCGGATGAGGGAATACCTTTATGTGCTGAAAAATCATGAAGAGCTTGAGACAAGTATTATTCCTCTCGGTGATGGAGTGACGCTTAGTATTAAGAAATAGAAAGGCAGGAAAGATGAGAGCAAAACCAGAGTTATTAATTCCGGCAAGCAGTCTGGAAGTTTTAAAAATAGCGGTTATTTTTGGTGCAGATGCAGTTTATATCGGAGGAGAAGCTTTTGGTCTGCGTGCAAAGGCAAGAAACTTTTCTATGGAAGACATGAAAGAGGGAATTGAATTTGCACATCAGCACCATGTAAAAGTATATGTAACAGCAAACATTTTGGCACACAACAAAGATTTGGACGGAGTAAGAGAATATTTCCGTGAATTAAAAGAAATCAGGCCAGATGCACTGATTATTTCTGACCCGGGTGTATTTATGATTGCAAAAGAAGTATGTCCGGAGATTGAACGTCATATCAGTACTCAGGCAAATAATACCAATTATGAAACTTATAAGTTCTGGTATGGACTGGGCGCAAAACGTGTGGTCAGTGCAAGAGAACTTTCTTTAGAAGAGATTAAACAGATTCGTGCAAATATTCCGAATGATTTGGAAATCGAAACTTTTATTCATGGTGCAATGTGTATTTCTTATTCCGGAAGATGTCTCTTAAGCAATTTTTTTACCGGAAGAGATGCCAATCAGGGTGCGTGTACGCATCCGTGTAGATGGAAATATTCGATTGTAGAAGAAACCAGACCGGGAGAATATATGCCGGTTTATGAAAACGAGCGTGGAACTTATATCTTTAACTCAAAAGATTTATGTATGATTGAGCATATGGATGATATTCTGACTTCAGGAATCGACAGCTTAAAAATCGAAGGACGAATGAAAACCGCCCTTTATGTGGCAACGGTTGCAAGAACCTACAGAAAAGCCATTGATGATTATTTTGAGAGTCCAAAATTATACCGGAAAAACATGGAATGGTATAAAGAGCAGATTATGGGATGTACCTATCGTCTGTTTACCACTGGATTTTTTTATGGAAAACCGGATGAAACTTCCCAGATTTATGACAGTAATACTTATGCAAAAGACTACACCTATCTTGGTTTCCTGGAAGAAAAGACAGAAAAAGGACTCTATCGAATCACCCAGAGAAATAAATTCCTTGTAGGAGAAACGATAGAGGTCATGCGTCCGGATGGAGAAAACCGTCTGGTTACGGTAAAAGCAATCTATGATGAAGAGGGAAATTCCTGTGATAGTGCTCCGCATCCACAGCAGGTGCTGTATCTGGATTTGGGAGAAGATTTAAATGTCTTTGACCTTTTAAGAAGAAAAGAAAGCGTTTCTTAACTTTAAAATCGCATTTTTTTCAATACGGGACACATAAGAGCGGCTGATATTCAGCCGCTTTGCTATTTCCCGCTGGGTCAGCTCATCACAGCCATAAAGCCCAAAGCGTAGTTTTAAGACTTCCGCTTCCCGTTTGGTCAGTACGAAACCGAGCAGGTAGTAAAGTTTACGGATATCCTGTTTTAAAGAATAATTTTTTACGACATCGACAGGCTCATTTTCAATCACATCAAGCAGATTGATTTCATTTCCTTCACGGTCTGTACCGATTGGCTCATAAAGAGAAATATCTTTGCTGGTTTTCTTTTTAGAACGAAGCAGCATAAGCAGTTCATTGTCGATACAGCGGGCAGCATAAGTGGAGAGCCGGTTGGATTTTTCCTGATTAAATGTATGAATTGCTTTTATCAGACCGATTGTTCCAATCGAAATCAGGTCATCTAATTCTTCTTCAACCCCTTGATATTTTTTTACAATATGTGCTACAAGGCGCAGATTGCGTTCGATGAGAACGTTTTTTGCTTCCTGACTGCCCCTTTTGTATTCTTGGAGATAATATTTTTCCTCCTCGGATGTCAAGGGCTTAAGAAATGTTTTCAAGCAGCCTTACCTCAAAGGGATTTAATAATAGTCTATGAGAAAAAGGGATAAATTGTGCTTTTCCAAAAAAAGAAAAAATGCTTGTATCAAAAGGAAAATTGTGATACGATAATCGAATCAGAAAACAATTCATGTTTTCCGGTACAGCTGCTTAATCTTCGCTGTACCAGTTCTGGCAGTTCTGCCGTTTTTTCAAATTTTAAATTTATTTAATTTCAAATCTAAGACAAGTAATTATGAGTTTAGGAGGCATTTTATGTATGTTCAGTAAAGTGTTGTCAGCGGCTATTGATGGGGCAAGGTGCGTTCCGGTATCAGTAGAAGTGGATGCAAGTAATGGACTTCCGGCTTTTTTGATGGTAGGAGATTTATCTTATCAGGTAAAAGAAGCGCAAGAGAGAGTCCGTACTGCGATAAGAAACAGTGGAATGACAATTCCACCCAAAAGAGTAACTGTAAATTTAGCACCTGCGGATGTCCGTAAAGATGGAAATCATTTTGATTTGCCAATAGCGGCTTCGCTTATGATTGCATTTGGCTTTCTGGAAGCGGAAAAATTCGATGGCGTGATGCTTGCCGGAGAACTTGGCTTAAATGGCAGGATTAATGGAGTCAGAGGAATTCTGCCTTTTGTAGAAACCGCTTACAAAAAGGGATGTCGGCTTTGTATTGTGCCAAAGCAAAATTACAGGGAAGCACGGATGATTGGACAGATTTCTGTGCTTGGAGTGGAGTCTTTGCAGGAATTTTTAAGCTGTGCCAGAAAAGAAAACTGGGGGCTTTTAGAAGATACAAAAGAAGAGCCGGTTTTACTGCCTGCAAAGAAAGAAGAAATCGAAGATTTTGCTGATATTCAAGGTCAGGAATATGTGAAGCGGGCAGCCGTGATTGCGGCAGCAGGGATGCATAACTTTCTTATGACCGGTCCAAAGGGAACAGGAAAGACGATGATTGCCAGAAGAATCCCAGGGATTCTGCCAGAACCTACCAAAGAAGAACTGCTTGAAGTATCAAAGATTTACAGCATTTCAGGTCTGTTATCCGAAGAGAAACCGTTTCTTTTATCTCGTCCATTTCGGGCACCCCATCACACCATTTCACCGGCAGCACTTGCCGGAGGTGGAAAGTATCCAAAAGCCGGAGAAATCACGCTTGCCCATAAGGGCGTTCTTTTCTTAGATGAATTTCCGGAGTTTTCCCATGAATGTATTGAATTATTAAGACAGCCGTTAGAAGAACGGAAAATTTTAATCAGCCGAAGCGGAGGTTCGTACTTGTTTCCGGCCGATTTTATGCTGGTTGCTGCAATGAACCATTGTCCCTGTGGTCAGTTTCCGGATTTAAATCGGTGCAGTTGTACGTTTCAGGAAGTAAAGCGTTATCAGAATCGAATCAGTGGTCCGATTTTAGACAGAATTGATATTGTGGCAGAAGTGTCGGGAATTTCTTATCAGGAACTGACCGGAAAACGGAAAGAAAAAAGTTCAAAAAAATTTAGAAAAGAAGTTGAGATGGCAGTAAAGGTACAAGGGGAACGCTATCAGGAGAAAAAGATTCGGTTTAATTCTCAGCTTTCCGGTAAATTATTGGAGGAGTTTTGCAATGTAAGTGCAGAGGGACAGCGAATTTTGGAAAAAGCGTATAAAAAAATGAGATTAAGTGCAAGGGCATATCATAAAATCTTAAAAACAGCACGTACCATTGCGGATTTGGAACAGGAAGAGGAGATAAAAGAAGCGCATATCAGTGAAGCACTTTGTTATCGAAGAGTAGAAGGAAAGGATACTTGAAATATGGAAGAAAAAATTGTAAGTTATACACCGGATGACGTTGAGTATCCGGATAAATTAAGAAATTTTAAAGACAGACCCAAACGGTTGTATGTAAAAGGAAAACTTCCGGATCCAAATCGCAAAAGTGTGGCGATTATCGGGGCAAGAATGTGCAGTTATTACGGCAGAACGCAGGCTTATGAATTTGCAAAAGAATTTGCTTCTTGTGGAGTTCAGGTTATCAGCGGACTGGCAAGAGGAATTGATGGCTGGGCACATAAAGGTGCAATTGATGGCGGAGGAGAAACATTTGCGGTGCTTGGTTGTGGAGTGGATATTTGTTATCCGAGCCAGAATATCAATCTCTATCGTGAGATTCAGAAAAAGGGAGGAATTATCTCTGAGTATGAGGAAGGAGAGAAACCCCTTGGATGGCATTTTCCGTTAAGAAATCGAATTATCAGTGGGTTTGCTGATATTGTTTTAGTAATCGAGGCAAAGAAAAAAAGCGGTTCATTAATTACAGTAGAGTATGCACTTGAGCAGGGAAAGTCTGTCTATGCGCTTCCGGGAAGAGTGGGGGAAGCATTAAGTGAAGGATGCAACAATTTAATTTTTCAGGGAGCACAAATTGCAAAAAATGTGGAAATTATCCTCGAAGAACTCGAAATTTTGGATAAAATGACGAAAGAAAAGAATAAAAAAACAGAGATAAGGCTTGCAAGAAAAGAAGAAATGGTGTATAGTTGTGTGGATTTGAAACCAAAACACCTGGACGAAATTATAAAATTGACTGACTTGGAATTGCTTGAAGTGCAGGAAATTTTGGTGAAATTAGAGTTGATGGAACTTGTAACAGAGCCAATAAAGAATTATTATGCCAGAGCGGGAGGTTGATATGGCAAAGTATTTAGTGATAGTGGAATCGCCGGCAAAAGTAAAGACAATAAAAAAATTTTTAGGTTCCAATTATGAAGTCATGGCATCAAACGGACATGTAAGAGATTTGCCGAAAAGCCAGTTGGGGTTTAGTGTAGAAAATGATTATGAACCAAAGTATATAACAATTCGCGGAAAGGGTGACATTTTAGCAGCACTTCGAAAAGCTGCGAAAAAAGCAGATAAAGTTTATCTTGCGACTGACCCTGACCGTGAGGGAGAAGCGATTTCATGGCATCTTTCAAAGGCATTGAAGTTAGATGATAAAAAAATGCGTCGTATTACCTTTAATGAAATTACAAAAACAGCAGTCAAAGCTTCTATTAAAGAGGCTAGAGAGATTGATTTAAAATTAGTGGATGCACAGCAGACCAGAAGAATGTTAGACCGTATGGTTGGATATAGAATCAGTCCGGTTTTATGGGCGAAAGTAAAACGTGGATTGAGTGCAGGACGTGTGCAGTCTGTTGCTCTTCGTATTATTGGAGACAGAGAAGAAGAAATCAATGCATTTATACCGGAGGAATATTGGACTTTAGAGGCACAGTTTGCGGTAAAAGGTGAGAAAAAACCGCTGACTGCAAAATTTTATGGAAAAAAAGGACAGAAAATCAATATTCATTCCAAAGGAGAACTCGATGAAATTTTAAAAAACCTTGAGGGTGCAAGCTATGAGGTGGATGAAGTAAAAAAGGGAGAGCGTACCAAAAAAGCACCATTTCCATTTACTACCAGTACCTTACAGCAGGAAGCCTCCAAAGTGTTAAACTTCTCGACACAGAAAACCATGCGTCTTGCACAGCAGTTATATGAAGGAATTGATATCAAGGGAAATGGAACAGTCGGTGTGATTACTTATCTGCGTACGGATTCAACCCGTATCTCGGATGAAGCCCAGAAAGCAGCACAAGAGTATATTACAGAACAGTATGGAGAAGAATATACCAAAGTAACTGAGAAAAAAGATAGTAATAAGAAGAAAATTCAGGATGCGCATGAAGCAATTCGTCCAACCGATATTACAAGAACCCCGATTTCTTTAAAAGAGTCTTTAACCAGAGACCAGTTCCGTCTGTATCAGTTAATTTGGAAACGTTTTACCGCAAGTCAGATGCAGCCTGCAAAATATGAAACCACTTCCGTTAAAATTAAAGGCGGAGAGTATTATTTTACAACATCTGCATCGAAATTAAAATTTGATGGTTTCATGGCAGTTTATGTGCAGGAAGATGATGAAAAATCAGATAAGACGGTTTTGACAAAAGGGCTCGATGAGACGAGCGAGTTGACATTTGAGAAATTTAACGAACAGCAGCATTTTACTCAGCCACCGGCTCATTATACAGAGGCGACTCTTGTAAAAACATTAGAAGAACTTGGAATTGGACGTCCAAGTACCTACGCACCAACCATTACTACGATTATTGCAAGACGGTATGTTGCAAAGGAAAATAAAAACCTTTATATGACAGAAATTGGTGAAGTAGTCAATAATATTATGAAAACTTCTTTCCCAAGTATTGTAGATGTACATTTTACGGCAACAATGGAAGAACTGCTCGATAGTATTGCAGAAGGATTGATTGAGTGGAAAACGGTAATTCGCAATTTCTATCCGGATTTGGATGAGGCAGTAAAGACAGCAGAAAAGGAACTTGAAGAAGTTAAGATAGAAGATGAGGTAACCGACGTAATCTGTGAACAGTGCGGAAGAAATATGGTAATCAAATACGGACCGCATGGAAAATTTCTGGCTTGCCCTGGATTTCCGGAATGTCGTAATACCAAACCATATCTGGAAAAAATCGGAGTACCGTGTCCAATCTGTGGAAAAGAAGTAGTAATGCGCAGAAGTAAAAAAGGACGCCGTTATTATGGCTGTGAAAACAATCCGGAATGTGAATTTATGTCCTGGCAGAAGCCATCCAAAGAAAAATGTCCAAATTGCGGTGGATATATGGTAGAAAAAGGAAACAAACTGGTCTGTGCAAATGAACAGTGTGGATTTGTGAAAATACAGCCGAAAGACAAAATCGAAGAGGCTTAAATAAAAATCCAAGTAAAGCGGACATTTGTGGAATAAAACAATGAAAATAAATGGTTAATTTAGGGCGATTGCAGGAAAAGTCTTGTAGTCGCTCTTTTTGGTGAAAGAAACGAAATTGTTAGAAAAAAATGAATAGACAGAAAATAGCTATATTATCCATTGATTTCAGAATAATTGTGTGGTAAAATGAAAAAAGGAAAAATAAATGTAATATATAGGATTGGATGCTGAACAAAACGAAAGGAGATTTATTATGAGCGTACAATTACTAGACAAGACCAGAAAAATTAATAAACTGCTCCATAATAATCATTCTTCCAAGGTATTATTTAATGATATCTGCGAGGTGATGGTAGAGACTCTGGACTCCAATATACTTGTTATCAGTAAAAAGGGGAAAGTACTTGGTGTCGGAACATGTCAGGGAGTGCAGGAGATTACAGAGCTAATTGACGATGAGGTCGGCGGATTTATTGATAAGCTCTTAAATGAAAGACTGCTTGGAGTTTTGTCAACAAAAGAAAATGTCAATTTACAGACTCTTGGATTTGAAAGCGAAGGTATTGATAAGTATATGGCTATTATCAGTCCGATTGATATTGCAGGAGAACGTTTAGGAACACTCTTTATGTACCGTGATACCAAAAGTTATGATATAGAAGATATTATCGTAAGTGAGTACGGAACAACTGTGGTTGGTCTTGAAATGATGCGTTCCGTTCATGAAGAAAATGCAGAAGAAAATCGGAAGATTCAGGTGGTAAAAGCGGCTTTCAATACACTGTCATTCTCAGAGTTGGAGGCAATCATTCATATCTTTGATGAACTCGACGAGATCAAAGCAAGAAAGAACCTGAAAGGAAAGGGCGATGCCCATCCGGACGAGGCGAAAAAATAAAAAAGTGGAATGTAGAAAAGAATCGGAGCCGTTTAAGAATGGCGCCGTTTCTTTTTGTGCAAAAAGCATTCGGGGAGCGGAAAAAAATGGTATCATTCCCGTTTTTAGGAATAAACTATAATTAGATTCTAAAGAGAGTATAAAATATGAAAAAATTGCCAAAATAAGAAAAAACGAGGAAATAAGAGAAATTAAGAGTTATTACGAGAGAAAAAAAGAGAATTACAAAATTCATGCATTTGCGAAATGAGGTGGAAAACACTATAGTAAGAACCATCAAGTAGCACTCGAATGAACTGAGTGCTAATAAATAAAACTGAATGAAATCTTGAAGGAGGAAACATAAATGAAGTTAGTACCTTTAGGTGACAGAGTTGTATTAAAAGAGTTAAAAGCAGAGGAAACCACAAAATCCGGTATCGTACTTCCGGGACAGGCACAGGAGAAACCGCAGCAGGCTGAGGTTATCGCAGTAGGACCTGGAAAAGTAGAAGACGGCAAAGAAGTAAAAATGGAAGTTGCAGTCGGAGATCAGGTAATCTATTCCAAATATGCAGGAACCAACGTCAAACTGGAAGATGAAGAGTACATCATCGTAAAACAGGATGACATTCTGGCAGTTGTAAAATAAAGAATAATCAAGTAAAAATCAGGAGGCATGACAATCATGGCAAAAGAGATTAAATATGGAGCAGAGGCAAGAAACGCTCTTCAGAATGGTGTAAACCAGCTTGCAGATACCGTACGTGTAACCCTTGGACCGAAAGGAAGAAACGTTGTTCTGGACAAACAGTACGGCGCTCCGCTCATCACAAACGATGGTGTTACGATTGCAAAAGAGATCGAGCTGGCAGACGGCTTTGAAAACATGGGCGCACAGCTCATCAAAGAAGTTGCTGCAAAGACCAACGACGTAGCAGGTGATGGTACCACAACCGCAACCGTTCTGGCACAGGCTATGGTAAACGAAGGAATGAAAAACCTGGCAGCAGGTGCGAACCCGATCGTTCTTCGTAAGGGAATGAAGAAAGCAACCGATAAAGCTGTTCAGATCCTTGCAGAGATGAGCCAGCCGGTAGCAGGCAAAGAGCAGATTGCAAAAGTTGCAGCTGTTTCTTCCGGAAGCGAAGAAGTAGGCCAGATGGTAGCTGACGCTATGGAAAAAGTTTCCAAAGACGGCGTTATCACCATCGAGGAGTCCAAGACCATGCAGAACGAGCTGGAGCTGGTAGAAGGTATGCAGTTCGACCGTGGATATATCTCCGCTTACATGTGCACCGATATGGAGAAAATGGAAGCCGTTCTCGACAATCCATATATCCTGATTACCGATAAGAAACTGTCCAACATTCAGGAAGTTCTTCCGCTGCTGGAGCAGATCGTACAGAGCGGCGCAAGACTGCTGATCATCGCTGAGGACGTAGAGGGCGAGGCTCTCCAGACACTCGTGATCAACAAACTGCGCGGAACCTTCAACGTAGTAGCTGTCAAAGCACCGGGATACGGCGACAGAAGAAAAGCAATGCTCGAGGATATCGCAATCCTGACCGGCGGCCAGGTGATCTCCGAGGAAGTTGGTCTGGAATTAAAAGACGCTACTCTGGAAATGCTCGGACGTGCAAAATCTGTTAAAGTTCAGAAAGAGAACACCGTTATCGTTGACGGTGCCGGCGCAAAAGATGCCATCGCAGCAAGAATCGGCCAGATCAGATCCCAGATCGAGGAGACCACTTCTGAGTTCGATAAAGAGAAACTGCAGGAGAGACTGGCAAAAATGGCAGGCGGCGTAGCTGTTATCCGTGTAGGTGCAGCAACCGAGACCGAGATGAAAGAAGAAAAACTCCGTATGGAGGATGCTTTAAATGCAACGAGAGCAGCCGTAGAAGAGGGTATCATCGCAGGCGGCGGTTCTGCATACATTCATGTAACAACACAGCTTGCAGAGCTGATTGACAGCCTGGACGGCGACGAGAAGATCGGTGCAAGAATCGTACAGAAAGCACTCGAGGCTCCTCTGTTCCACATCGTAACAAACGCAGGTCTGGAAGGCGCTGTTGTGATCAACAAAGTAAAAGAGTCCAAAGTAGGTGTTGGATTTGATGCATACAACGAAGAGTATGTAGACATGATCCAGGCTGGTATCCTTGATCCGGTTAAGGTTACCAGAAGCGCACTGCAGAACGCTACCAGCGTTTCCGCAACCCTGCTGACCACCGAGTCCGTAGTTTCCACCATCAAAGAGCCGGCTCCGGCTATGCCGGCAGGCGCAGACGGCGGAATGGGAATGATGTAATTTCCGGGATAAAAATGTCTGGTAAAACAAAATAAGAAAACCGGCTGGCAAAGACCGTAGCGGAACATGGGTTCCGAAGTCCTGTCTTTGCCGGCCGGTTTTTTAGTGGAAAGTTTTTCTTCCATTTCGCATGGCTCTGAATCGTTACAAAAAATTTCAGAAAGTTTTCATGCTTTCGCCGGGCGGCGTATATGGACGCTTCCGGCGTTTTATGCTATACTAATTTGTAGGATGTTGGGGGAAATACAACAAAGGAGAAGAAACACACATGGCAAGTCGTTATGAATCCGACATGACAAGGAAGGAGAAGATGCAGCTCGAAAAAGAGAAGCTGTCGAAAATGAATTTTAAAGAGAAACTGGCCTATATCTGGGAATACTACAAGGCTGTCATTTTCGGCATCATCGCTGTTATCTTCATCATCGGCACGATTGTGAATATCCATGAAAATGCGAAGTATTATGACCTCGTGAGCATTGCCGTAGTGGATTACGCAGGACTGCAGGATGTAAGTCCGATCGAGGAGGACCTAAAAGAAGCGCTCGGAACCGGAGATAAGTACGAAAAGGTAAGCATCGATACGAGCTACAGCTTCGGTGAAAACCTGGAAAACGCGGATTACAACACGCTGATGAAATTCACAGCCGTGATTGCCGCACAGAGCATGGATGTTCTGATCTGTTCACAGGCCGTGTACGACAACTACAGCAAAGACGATTATTTTCTGGATCTGTCCACACTGTTTGACGAAGCGACGTGTGAGAAGTACGGGATAAAGGCGGGAGATACCTGCCTCGATATTTCCAAGCTGAAGAAATACCAGGATATGGGCCTTACGTACTATGAGCCGTGTTACCTGACCGTTGTGGTCAACTCCAAGAACACGGACAATGCAGCAAAACTGATCGAATATCTTGAGGAGGATGGAGTAAATGAGTGATCTGTACACAGAAGTGCTGGTGAAAAAACAGCAGACAGGAAAAGACAAGGCGATCAAAGGAGTTCTGATCTTCTTTACCGTTCTTTTTGCAGCCGCAGGAATTATGATGAATCCGCTGATTCTGCTTCTTGCGCTGGTACTTGGAATCGTAGACTATATTTTTATCCCGAAGCTTTCGGTAGAGTTTGAGTATCTGTACGTCAACGGCGAGCTCGACATCGACCGTATCTATTCGCAGTCAAGAAGAAAAAGAGCCGCAAGCTATGAGCTTTCCAACATGGAAATCCTGGCTCCGTACCAGTCCCATCAGCTCGATTCCTACAAAAACAATCAGAGCATCAAACGTTACAACTATTCCTCCGGAATCGAAGGACAGGGCCACAAACCGTATGCATTTGTGATCTCCAAGGACAACACAATGCAGATGGTGATCTTCGAACCGGATGAAGTGATGTTAAAAGATATCCGCAACCGCGCACCAAGAAAAGTATTTATGGATTGACAGCTTTTTTGTTTTGTGTTAAATTAGGTGATAAATCAAAAAGACTTAAGAAGAAAGGAAGATAAGAAAATGGGTACAATTATTGGTGATGGTATTACCTTCGATGATGTGCTTCTGGTTCCGCAGTATTCTGAAGTAACCCCAAACATGGTAGATCTGACTACGCATCTGACCAAGAAGATCAAGCTGAACATCCCGATGATGAGCGCCGGCATGGATACGGTTACAGAACACCGTATGGCAATTGCCATGGCACGTCAGGGAGGAATCGGTATTATCCACAAGAATATGTCGATTGAGCAGCAGGCAGAAGAAGTAGACAAAGTAAAACGTTCTGAGAACGGTGTTATCACCGATCCGTTCTATCTGTCTCCGGAGCACACCCTGGAAGATGCCAATAATCTGATGGCAAAATTCCGTATTTCCGGTGTCCCGATTACCGAGAACGGAAAACTGGTTGGTATTATTACAAACCGTGATCTGAAGTTTGAAACTGATTTCACCAAGAAAATCAAAGAGTCCATGACCAGCGAAAACCTGATCACTGCAAAAGTAGGCGTTACGCTGGACGAGGCAAAAGCAATCCTTGCAAAATCCAGAAAAGAAAAACTTCCGATTGTCGATGACGATTTCAACCTCAAAGGTCTGATCACCATCAAAGATATCGAGAAAACCATCAAGTACCCATTGTCCGCCAAGGATGAGCAGGGACGTCTGCTCTGCGGTGCCGCAGTCGGCATCACGGCAAACGTGCTCGATCGTGTCGATGCGCTGGTAAAAGCACATGTAGACGTGATCGTCATCGACTCCGCTCACGGACATTCCGCAAATATCTTCAAAACACTTCGTCTCATCAAAGAGCATTATCCGGATCTGCAGGTAATCGCCGGAAACGTGGCAACCGCAGAGGCAACAAGAGACCTGATCGCAGCCGGAGCAGACGCTGTTAAAGTCGGTATCGGACCTGGTTCTATCTGTACGACCCGTGTCGTTGCAGGTATCGGTGTACCGCAGATCACAGCCGTTATGGACTGCTATGAGGAAGCAAAGAAGACCGGAACTCCGATCATCGCCGACGGCGGTATCAAGTACTCCGGAGACATGACAAAGGCTATCGCAGCCGGTGCCAATGTCTGCATGATGGGAAGCATCTTCGCAGGATGCGATGAGAGCCCGGGAGATTTCGAACTGTTCCAGGGAAGAAAATACAAAGTATACCGTGGAATGGGATCCATCGCAGCCATGGAGAACGGAAGCAAAGACCGTTACTTCCAGACCGGCGCCAAGAAACTGGTTCCGGAAGGTGTGGAAGGCCGTGTAGCATACAAAGGCCTCGTAGAGGACACTGTATTCCAGCTGATCGGCGGACTTCGTTCCGGTATGGGCTACTGCGGAGCGAAAGATGTTGAGACCTTAAAGGAGACCGGAAAATTTGTGAAGATTTCCGCAGCATCCTTAAAAGAGTCCCATCCGCATGATATCCACATCACCAAAGAGGCTCCGAACTACAGCGTGGACGATAAATAAGAATAAAAAGTCGCAAAAGGCAGAAGGGGGAAAGGGCAGAAACTTTTCAGCTTCTGCCTTTTCAAATGAGGGGGCGCTTATTTGCAGCGGGGAGAGAACATATGGCACAGAAGAGACGGGGAAAAATGACAAGAAAACAGAGGCAGCGCCAGCTTCACCGCAGAATGTTTCTGACGGGAGTTCTGGTGGTGCTGATCTGCGTCGGCATTTACAGCGGCATCCGCCGTGTGGCAAAAACGGCAAGTGATATCACGGCCGTTGACTATTCCGGTTCTGATTATGAGGACAACGATATCACCGACTGGACCGGCGCTCCGCCGATTGATGTGGAGCTTCTGACGCCGAACAGCTGGTCCAGACCGCAGACGAGGCTGAAAAAGGTGGACGGTATCGTTATTCACTACACCGCAAACCCGGGAAGCACGGCGATGCAGAACCGTGATTACTTTGAAAACCTGCCTGAGACGCAGGAGGCGCAGGCCAGCAGCCATTTCGTCGTCGGCATCGAGGGAGAAGTCGTTCAGTGTATCCCGACGAGTGAATGGTCGTATGCATCGAACCAGCGTAATTTCGATACAATCTCGATTGAATGCTGCCACCCGGATGACAGCGGTGAATTTACCGATGAGACATACAATTCTGTGGTCCAGCTCGCCGGTTTCTTATGCAAGCGGTTCAATCTGACTTCGGACGATGTGATCCGTCACTATGATGTAACCGAAAAGCTCTGCCCTCTGTACTACGTGGAGCATGAGGATGCCTGGATTCAGATGAAGGCAGATATTCAGGCGTATGCGGATTCACTTTCCTAAGAGCTGTTTTTAAGAAAAATGAAAAAATCCCCATTGGGAAAATCAGTTTCAGGAGAAATGATTTTTCCAACGGGGATTTTTCTGTTATCCAATATTTTTAGTAATAGTAGCGCCGTCTGCGCCGCTTTCTTTTTTTCGTATTTCCGCCGAGTGCAATCCAGCAGAACAGCCGTACAAACGTGATGCCGAAGAGAACGCCGATGCTGTCGATGCCGACGTCCTTTACCGACGGGCCGCGGTTGGCGACCGTCGTCTGGTGGAACTCATCGCTCGCGGCAAAGGCGACACAGAGGATGCCGGCAAGAAACGTGAGCGCGAAGCCGCGCAGGCCGTAGACGTAGAGCGGAAGCGAAACACAGATTGCAAGCAGACAGTACTCTGTCATATGAGCCAGCTTCCGCACCGGGTACTGATACTCGTCAGCCAGTTCCTGGATCTTTTCATCATCCCATCCGCGGTCCATGACGTGGTCGATCGTGATGAAAATGCCGCGCGCCACTTTTTCACTGAGCTGTGAGGATTCCGTTCCGTTCTGGGAAGAGAAGGAGAAAATCATCGACATCATCAGAATCGCCGGGATGAAGGAAAACGGTTTTAACAGTGCAATTACAATTCGATTCATAAAATACCTCCGGTAAAACAAAGCAGGTCAGATCGGAAACTTTTTATGCGGTATGCTCGCGGATTCTGGCAATCGCAGAAAAGATCAGGAATGCCAGCAGGTTCACGATTACGACCGTCGCTCCGGCAGGGGAGGACAGGAAAAACGAGAGGGACATGCCAAGAAGGAAGCACACCACCGAGAGAACCGCGGAGCAGATCACCACGCTCTGGAAGGTATGGCAGAGACGCATCGAGGTCAGTGCCGGGAAAATCAGCAGGCTGGAGATCAGAAGCGCGCCCATCATGCGCATGCCGAGGACGGTGGTGATGGCGGTTAAGAATGCCAGCAGCATGTTGTAAACCTCTGCGCGGACACCGGTTGCTTTGGCAAATGTCTCGTCGAAAGTGACGGCAAAAATACGGTTGTAATACAGGACGAACAGGATCAGCACGACGATGGAGAGCACCACGGAGAGAACAACGTCCTCATCACTCATCGCAAGGATGCTTCCGAACATGTAGTTGTTGACATCGGTGTTCATGCCGCTCGACCACGAAACCGTGATGACACCGATCGCAAGCGCAGAGCTTGAAATCAGGCCGATGGCGGCGTCGCCTTTGATCTTGCTGGATTCGTTCATGCGGAGCAGCAGAAAGGCGGCAAGCACGACGACAGGGATTGTGAAGGCAAGCGGAGCAAAACCGAGTGCCGCTGCAATTGCAAGAGAGCCGAATCCGACATGGGAGAGGCCGTCGCCGATCATGGAGTAGCGCTTTAACACGAGGCTGACGCCAAGCAGTGCGGCACACAAAGAGACGAGAATGCCGACCACAAGGGCACGCTGCATAAACGGATAAGAAAGCATTTTCAGCAGATTTGAAATCATAAGTCAGCACCTCCTAAAAACTGTTTTCCCGCCTCGGTTTTCAGATACTCGTCCATCGGACCGAAGAAGACCTGCTTCTGGTCGAGCTGGAGAATGTGCGTTGCGTCCGGCAGAATATTGCGGATATCGTGGGAAACCATGATGATCGTAACGTTCTGCTCGCGGTTGATGCGGCGGATGAGCTGGTACATTTCGTTTGTCATGACCGGGTCAAGGCCAGTGACCGGCTCATCGAGGAGCAGCAGTTTCTTTGTGGCGCAAAGCGCACGAGCGAGAAGCACACGCTGCTGCTGGCCGCCGGAGAGATCACGGTAGCATCGTTTCTTTAATGGAAGGAGGTCGAGAAGCTCCATATTGCGGAGCGCGTCCTCTTTGTCTGCCTTTGTGTAAAACGGCGGGAAATGCGGGTGGTTCTGCCGGCCGGACAGCACGACTTCCCAGACGCTCGCCGGGAAATCCTTTTGTGCGGCGGTCTGCTGCGGCAGATAGCCGATCTCACTTGGATGAAGCCCGTCGCCGGTTGTGATCGAGCCGGTGGACGGATTTTTTAAGTGAAGCAGTCCCTTGACCAGAGTACTTTTTCCGGAACCGTTCTCGCCCACAATACAGAGGTAGGAGCCGGCTTCCAGGGCAAAGTTGACATCGGTCAGGACCGGGATGCCCTCGTAGGAGAAGGTGACATCACTGCAGGTAAGTAGAGCCATTAGTTCAGAGCCTCCTTTAGTGCGGCGACATTCTGTTCCATCAGGGAAAGATACGTGGCGCCGTTTTCGAAATCATCTTTGGATACGTTGTGACAGGAGTGAAGCAGCAGCTTTTTCGCGCCGGTCGCCTCACAGATGCAGTCCGTCATTTTTTCGTTGGACAGCTCGGTGTGGAAGACGACAGGAATCTGCTCTTCGTTGATCTTGTCAATTAAAAAAGAAAGTGTTTTGGCACTCGCCTCGGATTCCGAGGAGCAGCCGGGGAATGCCGCGTAATAGTCGAGGCCGTAGGCGTCCGCGAAATAGCGGAACGGAAAACGGTCGCCGAAAACGATGGTGTGGCGGCTGGCATTCGCTGTGACATCGGAAAATTCCTCATCGAGGGAGGTAAGCGAAGCGAGGTATGAAGCAGTGTTTGCCTGATAATCGTCCGCGTTTTCCGGGTCGAGGCGGCAGAGCGCATCGCAGAGCTTCTGGACAATCCGCATTGCATTTTTCGGTGAAGTCCAGACGTGCTCGTCCTGTTCGCCGTGGGATTCGTCTTCGTGATCGTGGGAATCCTCGTCGTGATCGTGGGAATCCTCGTCGTGGTCCGTATCCTCGTCCTCATGATCGTGTGCGTGGCCGTGGGTCTCCATTCCCTCGACCGTTTCCTCGGCAACGGTGTCGACGCAGTCCATCAGCGTGACGACTTCTTTGTTCGAGGTATCGACGGAATCGAGAATCGTTTCCACCCAGGCATCGGAATCGCCGCCGACGTAGACGAAGAGATCGCATTCGGAAACTGTGATCATATCGCCCGGTGTCGGCTCAAATGAGTGGCTTTCTGCGCCCGGGGAAAGCAGCATGTGGAGATCGAGGTGATCGCCGCCGATGGCACGCAGAAAATCGTACTGCGGAAAAATGGTCGCCACGGCGGAGAGCTTTTCGTTCTCTGTGGAATCCGCCGTCTCCTTTGCGGAACCTGCGCAGCCCGTCAGAAGAAGGAGCGCAGGAAGGAGGAGAAGGCGTAAATGTTTTCTGGAAAAAAACGTCATGATACTCCTTTCTGAAAGAAAATACGGAAGCATTGTGAAAAAGCTCCGTATCAGACCGTTCAGTAACAAATGCCGCAGGAGTGGGAAGCGGCAGACGGAGAGTGTACCCCTCCGAAAAAAGATCAGTTACCATCATATAGCAGGGGTGATTCATTTGTCAAGGAAAGACACAAAAAGCTGCGTCCGCCAGAAGCGGGGAAGCAGCTTTTTGCAGATATTTGATACGTTTTGTGAAACCGGATTACGATACCCTGCGGAACTGTGCCTGGTAGAGCTGGTAGTACGCGCCCTGTTTTGCCATCAGTTCGTCGTGGGTTCCCTGTTCGAAAATCTTTCCGTGGTCGATCACGAAAATCCGGTCCGCATTTTTAATAGTAGAAAGACGGTGCGCAATGATGAACGAGGTACGGCCCTTCAACAGGCTTTCGATTCCCTGCTGCACCTGAATTTCTGTCTGTGTGTCGATGCTGGACGTCGCCTCGTCGAGAATCAGAATCCGCGGATCGGACACCATCGTTCTGGCAAAGGCGAGAAGCTGGCGCTGGCCGTTGGAAAGACGGGCACCGCGCTCGCTGATCTCGGTGTCATAGCCGTCCGGCAGCTCTATGATAAAGTCATGGGCATGCACGGCCTTTGCGGCGGCAATGATTTCTTCCTCCGTGGCATCGAGCTTTCCATACGCAATGTTGTCGCGGATCGTGCCGGAGAAGAGAAAGTTGTCCTGTGTCATCACGCCCATCTGGGCACGCAGGCTGTTGATGGAGACATCCGTCAGGCTGTGGCCGTCGACGCGGACCGTTCCCGAAGTAATATTGTAGAAACGGCTGATCAGATTGACAATGGTCGTCTTTCCAGCGCCGGTCGGGCCGACGAGTGCGATCGTCTCACCGGGAGCCGCTGTAAAGCTGACATCTTTTAAAACCAGCGTGTCCGGATCATCGGAGTAGGCAAAGCTGACATGGTCGAACGTTACTTCTCCTTTGATCGGCGGCAGTTCTGTGACGCCAGGCTTGTCGGCAACCTCCGCTGGTGTGTCGAGGATCTCAAAGATTCGCTCCGCAGCGGAAAGGTTCGTGATCAGCTTGTTGTAAAAACCGGCCAGGTTCTGGATCGGATCCCAGAACATCGTCAGATACATCGCAAATGCCGTGAACGTACCGATCGGAACGGCATCCACGCCGAGCACGGAAATACCGATAAAATACAGAAGAAACGTTCCGATGCCCCAGGTCACCTCGATCACAGCGGAAAAACCATCCGCTAGGCGGACCGCATGGATGAAGGAGTTCTGATGCTCAAGAAGAAGCCGGTCAAACTCGCCCTGCGATTCCTGCTCTGCGGTAAAGCTCTTGATGATGCGGATACCGGAGAAGTCCTCGTGGATATACGCCGTAACATTGGAAGATTTTTTCCGGAACGTCTGCCATCTCTTGTGTGCGACGATCTGAATAAAATACATGCCGATAGCGATCAGCGGCAGCACGAGAATCGCACTTAAGGAGAGCCAGATGTTTTTGATCATCATGATCACCAGAATGGCGATGATCGTGAGAATGTTCGGAATCAGCTTTGTGACACCGTCGTTCAGCACATCCTTTAACGAGTTGACATCGCCGATGATGCGCGCCAGAATCTTTCCGGCCGGGCGGGTATCGAAAAAGCTGAAGCTTAAGGTCTGGATATGCGTGTAGAGCTCGTCACGGATTTCCAGAAGAATGTTGTTGGTAATACGCGCCATCAGAAGCATCCGCAGGCGGACACCGGCCGCGTAAACCAGGTTGATCACAACCATGAATACGCAGAGGGCAACAAGCCCACGCCAGTCTTTCTGCGCAATATTGACGTCGATGGCGTACTCCAGGAGCAGCGGGTTCACAGTGGAAATCGCGATGGTAACGGCGAGAACCACGAGAACGACGGCAACCTGGCGTTTATAATTTTTTAAGTAGGAGAAGAGGCGGCGGATGGTCGCGCTCTTTAAGACCTCTTTCTGCTCTTCATCTACTTTACTGGAATTGATAGCCATAATCGTATTGTTCCTCTCTTAACGGGTAAGTAAATACAGAAGTTGTCGGGTAACAAATTAAATTGAATTAAGCATTGGCAGGAAGTGCCTGCTCGAGGGCTGCCTTTGCTTTATGGTAATCACCGTACTGAGCCTCCCAGGTGGAGTAGTACAGGCCTTTCTGTGCCATCAGACTCTCATGCGTGCCGCGCTCGGCGATGCGTCCGTGATCGAGATACAGGATCTCATCGGCATTCTGCACCGAAGAAATGCGGTGGGCAATGATGATCTTGGAAACATCTTTTTTCTCGGCGAGATGGCTCTGGATTTCGTATTCGGTCTCCATATCGAGCGCCGAGGTGGAATCATCCAGTACGAGGATCGGAGCCTGTTTTGCCAGGGCGCGTGCGATGGAAAGACGCTGCTTCTGACCGCCGGAAAGTCCCATGCCGCGCTCGCCGATGACCGTTTCGTACTGATCGGAAAGGTGATCGACGAACTCGGAAGCACACGCAGCGGAGACGGCGTTATGTACCTCTTCGGATTTCATTGTGCTGCGGCTGCCGAGGCGGACATTCTCAGAAATCGTGTCTGAGAACAGGAAGACGTCCTGCATGACGACGGAAGAAGTATCGCGCACGGTGCGCAGCGGCAGGGTGCGGATGTCGTGGCCGTCGAGACAGATGGAACCGTCGGTGACATCGTAAAAACGCTCGAGCAGATTGACGATGGTTGTTTTTCCGGAACCCGTCATACCCATGATGCCGAGTGTGTGGCCCTGCTTTAAGGTAAAGTCGATATCCTGCAGAATCGGTGTGTCATGCAGGGAGAAATCGACGTGATGGAATTCCAGGTCACCCGGAAGTTTTGAAAGCTCCACCGGATTTTCCGGTTCTGCGATCTGCGGCTCCTCTGCGAGAATTTTGTTCAGCTTCTTGTTGGAAGCAATCGCAGAAGCGAAGCAGTTGCCGAGCCAGCCGACGTTTTCGATCGGCCAGGTGATCTTGGAGGTGTACTCCATAAAGGCCGTTAAAACACCGAGCGTAATGCGTCCGTGGATGACACCGTAGCCGCCCGCGAGAAGGACGAGCACGCGCATCAGCTTCGTAAGAAACGAGATGGCGGGATCGTATTTCATCAGGACGCGCGCCTGATCCATGTTGAGATCGCAGTATTTCTGATTGTGTTTCCGGAATTTTTTGATCTCATACGGTTCCCGTGCAAAGGATTTGACGGTGCGGACACCGGCGAGATTTTCCTGTGCAACGGTATTCATGACGGCGTTTTCCTCGCTGATCGCATCGTAGACACGGTCGAGTTCTTTTTCGAGGCGGATTGCGATGCCTGCGACGAAAGGAAGGATCGCCACGGAGACGAGTGTCAGCGGCAAATCCAGTTTGACCATACTGACCATTGCCATCATGATACAGATCAGGCCTTCTAAGATCAGCATGCCGGCAAAGCCGAGGATATCCCAGATCCGGTCGACGTCATCGCGCACGCGGGCGAGGAGTTCGCCGGTATTGTTTTTGTCAAAGTATTCCACCGAAAGCCGCTGGACGTGGCGGAACAGGTTGTCCCTCATCTGGCTGGCGACGCGGACGCTGCTGACATCGAATAAAAATTCTTTGATGTACTGAAACAGGGCTTTTGCGGCACCGATCAGAAGAAAGGCGGCAAGGTATTTCCAGAGCAGTTCCATTTTGTGACTGACCAGCACGTCATCCACGATGTGCAGCGTGACAAGCGGCGCGAGCATATCGAGAAAGACACTTAAGGCCATGGAACCAAAAGCGAAA
>ERZ841116.395-NODE-395-length-34124-cov-8.576507_pt1 | contig 34124 bp, 33 predicted proteins | sample MGYA00519875_ERZ841116 | MGnify/ENA primary metagenome ERZ841116 (study PRJEB31850, sample SAMEA3708889) | human gut metagenome | biome: human gut; feature: human-associated habitat; material: faeces | place: China | collected 2014 ... | reverse complement strand
AGGATTAATCGTCATTAGTCTAAAAAAGCTGACTCCGGTCAGCTTTTTTTATTTCATTAGATAGAAAGGGGTAGAAATAATATGTCATTACCCGTAGTTGCATTAGTTGGACGTCCAAATGTTGGTAAGTCAACTATTTTTAACAGAATTATTAATTCTCGTGTAGCTATTGTTGAAGATAAGGCTGGAGTTACTAGAGATAGAATTTATGCCCGTGCTGAATGGATGGGTCATGAATTTATCCTGATTGATACTGGTGGTATTACTCTAGACTCTGGTGAAATTGAAGAACAAATTAAGGCACAAGCTGAAATTGCCATTGATGAAGCAGATGTAATTGTGATGTTAGGGGATGTTACTCAACATATGACTAACATGGATGAAACAATTGCTAAAATGCTTTACCGAACTAAAAAGCCAGTTATTTTGGCCATTAATAAGGCTGATAATCCTGAGCAAAGAACAGATATTTATGATTTTTACAGCTTAGGCTTAGGTGATCCAATCCCAGTTTCTGGTAGTCATGGAACTGGAATGGGTGATTTACTAGATGCTATTGTTGGTGAATTTGGGGACAAGGCTAACCAACATGAAGATGGTTCAATTCGCTTTAGTGTGATTGGACGTCCAAATGTCGGTAAATCTTCACTTGTAAATGCTATTTTAGGTGAACAACGTGTAATTGTTTCTAATATCGAAGGAACGACTAGAGACGCCATTGACACGACTTTTACCAATGATGGGCAAAAGTATACTATCGTTGATACAGCCGGTATCAGACGGCGTGGTAAGGTTTATGAGAAGACCGAAAAGTATTCTGTCTTAAGAGCGATCAGTGCTATTGAAGAAAGTGATATTACACTTTTAGTCTTAGATGCAAGCACTGGTATTCGTGAACAAGATAAGCACGTAGCTGGATATGCTCATGACGCAGGCCGCGGTGTAATTATTGTTGTAAATAAGTGGGATCTACCTAAAAAAGATAGTAGAAGTATGAAGGACTTTGAAGATACCATCAGAAGAGAGTTCCAATACTTAGACTATGCTCCAATTATTTTTGTTTCTGCTAAGACTGGTCAAAGAGTTCCAGATATCTTGAAGCTTGTTAAAGAAGTTCATGAAAATCAAACTCGTCGAATTCAGTCTAGTGTCTTGAATGATTTACTTCTTGAAGCAACTAGAATTACACCAACTCCACTTGTTAATGGAAAGAGATTAAGAATCTATTATATGACTCAAGTTGCGGTAACTCCGCCGACATTTGTTGTCTTTGTAAATGATCCAGAGTTACTTCACTTCTCATACCAGAGATTTTTAATTAATCAATTAAGACAAAACTTTGATTTTGTGGGGACACCAATTAAAATCTTAGCTAGAAAACGTAAATAAGCTTTAAATTTCAAAAAAAATAGGGATATATCTACGAAAAAGCTTGCAACTAAGCGTCTTAGTGTGCTAATTTTATTGCAGGGAATAAATGAATAACTCATTTTTCTTATTTTCAAAGGTTTTTGTTTAAAAATATTATTAGTTCATTTTGGGAGGTGAAGTGGAATGGCAAACAAGGCAGAATTAGTTTCTGAAGTTGCTGCTAAAACTGACTTAACCAAGAAAGAAGTTGCTGCTGCAGTTGATGCAATCTTTAACTCTATTCAAGAAGATCTTGCTAAGGGTGAAAAAGTTCAATTGATCGGTTTTGGTACTTTTGAAGTACGTCACCGTGCAGCTCGTAAGGGTCGTAACCCACAAACTGGGGCTGAAATCGAAATCCCAGCTTCTAAGGTTCCTGCATTCAAGCCAGGTAAGGCTCTTAAGGATGCTGTTAAGTAATTGTTCAGTTACTAGCAAAATAAAAACGTGCTAAGTTGTATAGCTTGGCACGTTTTTTGTGTACAATTATTGTGAGAGCACAAATGAAAAGAGTGAAAAAATGACTTATTCTGAACAACTATTAGATGCAATTCAAAACCATGATTTTTCTGATAATCGAATTCTCTTGAAAAAGGCTTTGGATAATGATGATCCAGAAATCCTTGCTTCTTTAGCTGAAAACTTAACTGATCTTGGTTTTACTGATCTTTCTAAAGAAGTTTACCGTTTTTTGATTGGAAGGTTTCCTAAAGAAGACTTGTTTAAGGTCTATTTAGCTGAAATTTTGTTAAATGATGGGGATGAAGACGATGGCTTGCAGCTACTTTATGATGTAAAGCCAGATAGTGATGCTTACCTTGAAAGTTTGCTTGATTTAGCTGATTACTATCAAAGTAATGGACTAATCGAAACAGCCCATCAAAAGCTCTTAGAAGCCCATAAATTAGCTCCTGATGAAGATGCCATTAACTTTGGTTTGGCTGAATTAGACTACCTGAGCGGTGACTACAGCGAAGCCTTAGACTTATACCGTGAATTAGCTAAAAATAATAAGACTTTTGGTGAAGTAGTTTTAAGCCAAAGAATTGCAGCTTGTCTTGCTAAATTAGGTGAGTATGAAGAAGCAGCAAATGAAATTAAGAGTCATGAAAATGATATTTTAAGTATTGATGCTCTTTATGAAGCTGGCTTAATTATGCTTTCTGCTAATGATAATAAGGCAGCTATTAAGTACCTAGATCAAGTAATTGAAACTCAACCTGATTATGTAAATGCCTATCCACTTCTAGCGCAAGCTTATGCCGCAGAAGATAACAATGAGGAAGTACTCAGAACTGCGCAAACTGGTCTATCTTATAACGAATTGGATGAGGTTTTGTATAGTTTGGGTGCCAAAGCTGCTGCTAATTTAAATCAATTGGATGAAGCAGAACGCTTGCTTAAAAAGGGACTTGAAGTTGCTCCTGACAACAGTGATTTGCGCTTGCAATTGTCTAACTTATATCTTCACCAGCATCAAGATGAGGCTAATATTGGCTTATTTAAGGATCTTGATGATGAAGAGTTAGAGCCGCAAGCTCACTGGAATTTGGCTGTTTCTTATCAAAGACTTGAAGATTACGATAAGGCTAAGAGTGAATTCTTACTTGCCTATCCAGCCTTTCAAAATAATGCAAGTTTCTTAAGACAGATGATTAGCTTGTTCTATGAATTGCGTGAAATTCCAACAACTAAGGAATTGATTAAGAAGTACTTGCAAGTTCAACCAGATGATCTTGATATGCAAGATATGTTAGATGAATTGAATAGTGAAGAATAGGATAGCAACTATTTAGAAAGTAATAGACTTTGATATTAAAAAATATCCCTCGAAGATAATTTGAGGGATATTTTTTTACAGTAATTTATCTAGTTGTTTGTTAAATTTTTTGAGACCTAATCTAAGGATAAAAATCTTAAGTTTACTTAATTGGACTTTTTGTAATTTGTTTATATTTCGTTGCATATTAGTGATTGAACGATTACAGCTTTTACGATTATATTTTCGACTTAAGTTGTTAATGTAAGCACTTGGCACTTCTTTTCCATAAATTTTAAGTAGGAATTTATTCAATGAGATTAAAGTTTTGACAAATTTGCGGTTAAATTCTTCTTCATCCGTTTTAGTTTTTGCCTTAGTTAATGTCGTTCTTATAGCATTAAAGTTATTTGTTTTTTGATGTTGGTGAGAATCAGAGTCTAGCTCATTCTTAAGTACTTTTTTAAAAGCTGCTAAATCTTTTTTAGTAGGACTTTTCATGGTAAGACTTACTAAACCATATAATTTCAAAAAGGTATCTTGATCTTGAAAATCTAGAGTATCAATCATTGATGTAACTTTAAAAGGAATGATAGAGCTATTCTCATCATTTACGCCATGTTTTTCTTGCTTGCGATAGGCACCGACGAGCATATCAGCCATTTGAATACCTAACTCTTTTTTGCTGTCACAGGTTTGATAGGTGAAAAGTACGTGGTTTTCTTCGCCTAAACTTTTGATAATCTGGGAAAGTAACTTACAGCCAAAATATTCACTTTCAAGGTGAGAATTCAAATTAGTTTGATCAAGATAAATATGTAATTTTAAGTCAACGGTGGGATTTTGGTGGCGTAGATCTTCAATAATTCTTTTAACTGGATAAATGTAAGATTGAAGTATTAACACTTGCTGCACAATCGCGTTATTAAGTGAGTTATCGGACTTGTGGTAAGTAGGCCGTTGATAAATATAAGCGCTAGTTAGAAAGGGCTTAACAATGTCTAAGGCTAACCGATTCATCGTGTTTGAAACATTTACACTCTTTTTCTCCTTTTTACGACAGGAGTGATAGATTTTTTGAAAGTACCTATCATATAGCTCGCTTAGTTGAAAAGTTGGGATGACTAAAAAGCCAGTATAGAACTTGTCGGCCGTATTGTAAGATTGAAAAGAAATGCTTTCGTCGATAAAAATGTGAAATTGCTTGGTATGACGACATGGTCGAAAGAGCTGCTTTAAGATCATATTTTTTCTCCAAATAAATCTGATAAAGTTATTATATCGAACATGTGTTCTGAAGGAAAGCGAACAAGATAAATATTTAATCATGGATAAGGGAAGATTAAATAAGTTGTTGAGAGTTTCTTTTTGTATGAATCATATTTTTTATTATGTAAAATAGATCGAACGTATTTTCTTAATGAACTTGTTGTTAAATGGGCATTCAGGGTAAAATAGAAATATTATTAATATAAGAAAACTAGGAGTTAATAATGATTGCAGGAGAACTAAAAAGTAAGATTGATAGTTTATGGGAAACCTTTGCAACAGGTGGCCTAACTAATCCATTAAATGTAATTGAACAGATTACATATTTGATGTTTATCAAAGATTTAGATGATTCAGATAATAGAAGAAAAAAGGATAATATCTTATTAGGATTAAATGATTACGAATCCATTTTTGATGGAGAGGTAAAAATTGATGATGATCTAACAGTTAACGGTGATGAACTAAGATGGTCCACATTTAAAGATTTTGCACCTGAAAAGATGTTTTCTATTGTTCAAACAGAAGTATTTCCATTTATTAAAAATTTGAAAAATGATGAAGAAGGTTCATATGCTCGTTACATGAAAGATGCAACTTTCTTAATCCCAACTCCCGGTCTACTGTCTAAAGTAGTCGGAGAATTAGATGATATTTACAGACTGATGGATACAGAAGTTCAAAAAGATAACTCTAAAAATAAAGAAAAAGCTCTTATTATAAATAGAGGAGATGTTCGCGGGGATGTATATGAATATCTTTTAGGAAAGTTATCTACTGCAGGCAGAAATGGACAATTTAGAACTCCACGTCACATTATCAAAATGATGGTGGAATTAATGAATCCCCAAGTTACTGATAAAATTTGTGATCCAGCTGCAGGAACAGCGGGGTTCTTAGTAGAAGCTGCTGAATTTCTTCAAGAGAAGAGAAAAGAAGAAATTTTTTATAGTAAAGAAAATAGACATTACTTCCATAATGAAATGTTTACAGGATATGATACCGATCAAACCATGCTTCGTATCGGAGCTATGAATATGTTATCTCATGGAGTAGATAATCCGAATATTGAGTATCAAGATAGTCTATCTGAGCAAAATACTGATAGAGATGAATATTCTTTAATTATGGCTAACCCTCCATTTAAGGGGAGCTTAGATTATGATTCGGTTTCAAAAGATCTGCTTAAAATTTGTAAAACTAAAAAAACAGAATTACTTTTTGTAACTTTATTCTTGCAAATGTTAAAAGTGGGTGGAAGATGTGCCTGTATTGTTCCAGATGGTGTTTTATTTGGATCATCTAAAGCTCATAAATCAATTAGAAAAGAAATAATTGAAAATAATAATTTAGAAGCAGTTATTTCAATGCCTTCGGGAGTGTTTAAACCTTATGCTGGAGTTTCGAGGGCTATCTTAATTTTTACTAAAACAGGTAATGGTGGAACTGATAAAGTTTGGTTCTACGATATGACTGCTGATGGATTTTCGCTTGATGACAAGAGAACTCCAGTCAAAGAAAATGATATACCTGATATTATTGAACGATTTAATCATTTAGATAAAGAAGTTGATCGTAAGAAGACCGACAAGTCCTTTATGGTTGATAAGAAGGATATCGTTGACAATGATTATGATCTTTCAATTAATCGGTATAAAGAAATTGAGTATAAACCGGTTGAATATCCACCAACAGAAGAGATTATTGCTGAAATTGAAAAATTAGATAAAGAAGCAAATGATGCGTTACAAGAGTTAAAAGCTCTTTTAAAAGATTAGAAAGGAAAAACAAATTCAGGTTTGTAGGGTGAATTTTGATTAAAAAATTTACAACGCTCTTTACCGATGTGACTAAAACAGGAACAAAAATTCCAAAAGAAGAATATTTAACTACGGGAAAAAATATAATAATTGATCAAGGAAAAGACAGTATTGCAGGCTATACAGATCGTCAAAAAGGTATATTTAAAGAGGTCCCGGTGATAGTTTTTGGAGATCATACAAGAATAGTGAAATATGTCGATAAACCTTTTTTTCTTGGTGCAGATGGAGTAAAAGTATTAAAGAGTAAGGAAAAAGAATCTAACTATAAATATTTATATTATGCGTTAAAGGCAGCCCATATTCCAAATACGGGATATAATCGTCATTTTAAATGGCTTAAGCAAATAAATATAAATTATCCGGACTTTAACGAACAAAAAAATATAGTTGATATTCTTGATAGTTTAACTCGAGTTATTAAAGTTAGACAAAAAGAATTAGCTTTTTTTGATAAATTAATCAAAGCCCGATTTGTCGAGATGTTTGGGGATCCAGGATTGAATAAAAAGTCTTATCCAGTAAAAAAATTTTCTGAATTTGCAGAAATTGATACTAAATCAACACACGATTATCACAAATATGCCCATTATCCCCATATTGGCATTGAAAATATCGAAAAACATACAGGTCGATTGGTAAACTATAAAACCGTAAAAGAAGATAAAATAAAAAGTTCAAAGTTTTTATTTACAAAATATCATATAATTTATAGCAAATTACGTCCTAACTTAAATAAAGTTGCAATTCCTAATTTTAATGGGCTTTGTTCATCAGATGCATATCCTATACTTCCGAACGCAATGATGTGTAACCGAATTTATCTTGCTTATGTCATGCGTAGTGATTGGTTCCTTAAGTATATAATCCCGCAGAGTACAGGAACTAATCTTCCTAGAGTAAGTAAAAAAGTTATCAATAATTTTAAGTGGCCTTTAGCTCCTCTTTCTCTCCAAAACGAATTCGCAAACTTTGTCCAACAAGTCGACAAATCAAAATTTGAAAATATAATATACTTAAATAAAACGCTCTCAAGCAAAATTCTCAGTCAAATAGGAGATGTTATCCGTGACTAACTTTGATTATTTACTAGAAGAACCACAATTTAAAGATTTTGTGCAAATAGCAATAGCAGCAGAAAAAGTTGCTGTTATTGATCCTGCAACATCAGTTATTGACTGTAGACGTGCAATGGAATTAGCAGTTAAGTGGATGTATTCAGTTGATTCAGACCTAAAAACTCCTTATCAGGATAAATTAGTAACATTAATCAATACCTTAGATTTTAAAGATATTGTTGATCCTAATACTTGGCAAGGTTTAGAGTTAATTCGCCGTTTAGGAAATGTTGCTGTCCATACCAATAGAAAAGTATCGCTAGATGAAGCTATTTTGTGTTTGAAGGCTTTGTTTAGTTTTTTTGACATGCTTGATTATTGTTATGGAAGTAATTATCAGAAGAAAGATTTTGATAAGTCGATTGTTGGGAATTATCGTCTTGAGTTTATTCCGAAAGTATCTCCGATAGAAGAGTCAACAATTTCTCTTGAAAAACTTACAAAGAAGAATGAATCTTTACAAGAATCTTTAACTGCGCAAAGAAAGGCACAAGAGGAGAGCTATACTCCAAAACCATTTGGAATCTCTGAGTTTAAAACTCGAAAAATCTATATTGATACTATGCTAGCAGAAGCAGGTTGGATTGAGGGACAAAACTGGTTAAATGAGGTTGAGCTTAAAGGAATGCCTAACAAAACTGGCAAAGGATATGCTGATTACGTCTTATATGATGATGCACATTTACCCTTGGCAGTTATTGAAGCTAAAAAAACTTGTAAAGATGTAGCAGTTGGGCGTCAGCAAGCTAAATTATATGCTGATATATTAGAGAATAAGTATGGCCGTAGACCGGTTATATTTTTAAGTAATGGATTTGAAACACGAATTATTGATAATCAATATCCAGAAAGACAAGTTTCATCAATTTATTCTAAGCGTGATTTAGAAAAATTGTTTAATTTGCAAAAAGTACGTCAGCCTTTAACGAATATTGTAGTAGATGATAAGATTGCAGGACGTTATTATCAAAAGGCTGCTATTCAAGCTGTTTGCGAAAGTTTTTCAAAAGAAAATAGACGTAAAGCTTTGTTAGTCTTGGCGACGGGGTCGGGTAAAACCAGAACTGCAGTTGGACTAGTAAAAGTTCTTTTAAATGCTGGTTGGATTAAGCATGTTTTATTTTTAGCCGATAGGGATGCTTTGGTAACACAGGCTAAAAGAAGCTTTGTCAATTTACTACCCGATCTTTCTGTAACTAATTTAGTTGAAGATAAGAAGAACTATAATGCTCGATGTGTTTTTTCTACCTATGCAACAATGATGAATGTCATCGATACAGCAATAGATGATGAAAAGCAAAAACTATATACTGCAGGACATTTTGACTTGATTATCGTCGATGAGGCACACAGGTCAATCTATAACAAATATAGAAATATCTTTACTTACTTTGACGCTCCATTAGTTGGCCTAACTGCTACACCTAAAGATGATATTGATAAGAATACATACTCAATCTTTAATCTAGAAGATGGAGTGCCTACTTATGGCTATGATCTAGCCCAAGCTGTTGATGATGGATATTTAGTACCCTATAAATCAATAGAGACTCACTTAAAATTTATGGAAAAGGGCATTAATTATGATGATTTAACTGATCAAGAAAAGGAAGAATATGAGGAAACTTTCACCGATGAAGATGGTGAGTTGCCGAAGAAGATTGAATCAGGAAAGTTGAATAAGTGGCTGTTTAATAAAGACACGATTCGCAAAGTTTTAAATATTTTAATGAGTCAAGGATTAAAGATTAATTATGGCGAAAGAATAGGTAAAACTATTATTTTTGCTAAGAATCATCGCCATGCTGAAGAAATTCTAAAAGTCTTTAATGAAGAATATCCTCAATTTTGTAAAAATGGTCATGGGCAACCTTATGCAACCGTAATTGACAATTATACTAATTACTCGCAAAGTGCAATTGATGAATTTTCCGATCCAAATAAATTACCGCAAATTGCTATTTCCGTTGATATGTTGGATACAGGAATTGATGTCCCAGAATGTTTGAACTTAGTATTTTTTAAAAAGGTAATGAGTAAGGCAAAGTTCTTCCAGATGATTGGTAGAGGAACCCGTTTATGTCCAAATTTGTTAGATGGAAAAGATAAAAAAGAGTTTTACATCTTTGATTTTGGTGATAACTTCCAATTTTTCCGTATGGAAAAAGGACATGAAGCTGGTGTTCAAGAAACGTTGCAAAGTGCTTTATTCAACTTAAAAATGGAATTAGTACGGAAATTACAAGAAGCACCATATCAAACGGAAGATTTTAAGCAGTATCGAAAATCTTTGATTGAAGACCTATCTAAGAAAGTTAAAGAATTAAATAGGAAAAATTTTGCTGTTAAACAACACCTTGCTTATGTTGATAAATTTTCTCAAATCGACAACTATAATAATTTATCTTACGAGGACATCATAAATGTTCAAAAAGAGCTAGCACCCTTAATTCTTCCAGATAATGATGAACCAAATGCCCTGCGCTTTGATGCTTTAGTCTATAAAATGGAACTGGCAAAAATGTCACAAGAATCCTATGGACGATTAAAAGTAGATCTTTGTAATAAGATTTCTAAATTATCTGATTTAATGACCATCCCACAAGTTAAAGCAAAAGCCGAGTTGATTAAAGGTATATTAGAGCCAGAATATGTCGAATCTACGAATGTTCAAGATTTAGAACATATTCGTCAAAACATACGTGATTTAATTCAGTATCTTCCAAAAAAGGGAGTAGTGTACTATACAAATTTCACTGATACTATATTAGATTCAACTATTCATGATGCTGAGCTTGAAACTGATACTTTAAAAAATTATAAAGCAAAGGCAGAATTTTATATTAAGCAGCATCAAAGTGAAAATTTAATGTGTAAGATTAGGGATAATGAGCCTTTAAGTAATGAGGATTTAAGAGAATTAGAAGATATTCTATGGCAAAAATTAGGAAGCAAGGAAGAATATCAAAAAGAAATTGGGGATAAAACTCCTGGTGAATTTGTACGTAGTATTATTGGTTTAGATATAAACGCAGCCAAGAAAGCCTTTAGTAAGTATTTAGATACAGTGCCACTCAATAAACAGCAGATATATTTTATCAATGAAATTATTGAATATATTGTTAAAAATGGAACATTAACTGATATGCATGTATTACAGGAATCTCCATTTACAAACCAGGGGTCAATCTCGGAACTTTTTGAATCAGATATAACTATCTGGTTAAAAGTGAAAACAGCAATTGATGAAATTAATAGTAATGCTGGAATAGGCGCAGCTTAAGAGTAGAGAGTTAGAATTAATGCACCATCTGAAATATAAATTGACAGTTTTAAAAAGCTATTGATTTGGAATAATAAGTGAAAATATTATGCTTGAAGGAAAATATTATTTGATTAAGAGAAGCGACCATAAATAGAAATTTTATTGGGCACCATATGAATCAGCACCAAAAAAAGATTTTGATGATTGGGGAGTAGCAGTAATTGACGCTTGATGGAAAACAGATGATTCACGTCCTAAACATTTACGGGATAAGCCTTTAGACTATCAACTTCAACCTTGGATTTATGTGTTATGTGATTCTAATGTATATTCTGAAAAATATATATGTATGGTAAGGATTGGCGTGGGTACTCATTAACATATGAAGTTATGCACTGTCTAATTCATTCAAACAAGAATTGTCGTCGCATGTTATCAGTTGGAGTATGTCAAATGGCTTTTCCGGATAGCTGGTCAAAACAAGAATGTAGTTTTTTCTATAAAGAAAATTTAACTAAATAATCAGATGTTTTATCTTTAACATGTTTGAGTAGATATTAGATTGATAAACATATGAAAGAGTAAGATAATGACGAACTTCACAGATATGAATAGACAAGACCAACAAGCTTATCTAATGAAACCCATAATTGATGAGTTAAAACAAGTTGGTGGCCAAGCGACTACAAGAGATTTAAAGCGAGCAGTTGTTGAAAGAGAAGAAGATATTCCAGAAAATATCTTAACGATGTATAAAACATCAAGAAATGGGAGAAAGTATCTCCCATTTAATTATGCATTTAACTTTGCAATCTCTAACTTAATTATGGCTGGGATGCTTAAAAGACCTAAACAAGGAATAGTAGTTCTGACTGAAAAGGGACGAGAATACAAAGGAAATAGAACTGAACTTAGTGATGCAGTTTATAAGATCTCACTTCCGCAGTGGCAGAAGAAAATTAAACAAAATAAAAAGAGCAAAGAACTTAGCATTAATATAAGAGAAGAAGAATCGTTAGACGACCTTGAAGAAGATTGGAAAGGACCTCTCCTAAATGCTCTACTTAATCTAAGTCCAGGAAAATTTGAACTTTTTTGTCGTGCCTTAGTAGCAAAAATGAATGTCGACATTGATGAGAGTATTGGAACTAGTCTTACTGGTGATGGTGGTGTAGACGGCTATGGTTACATTAAGACAGATGATTTTAGAACTGCGCGTGTAGCGATTCAAGCTAAAAGATGGAATCCTAGCAATTCAGTTTCATCCCCTGAGATTGATAAATTTCGTGGTGCAATGGATAAATTCAGAGCAGAATATGGAATTTTTATTACTACCTCAACTTTTACTAGAGACGCAATTAAAGCATCCCGTGCAGGAACAAGAGTAATTACCTTAATCGATGGCGATCACTTGCTAGAATTAATTGCTAAATACGAACTTTATGTGACTAAGAAAGTAATTACTACTTATGAACTAGATGACTTTTTTGAAGAGGAAAACTAATATCTTGAAGTTATAGTAAGATTTAGTAAAAGAGAAGGTTTGAAGTGAATAAAATAATACCAGCAGATAAAGTAATTCATAACAAAGAGCAAGAAACCATATCCTTAAATCAACAAGTTTCTCAAGAAACACAATACTTATTATCTACTTCAGCAAATCGAAAGGCATTGCAAAAAGGGATGGGGCAATCGCATAGTGATAAGATCTTAACTCCAGAAGAATGGAATAAAATGGTTCAAGATAATGATAGACTACAAAACTTTAAAACACAGTGATAATGGAATGCCAACTTGGGATGCTTTTTTAGGACCTATTTTACAAGTTGTAAGTACTAAAAATATCTGGAAAAGACAAGAATTAATACAAAGCGTTTTGAATGAAATTAACTTGCCTGAAGAACTTATGGCTTTGCAGTATCCGTCAAAATATCATGATTTGGTAGCACCGAATAGGATTAATTGGGCTTTAAGCGATTTGAAAATTTCGGGTTTATTAACTGCGCCCAAAAGAGGTTTGTATCAGATTACTAGTCTCGGACAAGATGCTTTGAATAAATATGGGATAAACATTACACGCGAATATGTTCACTCACAGCCTGCTTATTTAGAGCATCAGAAGAAAATAAAGAGTAAAAAAGAATTTGACAACGAAATTACTGAAGAACAAACCTTTGAATTAAGCGAAAAACAAATTAAAGATTGGTTTGAAAAGCAAAATAGTGATCTTTCAGAAACCTTGATTGCAAAGTTGCGAAAGACTGATCCGGATCAATTTGAAGAAATGATGGTAAAACTTTTAAATGCGATGGGCTACAAAGGTACAAACGGACAATCCGTAGTAACGCAAAAATCTAATGATGGTGGTATTGATGGCATTATTAATCAAGATCCGTTAGGATTGCGTACTGTATATATTCAAGTAAAAAGATATGCAGAAAATAATGTTGTTGGTAGTCCAGAGATTAATAGCTTTTTCGGGGCATTACGGCGAAAACAAGCTGATCGTGGGGTCTTTATCACTACCTCTTCATTTACTAAAGATGCTCAAGAAGCGGCAAAGCAGTTAAATATTGCTTTGGTTGATGGTGAAATGCTTACTAACTTGATGATCCAATATAAAGTGGGAGTACAAGTTAGTCAAACTTATGAATTATATGACATTGACGATGACTTTTTTGAGCAGTAGTAAGGTATAATTCACGGTAAGCAGATAAAATTGCGGAGAATTTATAATTTTTATTGAAAACGGACGAAAAGTAATTAATCGCACGCAAAGCGGTTAAAAAACGCACGCAAAAATAAAACCTTCCGATTTAACTTAAAGTCGGAAGGTTTTTTACTATCTTCTTATTAAGGCCAAAATGAAAAATAGACCAATGTAAATTGTGAAGTACAGGGATTCGTTTTTGATGAAAATCATATAGGTTTTATGCTTGTCCGGATTATTGAAGAAAGTCTGTAAATTTTTCCATAAAAATGGGGTTATTAGCACAACTAGGGTATTAAACCAGCTAATTTGGTTTATAGTTGCTAAAAGAATGGGAGTAAGAAAGCTCAGAATGGTAAGGATTTTCAATAAATAAATCGATTTTTTAGTTCCAAGATAACTTGCAAAGGTCTTTCTACCATTAATAAGATCTTCACGTAAATCGCAGGTATTATTAGCTAGTTGAGTGGCAAAAAATAAGAAGAATATTGGTAAACACTTAAGTAGGGTCGTTAAGAAAGTGTTCCAGGTAAAAGTGTATTGTCCACAAATTGCAACATACACGCCAACTTCGATAATGAAAACTGAAATCATTCCACTAACAATTAATTCACAAAATTTGGTTGCATTAAGCGGCTTAGGACCAGCAGTGTAAAAGATTCCGAAGAAATAGCCAATCATCCCTAGTATTAAAACAATATAGTTAGTTCGGTATACTAAAATTAGACCTGGAATAGCTGAAACAATATACATAATGACCATTAATTTTTTAACTGCCGATAGTGAAAGTTTCATGCGTCCAATAGTATTAGTAACAGTTAAGAAATGTGGATCTTTGCCGTGCAAATAATCAAAATAGTCATCTGCAATATTAACTGCTAGATCAAATAAAAAGACATCTAAAAAGCAGAGTAAAATATTGATGATATTTAGATAGTGAAAATCCTGATAGGCAATTGCACTGGCAAATAAAAACCAAATTAGATTTAAAGGCGCAATATAAATTTCTGATAGTTCGTAGAAGGCTGCCCAAGTAATTTTATTTTCCATTGTTTTCCTCGATATTATAAATAAAATCCTTAATTTATAATACTCGTTTCTTAATTGATGTAAAATAGGGCGTCATAGTTGATAGACAAAAATTGGGAGTTAACTCCAAACTAATGCAGATATTTTAAATATAATGGCGAAAGGAATAATATGAAAAATCTAAATTTAAGTGGGATAAACTTTTGGCTTGAAGCAGATCAAGAAAAAATAGATTTCGAGACGATAGATGTTACTAAAAAAGAAAATAAAAAACTTCTTAATGAAGATTCTCAATACATAATGGAATAAGCAATAATACTTGTGCCTCATTTTCCTAAATCTTTTCACTATAATTATCTATGTTTAAAGAATAATCAAAATATTAGCCAAGCTTTTAATGAGACCAATGAAGATGAATGGTTTGAACAAGCAATATGGTATTGGAAAGATAAGGCATGGGCTCTTGGAATTCATATAGAATCAAACGAAGATTGGTCAAGCAATAGAACAGCTTTTAGAGACAATGGATTAGCTGCTTACTATGATATAAATGATACCTTAGTTAATAAATTATACTTTGAAATCATTTATAAAGACGCAATTGAGTATAGAAAGAATATAGAAAAACACCTTGCCTATATTCATAGCAGCGAAAAATTTAATCAACCAGTTTTTGAAGATAATTCATTGTTTTTTCCAATGGATGCTATGCATGAACTTATACTTACAAAAAAAGAAACTAGCAACAACTAGTTTCTTCCTTAAATTACTATCTTCTAAAGAAAATATGTCTCTTTTTTCTTTCATAAGTAAAACCTTGGCCTAGTGCTTCATGAACATCGATAACTGAAACAAAGGCATTAGGATCTTCACGCAAGATTAATTCTTTAACTTGACTAATTTCTCGCGGTGAAATTACACAGTAAATAATTTTTTTAGCTGATCGATCAAATCCGCCTTCCGCATTTATGAAGGTGTATCCTCGATCTAGCTGAACATCAATCATTTTAGCGATCTGTTCATATTTATCAGAAATAATAAACAATCCCCGTGCAGCATAGGAACCAGCTTGAATAGAATCAGTAATTCTAGCCAAAACAAAGCTAGCTAGTAAAGTATAAATCATATGCTTAATATCAAGATAACTAAGAGAAATTGTTAATACAAATGCATCAAGAGCAAGTAAAGATTTTCCAACCGGAATTCCTAATTTTAAGTCTAAAATTCTGGCAATAATATCTGTTCCACCCGTGGTTCCGCCGTATTTAAATACAATACCGATTCCAACACCAGAAAACAAACCTGCTAGTACACCAGCAATAAAAAGATCATGGTCTAAATTTAATTGGTTTATAATAGGAAGATGAAGCCAAAAGGATAAGAAGAAGGATAGGCAAAGTGTGCCCCAGATTGTTAAGGCAAGGAGCCGTTTGCCCATAAAGCGATATCCGATTATAATTAGGGGGATATTTAGAAGTAACGTGGATAAACCTGGATTGATGTGGAACCAATACCGAAGTAAAAGGGCAATACCACTAATCCCGCCATCAGCAAGTTTGTTAGGGATGCTGATGGCATCTAAGCTAAAGGCATATATGCTGCAGCCTAGAGTAATGAAGAAGATTTGTTTAAAGAGTTGTTTATTGAATAATTTAGTCATGTTACTTCCTTCTTTCTATTATTAAGAAGTGTGAAAATTAAGGGGAATAGGGAATATATGAAGATTAATAATTTACCGGAAGTTTTTACCGCCGCGCTTCCAGTTTTAAAAGAGATTAATGAGGCGGGGTATGAGGCCTATTTTGTCGGCGGGAGTGTGCGAGACTTGCTTTTAAATCGGCACATTCATGATGTCGATATTGCAACTAGCGCCTATCCAATGGAAATTAAGCAAATTTTTAAGAAAACAATTGATACTGGAATTAAGCACGGAACTGTCACTGTTCTTTATGAGGGTGAAAGCTATGAAATTACAACTTTCAGAACTGAATCAGGCTATCAAGATTTCCGTAGACCTGACCATGTAACTTTTGTCCAAAACTTATCAGAAGATTTAAAGCGGCGTGATTTTACTATTAATGCCTTAGCAATGGACGTCGATGGAAATATTATTGATCACTTTGACGGACTAGGTGACTTAGAAAAGCATTTGATTCGTGCAGTTGGAAAAGCTGAGAATCGTTTTCATGAAGATGCCTTGAGAATGATGCGTGCAGTTCGTTTTATGAGTCAATTACAATTTACACTTGAGCCGGAAACAGAACAGGCAATCAGTGACAATCATGAATTACTAAGTAAAATTTCTGTTGAACGTATCAGAGATGAATTCGTAAAAATGGGTATTGCACCTGGCAGCCAAAAGGCATTCCAGATCTTTTTAGATACTGGTTTATCAGAAGAAGTACCTGGTTTTAGGGGTAAAAAAGAGAATTTAGCTCTTTATCCTCAACTTAATTTTAGCCCTACTACTGAAGCTAATCTATGGGCTTTGATGATTATTTTATTAAAATTACCAAATGACAAGATTCCTCACTTTATGCGGATGTGGAAGAATTCTAATGCAATGGAGCGTCAAGTAGCTGATATTGTTGCTTTCTTTGACTTAATTAGCTCACACGCTCCAAATAATTATGATTTGTATAAAGCCGGTTTAGAAACAATTGTTTCAACAATCGATTTAGCTCATATTTTGGGCCAACCAGTCAATGGGAGTGCCTTAGTTGATAGTTACGAAGCATTGCCAATTAAGAATAATCGTGACCTAGTGATAGATGGCCACTTTTTATTGAAAAATGGTATTCCAGCTGGACCAAGAGTTGGGCTTTTATTAGAAGAAATTAAAAAAGCCGTTTTAGAGGGAGTAATTAGTAATAACGAAGCAGCGATTACTGAATTTATTTCTTTAAATCATTAACTAAAAAAGCAGGCAGTGATAATTGTGTTCACTGTCTGCTTCTTTTTTAAACATAAAATAGAATTGAAAAATACATCAGAATTGAGCCTAATAAAACAAACATGTGCCAAATCACATGAATGTAGGGAACACCGCGCATTGAAAATAAAATTGCACCGACAGTATAGGCAATTCCGCCCCAGACTAAGAGCCAAAATCCAGTTGGCCCAAGAACTGGGTAAAGGGTACTGGAAGCAATAATCACAATCCAGCCCATTAATACATAAAGGATAGTATCTAAAACAACATGTTTTCCCTGATTAAAGATATAAAATAAAATACCAAAAATGGCCAGGGCTAAAATAATACCAAACATTACCCATCCCTTTACCCCGCCAATTGCGACTAAGGTATAAGGGGTGTAGGTTCCAGTAATTAAAATAAAAATTGAAGAGTGATCGAATATTTGAAACACTCGCCTGGCTCGAGTAAAAATTAAACTATGATAGAGTGTTGAAAAAAGATAAAGGATAACCAAACTAGAGCCATAAAGAGTAAAGGCTGTTATCCTCAGGGCACTTCCTGTATGGGCAGCTTTCACAATTAGAACTACCAATCCTGCAACAGCTAGTCCAAAGCCAATTCCATGAGTAATAGCACTAAAAATGTTGTTCAAAATGTTATAGGTTTTAGACCTATTTTTGGGTTCTTGCCACAATTGTTTAAAAGACATTCATTTATTCCGCCTTATATAATAACTTTATAATCTATTTAATAAATTTTAACTCATTTTTGTATTTTTGATATACTTGAGATTGTACTTAATAAATTCTAACATAGAATAATAATTATAGAAGAATAGGGGATAGCACTTAGAATGGCTAAGATTAAAGTAGTAACTGATTCCTCAGTTCAATTAACTCCTGAAGAAATTGATAAATACGATATTACAGTCGTTCCATTAACTATTACTATCGATGGTAAGACTTACACAGATGGCATTGATATCAGTCGAGAAGAATTTGTGAAGAAGATGGATGAGTCTGAAGAATTACCTAAGACAAGTCAACCATCAATCGGAATTTTTGAAAAAGTATTTGAAGAATTAACTGCCGATGGAAGCCAAGTAGTAGGAATTTTTCTTGCTCGTTCTTTAAGCGGGACAATTGAAGCTGCTAGACAGGCTGCTGACATAATTGGAAAGACTAAAGAAGTAACTTTAATTGATTCTGAACTAACTGATCGTGCAGAAGCTTATCAAGTGCTGGCCGCAGCTAAGGATGCGCAAGCAGGCAAGAGTCTTGAAGAAATTGTAAATCATGTTGAAGACCTTAAAAAGAAGCAAAAATTACAGATGATGGTAGTTAACCTAAATAACTTGATTAAGGGTGGACGTCTTGGACCATTAGCTGGTAAAATTGCTACTTTACTAAACATTAGAATTGAATTGCATATGCCGGGTGGAAATTTAGACGTTGCTAAAAAAGGTCGGGGAAAGAAGTTTTCTAAGAACTTTGATAAACGTGTTTTAAAGGATATTGAAGAACATAAACACGATATCAAAGAAGTAGCAATTTCTTATGTCGATACGCCTGAAGATATGGAAGTTTGGACTAATAAAATTAAAGAAATTAATCCTGATATTAAAGTGTTAACTCGTGTTACTAGTCCAATTATTGCAACTCACGCTGGTAGTGGTGCCTATGCAGTATTCTATACAACGGAGGACTTTTAATGGCTTATCGTGAGAGCTTTTATCGTTTTTTAATGACTCAAAGAAATCCTGATTCTTTAGATGATATTGCTGAATTTGCTAACAATGCTCAACATGACAGTTCTTTTCCAAAACAAGAAGAAGACTATGAAAAATTGTCAGAATACTTAGAATTAAATGCTGGTTATTTACCAAGCATGAGCGTTTTTGACAAGGCATATCAATTATATTTAGATAATATGAACTGAGGCTAATATGGCAGAAGTAGAACCAAATAATTCTCATCAAAATAAAGAAATTTCAAATAATAAAAAGAAGCATCTTCCCAAATATGCTCAATTTTTGTTAACTGGTATAGCTGGTGCGGCAATTGGTGCAGGTTTGACCTTTGGAATTATGGAAGTTAAGGAACTAAAGTCACCTTTTTATCAAGTTGAAAAAGTGTATGAGCAATTACAAGGTTCATATTATAAAAAAGTCTCACCGCAAACATTGCGCCAAGGGGCAATTAATGGGATGCTTAATAGTCTTAATGATCCTTTTTCTGAGGGATTAAGTGGAGCAAATCAAGAACAAGTCAATAATATTTTAGAGGGCTCGAGTTTTGGCGGAGTAGGTATTCAGATGGCAGTACGCAACAATAAAGTTGTTGTGGACTCTATTGTTGCTGATTCTCCAGCTTCGAAAAGTACTATTAAGCCTGGCGATGAGATTGTTGCCGTTAATAATAAAAAAGTAAGTGCAGCTCAGTTTAGTAAAGTAGCTCCTTTAGTCAGAGGAAAAATTGGTACAAAAGTTACCTTGAAACTTAGACGTGCTAACTCTACTTTTAACGTTACTTTAAAGCGTGCTAAAATCTCCCAATCTAGCTTAACTAAGCGAACCGAAGGTAACGCAACAATTATTACAATTACACAATTTGACGTTAATACGGCTAAAGATTTAAAGAGTGCTTTAAAGTCAATTGATACTAAAAAATATCCTAAGTTAATTATTGACTTGCAAGATAATCCTGGTGGTGCAATGGATGCTGCTTTGAAGTCTGCATCGTATTTCTTGCCAAATAATAAAATTATTATGCAATATCGGGATCGCAAGCAAAAAGAAGTTATTCGCTCTGATAAAAAGCTTTCTGGTGGCTTTCATACAAACCTAAAGCCAATTATTTTGATTAATGCAAATACAGCTAGTGCTAGTGAAATCTTTACCGCAGCTCTTGTTCAAAATCACCGGGCAGTTTCTGTTGGTCAAACGAGCTATGGTAAGGGAACAGTGCAAGAAGTAGGGCAGACGCAAGATTCAGAATATAAATATACAATTGCTAAGTGGCTTACTCCAAATGGAACTTGGATCAACCAAAAGGGGCTAAAGCCAACTTATCCTGTTCCTGAATCTTCTTTAGCTAAACTACCTCAATTCCAAAGTATGAGTATTTTGAAGAAATCAATGACTGGTGTTGATGTGGCAACTCTGCAGCAATATTTGACTGCCTTAGGTTATATGCCAAAGCATGTTACAGGAGTTTTTGATGATGAAACTAAGAATGCGGTTATTGAGTTTCAAAAAGCCCATGGCTTGACAGCAGATGGTATAGTAAATGGGCAAGTACAAGCGCAACTTTATTTAGCGGTTGCACAAAAACTGCAAGATGATAATCCTGCTTTAAAGAAGGCAATGAGTTTAAATCTAAAGGAAATGGAGGATTAAAAATGGCAACTATTCAATGGTATCCAGGACATATGAATAAGGCTAAAAATCAGCTAGAAGATAATCTAGACTTGATTGATGTCTTAATTGAAGCTTTAGATGCGCGTTTACCAGTTTCTTCTCGTAATCCAATGATTGGACAATTAACAAAGAAGAAGCCGCATATTATTGTTTTAAATAAGGCTGATTTGGCTGATCCAATTCAAACTAAAAAATGGACTCATTATTATCAAGATGAGGGTAACTTTGTGATTTCGATGGATGCCCAGCATACTACAAACATGACTAGTCTATTTAAAATTATCAAGTTGGCTGGTAAGGAAAAGACAGATAAATTAATTGCAAAAGGTGCATCAAATCCAATGATTCGAGTAGCTATTGCAGGAATTCCAAACTGTGGTAAATCTACTATTATTAATCGTATGGTTGGAAGAAATGCTGCAATTGTTGGTGATAAGCCTGGTGTAACACGTGGACAAAGTTGGTTAAAGACAAAGACTAATGTTCAGATTTTAGATACACCAGGGATTTTGTGGCCTAAGTTTTCTGATCAAGAAGTAGGTTACAAATTAGCAGCTTGCGGGGCAATTAAGGCAGATATTTTTCATCCCGATGACGTTGCCTTATTTGTGATTGAATTTTTGAAGCAAAATTATCGCGATGATCTTGTTAAATTTGCACGAATTTCAAGTGAAGAGATGGACAGTATGTCTAATCCAGATTTATTGTTAGCAATGACCAATAAATACGGTATGCGAGATGACTATGATAAGTTTTCACTCTTTATGCTTCAACGTTTACGCAAGGGAAAATTGGGAAGGATTACATTCGATCTTAGATGACGATTACTGAGATAAAGAACTTACTTCAAGGAGAAGTAAGCAAAGAGCAATTAGAAGAATTAAAAGCTGATGAACGAAAAGGCGTCCAAAAGCTCTTAATTAGCTATGAAAAAAGACAAGCTAAATATGCTAAAGCATTAGCTCAATTTCAATCCCGTTTTTCTTATGAAAAAGAATTTTGGCAAAAGGATCAACTTGTTGCTGGGGTTGATGAAGTAGGGCGTGGACCGCTTGCTGGCCCGGTAGTTACAGCTGCAGTTATTTTGCCACATGATTTTGATTTAATTGATGTTAATGATTCAAAAAAATTATCACCTAAGAAGCGGCAGGCGCTTTTTCCAAAGATTCTAGAAAAAGCTGTTAGTGTTAGTGTCGGCTTAGCTAATAATGATGTGATTGATCAGATTAATATTTATGAAGCGGATCGTTTAGCAATGGCTCATGCTGTTCAAGGTCTAAAAGTAAAGCCGGATGCCTTATTAGTTGATGCGATGAATGTACCTTTAAACATTCCCCAAGTTAAATTAATTCATGGGGATGCTAAGTCTAACTCAATTGCTGCCGCTAGTATTGTAGCTAAGGTGTTTCGGGATAACTTAATGGATGCTTATGGTGAGCTCTATCCAGAGTACGATTTTAAACATAATGCAGGCTACGGAACCCGTGAGCACATGGAGGCTCTTAAAAAATACGGTCCAACCCCAATTCATCGGAGATCTTTTGCTCCAGTTAGTGAATACGAAAAATAATTAAAAAATAAACCTTCACTTTTGCGTACATGATAGTGGAGGTTTTATTTATATGAATTTGAAAGAATTTTGTTTAAGGTTAAAATTACAGCAAGGTCTTGGTATTACTACTATAGGAAAAATTGTAGCGAATTTTACTGCTGGTGAAGAAGTAACAGTTGACAAAATAGAGAGTTTATCATTAAAATCAAATATCCAAAATCTTGTTTTAGCTGCAATGAAAAATGATAAGTTTAATTCTTGGATTGAAAGAATTGAATTACAGTGTGATGTTATCACTATTTTTGATACAATCTATCCAAATGCACTCCGTGAAATGTATAATGCACCAACACTTCTTTTTACTAGAGGAGACTTATCCTTGCTTAAAAAGGAGATTACAGTTATAGTTGGCGCAAGACAGCCGACAAACTATAGTCGTTTTGTCTTAAAACAATTAATTCCCCAGCTGATACAGCAAGATTTTGTTATTGCTAGTGGCTTAGCACGCGGAGTGGATGGAATTGCTCATCAAGAAACATTAAAAAATCACGGTAAGACAATTGCCGTCATTGGAAATGGACTCAACCATTTTTATCCGCAAGAAAACAAAATGCTCCAGGAAGAAATTATGGCGAACGGGCTATTGATCAGTGAATATTTACCGGATACTCCTCCAAGGCCTTATAGGTTCCCTGAGCGCAATAGAATACTTGCGGGCTTAAGTAAAAATATTATTGTGACTGAAGCTAGAAAAAGATCGGGCTCCTTAATTACTGCAAATATTGCTTTAGAAGAAAATCGCAATATTTTTGCAGTTCCGGGACCAGTCTCAAGTCCCTTGTCAGAAGGCCCTAATGAGTTAATTGCCGCTGGTGCTTATCCATTGGTTAATGCTGATTTTAAAAATTTGCTTTAGTTGACAAGAGTAAAATTTTTGGTATTTTAGAATTTGGTAGAAATTGTGCAAGGAAGGGGCATTCTATGCCTACTAAACGAAAAAATAAAAAGAATTTAGTTATTGTCGAGTCTCCTCATAAGGCTAAGACAATTGAAAAATATTTAGGAAGAAATTATCATGTTATCGCTTCAAAAGGCCATATTCGTGATTTACCCAAGTCTCAAATGGGAGTGGATGTAGAACATGACTATGAACCAAAATATATCTCCATTCGTGGAAAAGGCGATACGATTAAAGAATTAAAGAGCGAAGCTAAAAAAGCAAAATATGTTTATCTTGCTTCCGACCCGGATCGAGAAGGAGAAGCGATTGCTTGGCATGTCGCTCATGCATTAAATCTAGATCCAAAAGAACATAACCGCGTTGCTTTTAACGAAATTACTAAAGATGCTGTTAAGAATGCCTTTAAGAATCCAAGAACTATTGATATGGATATTGTGGATGCTCAACAAGCTCGTCGTGTCCTAGACCGTTTGGTTGGTTATTCAATTAGTCCGATTTTGTGGCAAAAGGTAAAGAAAGGTTTGTCAGCTGGACGTGTTCAATCGATTGCCTTGAAGTTAGTAATTGATCGTGAAAATGAAATCAAGAATTTTAAGCCAGAAGAGTACTGGACTATTGATGCTGATTTTGAAAAGGGTTCAGAAAAGTTTAAGGGTGCTTTTTATGGCATTAAAGGCAAAAAGCAAGAGTTGCCAAATAACGAAGCAGTTCAAGATGTTTTAAAGCGAATTGATAAGCGGAAAAGCTTTGAAGTTACAAAAGTAATTAAAAAGGAAAGAAGACGCCAACCTGCTGCTCCTTTTACTACTTCAACTATGCAACAAGAAGCAAACAAGCGCTTAGGCTACAGAACTCGTCGAACAATGAGAATTGCCCAATCTCTTTATGAAGGTGTGAACCTTGGTAAGGGATCTGTCGGCTTGATTACTTATATGCGTACTGACTCAAAGCGTATTGCTAATGTAGCAAAGCATGAAGCTTCAAAATTTATTCATGAAGAATACGGTGAAAATTACGCAGCAGTTAAGCCGCAACATTTTAAAAATGATGCGGATGCTCAAGATGCCCACGAAGCAATTCGTCCTACTTCAGCTTTTAGAACTCCAGCTTCGGTAAAAGAGTATTTAACAACTGAAGAATATCGACTATATACTTTAATTTGGTCAAGATTTATTGCTAGTCAAATGACTCCAGCTGTTTACGATACAGTTAGAGCTGATATTGAGCAAAATGATGTAACCTTTAGAACAACTGGCTCAAAACTTAAATTTGCTGGATTTACGAAGGTATACGATAACCAAAAAGAAAAGAGTAATGAACTTCCTGAGTTGAATGAGGGCGACAAGGTTAAACTTAAGAAGACTGATGATCGTCAACACTTTACTCAACCACCTGCACGTTATACGGAAGCTAGTTTAGTTCGTGCTCTTGAAGAAAATGGTGTTGGTCGTCCATCAACTTATGCACCAACAATTGATACCATTCAAAAACGTTACTACGTAAAACTTGAAGGTAGATCAATTGTACCTACAGAATTAGGAGAAATTGTAGATAAGTTAATCGAAGAATTTTTCCCTGACATTGTTAACGTTGACTTTACAGCTCAACTTGAAAATGACCTAGATGGGGTTGAAGTAGGGAAGAAGAATTGGATTAAAGTAGTTGATGAATACTACAAGCCATTTTCTAAAGAGTTAGATAAAGCAGATCAACAAATTGAAAAGGTTCAAATTAAAGATGAACCTGCAGGCTTTAACTGTGATATTTGTGGAGCGCCAATGGTTATCAAAATGGGACGTTATGGTAAGTTCTATGCTTGCTCACGCTTCCCAGATTGTCGTAATACTAAACCAATCGTTAAGAAGATTGGCGTAATTTGTCCTAAGTGTGGTAAGGGCGAAGTTATCGAAAAGAAATCAAAACGCAACCGTAAATTCTATGGCTGTTCACGCTATCCAGATTGTGATTTTGTTTCATGGGATCAACCAATTGGTCGTAATTGTCCAAATGATGGTCACTTCTTAGTTCAAAAGAAGAACAAGAAAGGACTAGTAATCCTTTGTCCAAATGGTGATTACCGTGAAGAACCAGAAGAAAATTAAATTATAATAAAAATCAATGATATCATTAAAACGAAAGCGGTTTAATGATATCATTTTTATATAGACTTGAAAGAGTCGAGCAGAAAGGAAAGATTGCATGGTAAAGAATGTAACCGTAATTGGCGGAGGTCTTGCAGGGAGTGAAGCTGCATGGCAATTAGCTAAGCGTGGCATTGAAGTAGATTTATATGAAATGCGACCTAAGAAAAATACGCCTGCTCATGAAACTGCAAACTTTGCAGAATTAGTATGTACTAACTCAATGAGATCTAACCAACTGTCAAATGCTGTTGGTTTATTAAAAGAAGAAATGCGGCAGCTGGATTCCTTAATTATGAAAGCAGCTGATGAAACTGCAGTACCTGCTGGCGGAGCCTTGGCTGTTGACAGAGATAAGTTTAGTGCAGTTGTAACTAAAACTTTGAAGGACTTGCCAAATGTTCATGTTCATGAGGAAGAAATCACTGAGATTCCAAAGGATGGGATCACGATCATTGCGACTGGTCCATTAACCTCAGATACACTAGCAGAACAGATTAAGGAGTTCTGCGGTACTGATTCACTTCATTTCTTTGATGCAGCTGCTCCAATTGTGGCAGCTAGCTCAATTAATCGTGATATTGTTTATAAAAAATCACGTTATGACAAGGGTGAAGCTGCATATTTGAATTGTCCAATGACTAAAGAAGAGTTTTATAATTTCTATAAAAATCTAGTTGCAGCAGAAACAGCTACCTTACATGGCTTTGAAGATAAGAATGTCTTTGAAGGCTGTATGCCAATTGAAGTAATGGCCAAAAGAGGAGAAAAGACAATGCTCTTTGGTCCCCTTAAGCCAGTTGGTTTAGAAGATCCTAAGACTGGAAAGACTCCTTATGCAGTTGTGCAATTGCGTCAAGATAATGCAGCTAGCACAATGTATAACATCGTTGGTTTCCAAACTCATTTAAAATATGGCGAGCAAAAGAGAGTCTTTTCAATGATTCCAGGTCTTGAAAATGCAAAATTTGTTCGCTATGGTAAAATGCACCGCAATACCTATATTGCTAGTCCTGAAGTTTTGAATGCAAATTATGAAGCTAGAAAGCAAACTGGTCTCTTCTTCGCGGGACAAATGACAGGGGTAGAAGGTTATGTTGAAAGTGCCGGTTCTGGTTTAGTTGCCGGAATTAATGCGGCTAGAGAAGCTTTAGGAGAAGAAACGCTAGTCTTTCCTAAGTCAACTGCCTTGGGTTCTATGGCCAACTACATCACAACCACTAGCGCAAAGCATTTCCAACCAATGAATGCTTCATATGCACTCTTGCCAAAATTAGATTACAAGGTAAGAAACAAGCAAGAAAGACACTTAGAAATTTCTAAACGAGCATTGAAGGATCTTGAAGCCTTTAAGGAAGAGAAGAAGCTTGATTAATAATGTCTAAAGAAAATGATAAATTAATCAAACAATTTCAAGATTACTTGAACTATGAACGTAATTATAGTAAAAATACTGTAAACTCTTACTTAAATGATCTAAATGAAGCTAAGGAATTTTTTAAAGAAAATGGAGGCTTTAGCGGCTGGGATCAAGTCAAAAGTCGCGATGTTGAAATTTTCTTACAAAACTTAGCAACCCAAAACAGGTCAAGGACTACTCAAGCGCGTAAAATGTCTAGTTTAAGATCTTTTTATCGCTTTCTCGTTAAGCGGGAAGTGCTAGAGAATGATCCAATGCAGACAATTAGTTTAAGATTAGGCGAAAAGAAATTACCACAATTTTTCTATGAAAAAGAAATGCGGCAGGTCTTTGATAGTCTTGCTAGTCATGAAAAGTTGGTAGTAAGAAATCGTGCAATGTTTGAACTTTTTTATGCGACTGGGATGCGTTTAAGTGAGATGGCATCTTTAAAGCTAGATCAGATTGATTTTGATTTAAAGATTATCTTAGTTCATGGGAAGGGTAATAAAGACCGCTATGTTCCTTTTGGAAAAGATGCGGCCAATGCTTTAAAAGAATATTGTGATGAAAGTCGACTAGCTCTACTAGGTAAAAATGAAGATCGAGGCTATGTATTTTTAAATAACCGGGGACAAAAGTTAACAGGCCGCGGAATTGAATACATTATGCAGCAAGTTTTTATTAAAGCTGGAGTTGGTGGAAAGGTTCATCCCCATATGCTTAGACACTCTTTTGCAACCGAAATGCTTAATAATGGGGCAGACCTAAGGAGTGTGCAGGAGCTTTTAGGCCATGAATCTTTGTCAACGACGCAAATTTATACCCATGTCACAATGAAGCATTTACAAGCAGATTATCAAAAATTTTTCCCAAGAAAAGATAAGAAAGACGAGGCATAATAATATGACAACAATTTGTTCTGTTAGATATAACAATAAAACAGCCATCGCTGGTGATGGTCAAGTTACCTTAGGTGAAAAAGTTATTGCTAAGGCAACTGCTAAAAAAATTAGAAGAATTTATCATGATCAAGTGGTAATCGGCTTTGCTGGCGGTGTTGCAGATGCAGTTAGCTTACAAGATATGCTTGAAGGAAAGCTTGAAACTTATTCAGGTGACTTACGTAGAGCTGCCGTTGAAATGGCTCAAAGCTGGCGTAAAGATCCAACTTTAGCTAAATTACAAGCTATGGTAATTGCTTTTAATGATAAAGACTTATTATTAATTTCTGGTAATGGTGAAGTACTTGAACCAGATGAAGACGTGGTGGCTATTGGTTCTGGTGGTACCTTTGCTCAAGCAGCTGCAATTGCTATGACTCGCCACAGTAATGGGATGAGCGCAAGTGAAATTGCTAAAGAAGCTGTTAAGATTGCTTCCGGAATTGATGTGTTTACAGATGACCACATTACTACTGATGAAATCTAGGTGAAATATTTTGACTGAAGAAAAAACTCCAAAACAAATTGTAGAATTACTTGATAAATATATTATTGGCCAAAACGAAGCTAAAAAGTCTGTTGCTGTTGCATTGTATAACCGCTATCGTAGATTGCAACTACCAAAACAAATGCAACAAGATATTACGCCAAAAAACATGTTAATGGCCGGTCCTACTGGTGTAGGTAAGACCGAAATTGCACGTCGACTTGCTAAAATTGTCGATGCACCTTTTGTAAAGGTTGAAGCAACTAAGTTTACTGAAGTTGGTTACGTTGGACGTGATGTTGAATCAATGGTCCGTGACTTAGTTGAAGAAGCAGTTCGAATGGAAGAAAAAGATCAATTTGAACATGTTAAAATGCAAGCTACTAAGAAAGCTAATAATCGTCTAGTTAAGTTAATTGTGCCAGGAATTAAGCGTGAAAACCGTGAAAATTCCATGCAACAAATGATGCAAATGCTTTCTGGTAACTTCAACATGAATCAACCTCAAGATAATGAAGAGGTAACTGATGATATTCGTAATGAACGTCTTAGCGTAGCTGATCAACTTAATAAGGGATTACTTGAGAATCGTGAAGTTACCATTGAAGTAGAACAAGCTCCAAAGGTAAACCCAATGGGCGATATGATGGGCCAAATGGGAATTGACATGTCAAGTTTGATGGGCGACTTAATGCCTAAGAAGACTGTTAAGCGTACACTAAAAGTATCAGATGCACGTGAAGTTTTAATTCAAGAAGAATCAAAGAAGTTAATTAACTACGATTCTCTCTACCAACGTGCAATTGAGCGTACTCAACAAAATGGTATTATCTTTATCGACGAAATTGACAAGATCACTGCTGGTAACAAGAAGACTTCTGGTGAAGTTTCTCGTGAAGGTGTACAAAGAGATATCTTACCAATTGTTGAAGGTTCAACTGTTTCAACTAAGTATGGTCCTGTATCTACTGACCACATCCTCTTCATTGCAGCGGGTGCTTTTGCTGAAAGTAAGCCAAGCGATTTAATTCCAGAATTGCAAGGACGTTTCCCAATTCGTGTTGAATTAAATGCCTTGACTCAAGAAGACTTTGTTAAGATCTTAAAGGATCCACAAAACTCACTTTTGAAGCAATATATTGCACTTCTTAAGGCTGATGGTATTAAATTAGTCTTTACTCAAGAAGCAATTGATCGAATTGCTCAAATAGCTTTTGAAGTAAATCAAGGAACTGACAACATTGGTGCCCGTCGTCTAGCAACTATTTTAGAAAAATTACTTGAAGATGTTCTTTACGAAGGACCAGATATGAACATGGGTGAGATCACTATTACTCAGAAGTATGTTGATCAAAAATTGAGTGATATAATTATTAATAAAGACTTAACAAAATTTATTTTGTAATTTTAGTAGATAAAGAGAAGTTAAATTATGGATTATCAATTAAAGAATAATTTTTTAACAGTAACACTTTCTGATAAGGGTGCTGAAATTCAAAGTGTTAAAGATGTAAACAGTGGTCGAGAATACATGTGGCAGGCAGATCCCGAAATTTGGGGACGTCACGCTCCGGTTTTGTTCCCAGTAGTTGGGCGTTTAAAGGACGATCAATATACTTATGATGGTAAAACTTACCATATGGGACAACATGGTTTTGCTCGGGATGCACAATTTACTGTTGAAGAACAAGATGATAAGCACATTGTTTTCCTTCTAACGTCTAATGAAGATACTAAAAAAATGTATCCATTTGATTTTGAACTAAGAGTATCTTACAGTTTAGTGAATAATTTACTGGAAGAACACTTTACAGTAACAAATACTGATACTAAAGAAATGATCTTTGGTATTGGGGGACACCCTGGCTTTAATTTGCCAACTGATAATGGTTTGAATAAGAATGATTACTACTTTAAGTTTGATCCTTCAATGGACCATGTGAAGATTCCTTTAAAGGCACCATATCTTGACTGGGAAAATCGTTCCTTGCTCGCAACTGATTCACTGTTTGAAATTAGTGATGAGTTGTTTAAGGATGATGCCTGGGTCTTTGAATTAAAGCAACCTAACAAGATTTCTATTAGAACTGATAAGAGTGACTACCACATTAATGTCAAAATGGAAAATGCACCATTTGTAGGTTTGTGGTCACAATATCCTAAGGCTGGCAACTATATCTGTATTGAACCATGGTGGGGAATTGCAGATACTTTAGACAGTGATGGGCAACTAGAACATAAACGTGGCATGAATCATATTGCTCCAAATGAAGTTTGGGAGAATGGTTTTACAATTGCGTTTCATGACAAAGCTAAGTAATTAAGATAAATAAGACTTTGGTTGAAAGATCAAGGTCTTATTTTGTATACAGGTGAAAAAATGAAGATTGGATATTTAAAAAATTTAGGTAGATATGAGTTGGAAAAGGCAGCAGATAAATGGCAAACTTTATATAAAGATGAAAAGGTGAGTTTAGAGCCTGTTTCATATGATGAGATTGAAGATAAGATTCAAAACAATGAGTTAGATGCAGTCTTAGTTAATTCAAGGCATATTATTTATCAGCAACTAGCTACTTATTCGGTTGATAAGATTGCTTTAGTGGCCCTGGTGCAAGCGGGTAATTTTAATAAATATCAACAAACTGTTGAAGTGAGTGATTTAAAGAATTTGCCTTGCATTCTGGTAGCAGGAGTAGAGGAAGAAAAGAGTGAATACCACTATTTAAAAGATGTTCTTCAAGTTGATAGTGATTTACTTGCGGTTGAAACCTTAGGAGAAGCAGTTTTAATGGTTGAATCTGGATCTGGCTACTTAATTATGAATGAAAAAACAGCCGCCCACATTGATGATGATCAAGTACAAAAGTTGTTCTTGTTGCGAGATGGAAAACAACTCACTGAAGAATATGCTTTTATTGCTAAACCAAAAGATCAGCGAGTAGAAGAATTGAGCAAGATATTAAAAGAAACTATCAATTAAAAGTAAAATAATTATGTAAAGCTATAAAATGATATTACTTAAAAACTCTAGTGCAAAACTAGAGTTTTTTTATACCTTGGCGTATACAAGTTCCCATTCTAGTGGTAATTTTGTTAAAATAGAATATATGTTCTAGAAAGGGTGAGAAGAAGTGCTAACTAGGTCACATCGAATTTGCAGTATTGCAATCGTGGAACTAAGCTTATTATTAACTAATCGTCTATTGATCGATCCAGTTAACAACATTATTATTCTGGCTGCGACTGCTATTGGCGCTTCTTTACCTGATATTGATGAATATAACAGTTCTGCAAGCAAGAAGTCAGTGATCAATTTTAGTCTTTTTCTTAAACATCGTGGGATTACTCATTCTTTCCTTGGGTGGGCCATTTTTTCTGGTGGTCTATATTATTTAATGAATAAATTTATTCCTATTCATATTAACAACTTAACTTCTCAGAATTATTGGAGTGCGCTTTGGTTTGGGCTGGTAATTGGCTATTTTTTGCATTTAGTTGAAGATAGTTTCAGTAAGCAAGGAGTAGAGTGGCTAGCGCCATTTTATAAGAAAAAAAGAAAGTCACCAATTCATTATAAAGTCGGAGGTTGCTTTGAAAACTTTTTAACTATGATGTCTTATTTAGCAGTAATTATGATGACTTTTTATTGGATTTGGCTTTCTTTGACACCTGCAACACAAGTCTTTTTGTTTTGAAAAGTAGACTTAAGCCTGTAAGATAGGTACTGGGGGAAGATTCCAAGAGAGGAGTCCTGAATATGTCCCAATTATTAGTAATAGCCGGTTTAATCGGTATTTTGTATGGTGCAGTTGAGCTTAAAGCCCAGCCAATCCCAGTTGAAAATGACACAGTTCATAAAGGACGTTAATTGACGTAGATGACCAAGAGTTAAAATTGCTCTTGGTCATTTTTAGTTTAACCAGTATACTGGTAGAAAGAAGAATATTAAAGGATATGAAATATGAATTCGAATGAATTAATTTTTACTAAATTAGAAAATAAACGTTTACGTTATAATTTGTTTGCGGACATCTTGTTAATTCTTGGAGGTATTTTAATGTTTAGACAGCCTCCAATGAGCTTATTATTTCAATTACTTGGAGCCGGCTTAATTATTATCGGAACCGTATTTACTTTTTTATCATTTCGAGTAAGAACCAGTAAGCAATATCATGACCTATCTTTATTAGTTAAAAATGAGCCAAGTAGTTTTAAGGAGGTCGTTAATTTATTTGGAGCAAAGTTAACGGCATTAGCTTTGTTGGTGGGAATAGGTCTGATTGCATTAGCAATTTGCTTTTTCTTTTTACTTAGTCGCTCTTGGATTAAAGCTTTATTATTTTTCTTAACATTTGAGACTGTAATTGATTTGAAAGATTTTATGAATAATATCACAAAATTAAAGGATGAAAGTACAATTTAAGCTTTCATCCTTTTTATATCAATAAAAATATTTGTGATTTTGTGAGCATATTATTTTACTTTAATTATTGGATTGGATATTATAGTATCATAAGAATTTTGCTTTCGAGAAAGAATCACTTTAAAACACTATATGATTGCTTATTCTGTAAATTTTCCTGGGTAGGAGTAAGTAATTAAACTGGAGCTGATTAACTGTTAACCAAAATATAGAAATTTATAGAAGAAGATAGAAAATTAGGCTTATTTAGAAAGCTAAACATGGAAAATAAGCTTTAATTTAATACTTACTTGTTTTGCTTTCCTTCCTTAGATAAACTTATGTTTGTATTTTAGGAGGTGAAGCAATGATTAAAACTCAAGTAGTTAAGCTAAAAGTTAATAAAACTATGCAAAAGCATCTTGATGCCTTGTGTGACTATCGCCGATACTGCTGGAATAAAGGACTTGAAACTTGGCAATTAATGTATGAAGCCCATAGCTTGAACAAGCAAGATAATCTAAGTCCCAATGAACGCAGAGTCCGTGATGAACTAGTTGCTAATAAAGCTGACTGGCAATATGATTTGTCTGCTAGATGTTTGCAACTAGCTGTTAAAGACTTGGCGAATGCTTGGAAGAACTTCTTTGATAAGGCGCAGCCTGATTGGGGAACACCTAGTTTTAAATCTAAGAAAGATCCCAGACAAGGCTTTAAAACTGACAGAGCTAAGATTGTGAACGGTAAACTTCGACTTGATAAACCTAGAAGTGTCTCAAAAGAAGATTGGTTTGATTTGTCTAGTTATGAGGCCTTAAAGATGAGTGAAGTTAAAGTAGTAAGTATCTTCAAAGAAAAAAACGCTTATTATGCGGCTCTTCCCTATGAAGAAAAGATTGAATATAAATCTAAAACTCATCAAAAGACAGCAGTTGATGTCAATGTCGGTCACTTTAATTACACAGATGGACAAATCAATGTTTTGCCAGCTAAATTGCAAAAGCTTTATAAGCGTATCAAACATTATCAAAGAATGTTAGCACGTAAAAGAGAAGTTAACGGTAAGTTAGCTACAAAATCATATAATTACTATGTAGTGAGAACCAAACTGCAAAGAGATTATCGCAAAGTAGCTAATATTCAAAATGATCTTTTACAGAAGTTTACTACTAACCTCGTAGATGATTACGACCAAATTGTAATTGAAGATTTAGCAGTTAAAGAAATGATGATGACGCATGTAGCTTCAAAAGGTATGCAGCGATCATTATTTAGCAAATTCAGGCAGATATTAACTTATAAGTATGATTGGTATAGCAAAGAATTAATCTTGGCTGATAAAACATACCCATCAACTCAAAGATGTGCTGAGTGCGGCTATGTCAAAAAAGGTGATGAAAAAATCACTTTGCAAGGCAATAAAAAGCATGGTACAAAACATAATGAGTATATTTGTTATGAGTGTGGCTATAGTAATGATCGAGATGAAAATGCGGTTTTAAACCTTTTAGCTTTAGCAA
>ERZ841116.394-NODE-394-length-34223-cov-14.349303_pt1 | contig 34223 bp, 32 predicted proteins | sample MGYA00519875_ERZ841116 | MGnify/ENA primary metagenome ERZ841116 (study PRJEB31850, sample SAMEA3708889) | human gut metagenome | biome: human gut; feature: human-associated habitat; material: faeces | place: China | collected 2014 ... | reverse complement strand
TCATTTATAGATTGTTTTAATAAAATATTTATTAATATAAATGTAAGTAAAATTATTAATAAAATAAGTGAATTAATTATATCTTTTACAGTAGTTATCATTTCATAATCTACATATATATTTTTTTTATTTATATAAATGCTGTTAATACTCTCATTTAAAATTATAGATGTATTTAATAAAATATTAATTAATTAAGTAAAGTTTTACAATAAATATAAAAATAACTTTTTTGTGAAAATATTGACAATAATTATAAAATGGTATAACATAATATTGAAATCAGTTTTAAAACAATAAAGTGTACAAGTTTTATGAAGTGCTGAAGAATAATTTGAAACTTATAATAAAATAAATTTACCCATAGCGACTCTTTTAAATTATAATTATCTATATTTTTATAGTAATTAAAATGAAATTTATTTTATGTAAAAGGTGTGAAGATATTCATATAGGGCTTAATTTACAATTTTATATAAAAATATTGAAGTATTTCATAAAACAGGGTGAGTTCTTATTGGAATAATAAAATTTAAAATTAGCTTATACAAATTTAGTAATATAAATTGCAGAAATATGTGTATAGGGCATATAAAGGAGGAATGAACATGTTAGAAAATGAACAATGGACTGGCTTTGAGGGCAGAATATGGAAAGAAGAAATAAATGTTAGAGATTTCATTCAAAAAAATTATAAACCATATGATGGTGATGAAAGTTTCTTAGCAGGTCCAACAGCTGCTACAGAAAAATTATGGGGTAAGTTACAAGAATTACAAAAGATAGAAAGAGCTAAAGGTGGAGTTCTTGATATGGAAACAGAAGTTGTTTCTGGACTTACAGCTTATGGTCCTGGATATATTGATGAATCTTTAAAGGGACTTGAAAAAGTAGTTGGTTTACAAACAGACAAGCCTCTTAAAAGAGCTTTTATGCCATATGGTGGAATTAAAATGGCTGAACAAGCTTGTGAAAACTATGGATATACACCAAATCCAGAATTACACAAAATATTTACAGAATATCATAAGACACATAACCAAGGTGTATTTGATGCTTATACACCAGAAATGAGAAAAGCTCGTAGCAGCCATATTATAACAGGACTTCCTGATACTTATGGACGTGGACGTATCGTAGGTGACTATAGAAGAGTTGCTCTTTATGGTATAGATTTCCTTATTGAAGAAAAATTAAAAGATTTAGCTAACTGTGGTGATGGAACTATGACTGATGATGTTATCCGTCTAAGAGAAGAAATCACAGAACAACGTAAAGCGCTTGAAGCTATGAAAAAAATGGCTGAAAGTTACGGATATGATATTTCAAAACCAGCAAAGGATGCTAGAGAAGCAGTTCAATGGTTATATTTTGGATATCTTGCAGCAATAAAAACTCAAAATGGGGCAGCTATGTCAATTGGACGTGTATCTACTTTCCTTGACATCTATATTCAAAGAGATATTGATAATGGAGTTCTTACTGAAGAAGAAGCTCAAGAATTAATTGACCATTTAACAATGAAATGCAGAATGGTTAAGTTTGCAAGAATAACTTCTTATAATGAATTATTCTCAGGAGATCCATCATGGGTTACTATAGCATTAGGTGGTATAGGTATGGATGGTCGTCATATGGTAACTAAGAATGACTATCGTTTCCTTCATACATTAGAAAATATGGGACCTTCACCAGAACCAAACCTTACTGTACTTTATTCTTCTGCACTTCCTGAAAACTTTAAGAAGTATGCAGCAAAGATTTCAGTAAATACAAGTTCTATACAATATGAAAATGATGATGCTATGAAACCAGAATGGGGAGATGATTATTCAATTTGTTGTTGTGTATCTGCAACTCAAACTGGTAAGGAAATGCAATTCTTTGGAGCTAGAGCTAATCTTGCTAAATGTTTACTTTATGCAATTAATGGTGGTATTGATGAAAAGTCAGGAAAGCAAGTAGGACCTGAATATAGAGGAATTTCATCAGAATATCTTGATTATGATGAAGTAATTGAAAAATATGAAAAAATGAGTGACTGGTTAGCTGGACTTTATGTAAATGTATTAAATCTTATTCAATACATGCACGATAAATATTATTATGAAGCAGCAGAAATGGCTCTTATTGATACAGATGTAAGACGTACATTTGCAACAGGAATTGCTGGTTTTTCACATGTAATAGACTCACTTTCTGCAATTAAATATGCAAAGGTTAGAACAGTTCGTAATGAAGCTGGAATAGTTACAGATTATGAAATTGAAGGAGACTTCCCAAGATACGGTAATGATGATGATAGAGCTGATGAAATTGGTATGTATGTTCTTAAGTCATTCCTTGACAAGATTAAGAAGAGACACACTTATAGAAATTCTGAACCTACTACATCACTTCTTACCATTACATCAAATGTAGTATATGGTAAATATACAGGTAATATGCCAGATGGACGTAGAGCTTGGACTCCACTTTCACCAGGAGCTAGCCCATCTTATGGAGCAGAAAAGAATGGATTACTTGCTTCATTAAATTCTGTAGCTAAGCTTCCTTATGAATGGGCTTTAGATGGAATTTCAAATACACAAACAATAAACCCAACAGCATTAGGTCATGATGAAACAGAACAAGTTGATAAACTTGTACAAGTGTTAGATGGTTACTTTGATCAAGGTCCACATCACTTAAATGTTAATATATTTGGTATCGAAAAATTAAAAGATGCTATGGAACATCCTGAAAAAGAAGAATATGCTAACTTTACTATCCGTGTATCAGGTTATGCAGTTAAGTTTATAGATTTAACAAGAGAACAACAACTTGATGTTATATCTAGAACATGCCATGAAAGAATGTAATTTAGATAAAAACACAGCAAGAGTTCATTCAATAGAGAGCTTTGGATCTGTCGATGGACCAGGAATCAGATTTGTTATTTTTTTAAAGGGTTGCCGTATGAGATGTCAGTTCTGTCATAATCCAGATACCTGGGATATGAAAGACGGAGAGATAAAAACTGCAGATGAGCTTTTATCTCAAGCTCTTAAATATAAGACCTATTGGAAGAAGAAAGGTGGCATCACTGTAAGTGGTGGTGAGCCACTTCTTCAAATAGATTTTTTAATTGAATTCTTTAAAAAGGCTAAAGCAAAAGGTGTTCATGTAACCCTTGATACATCAGGAAATCCTTTTACAAGAGAAGAACCTTTTTTTAGTAAGTTTAATGAGCTTATGAAAGTAACAGATCTTGTAATCTTAGATATTAAACAAATGGATGATAATAAGCATAAAATACTTACAGGATGGAGCAATTCAAATATTCTTGATATGGCAAGATATTTATCAGAAATTAATAAGCCAGTATGGATTCGTCATGTGCTTGTGCCAGGTGGAAGTGACAATGATGAACAGTTAAAGAAATTAAATGATTTTATAAAAACTTTAAATAATGTAGATCGTGTTGAAGTGCTACCATATCATACTCTTGGAACTTTTAAATGGGAAGAACTTGGTATTGAATATCCTTTAAAAGATATTTTACCACCTACTAAGGAGAGAGTAGAAAATGCTAAAGATATTCTTAATACAAGTGAATATACAAAGTATTTAACACGATAATTTATTGAATGGTATAAAGTTATTAAAAAATAGATACAATGTTAAAACTTTAGAGTTTAAGGTTTTAACATTGTATTTTCATATTAAGACAAAAAAACTAGTGAATAAATTGCATAATAAAATATGGCCTAATCAAGGATATTTTTTGCAAACACTAGTTTTTATTATGTTTATATATTATTTATTTTCCCAGTTGAATACATAAGGTACATTTCTATAAAAACCTTCATAATCTAATCCGTAACCAACCACAAATAAATCATCTATTTCAAAACAACAATAATCAGGTTTTAAATCAACTTTTCTTCTAGATGGTTTATCAAGTAAAACGCAAGTTTTAACAGATTTAGCACCTAATTTCTTAACGTGATCTATAACAAATTGCATTGTATAACCAGTATCGATAATATCATCAACAATTATAACATCAAGTCCTTCTATGTTATCAGGGATATCATTAACAATTGTTACAGTCCCAGAACTTACTTCACTATGGCCATAGCTTGAAGTTGTCATAAATCCAACTTTAGCCTTTAAATCTAATGCTTTAAAAATATCTGCTCCAAAAACAAAGCTTCCTCTTAATAAAGGTAGTACATAAACCTCCTTACCTTCATAATCTTTAGTAATTTGTTGACCAAGTTCTTTAACTCTAGTTTGAATTTGTTCTTGAGAGAAAAGAATATTACGCTTTTTATCTTCCATGTTAAAACCCTCCATTAAAATTATAAGTTATGTATATTATTATATGAAAAAAATAATCTATTAATCATTTAGAAAAAAGAAAATAAAAAATCTTTTAACTAATGTTTAAATATTAACAAGTTTTTATTTTTTTTGCAACTAAAAAATTGATAATTAATACATGATATCTAGGTTTACATTTAATTTATAATAAGATAAAATATAGTGAAATATTGAATTGTATAAAATTTCCCTATAATTATATGTTTATAATTATAGGGAAATATAAAAAATAACCTAATGAATATAATTTAAAGAATGATTAATTTGAGGTGAAAATATGATATATGGAAATATAGATGGTGTTAAAAAATCTGCTATAGAAGAATTAGATAGATTATATAAGGTAAAATGTCCTAAAGATGAAGTGTGCTCAATAGAAATAATAGAAGTTATTTCTAAAGTATCATCATTTATTGAAAGAGAAGTAAGTGTTGCAATTGACAGAAGAGGAAATATAAAATCAATTGCTATTGGTGATTCAACATCTGTTGAAATAGAAACATTAGATATTCGTGAAAAAAAATTAGCTGGGGTAAGGATTATTCATACTCATCCAAATGGAATGAGCAACTTATCTGCCTTAGATATTAGTGCATTAATAAAGTTAAAGCTTGATGCTATAGTAGCAATTGGAATTTATGAAGGAAAGATATTAGATTGCTCTTTAGGAATGCTTACAGTTAATGATGATAAACTTGATTATGAGGAAAAAGGAAATATTCCGCTTGAAGAAATTACCAAGATTCATATTTTAAATAAAATAAATTATATTGATTCTTTAGTAAAGGAAAAAGATATTATTGAAGATGATGAAGAAAAGGCAATATTGGTTGGTTCTGATACAAGGGAAAGTTTAGAAGAGCTTAAGGAATTAACAAAAGCTTGTGACATTCCAGTGCTTGAAAGTGTTTATCAAAGTAGAAATAAAATAGATGCAGCTTTTTATATAGGTAGAGGTAAAGTATTAGAAATTGCTCAATTAAGACAAAAGTTAAGAGCTAATGTAGTTATATTTGATGATGAATTGTCAGGTTCACAAGTTAGAAATTTAGAAGCTGCAATTGGAGCAAAAGTAATTGATAGAACAACACTTATTCTTGAGATATTTGCAAGAAGAGCTAAAAGTAGAGAAGCTAAAATACAAGTTGAACTTGCTCAATTAAAATATAGAATGAGCAGACTTCAAGGTTTAGGTACTATAATGTCAAGAACTGGTGGAGGTATTGGTACTAAAGGGCCAGGGGAAAAGAAGCTAGAAACTGATAGAAGACATATAAAAGAACAAATTTATGATTTAAATGATGAATTAAAGAAAATTAAAAAGATAAGAGAAACTCAAAGAGAAAAGAGAAATAAGGAAAGTATTCCTAAGGTATCATTAGTTGGGTATACTAATGCAGGAAAATCTACTTTAAGAAATGCTCTTTGTGATGTGGCAGCTCAAAAAGAAGTTGTTGGAAAAGAAAAAGTATTTGAAGCAGATATGCTATTTGCAACATTAGATATAACAACAAGAGCAATAGTTCTTAAAAATAAGGGAGTAATAACATTAACAGATACAGTTGGATTTGTTAGAAAACTTCCTCATGATTTAGTTGAAGCATTTAAATCAACTTTAGAAGAAGTTATTTATTCTGATCTTTTATGTCATGTTGTTGATACATCAAGTGATACAGCAATAGAACAAATTAAAGCTGTTGAAGAAGTTTTAAGTGAATTAGGTGCTAGTGATAAAAAAACTATTCTTGTTTTAAATAAAATTGATAAGGCAACTGAAGAACAACTTGAAAATGTAAAGAAAGCAACTTCTGAATATGAAACTATAGAAATTTCAGCAAGAGAAGGTATTAATTTAGAAGAGCTATTAGGTCTTATAGAAGAAAATCTTCCATATAAAATGAAAAAATGTGAATATTTAATACCTTATGATAGAAGTGATATGAGTTCATTCCTACATAGAAATGGAAGAGTATTAGAAGAAGATTATAGGGAAAATGGTACTTTTATGTTTGTTGAAGTTGATGAAGAAAGTTATAATAAATCAAAAGATTATATTATAAATATAATAATGTAATAAGTTAATAAGAGGTTACTTAAGATTAAAAATAATTAAATTTTAAGTAATCTCTTTTTAACATAGATCCTAATATTGTTTATTAAAAGATATAAATTATTTTAAAACACTAATTTTTGCGAATATTTACATAAGTGTTTATTTAAGAGGTTTATATTTAACAATATTAGGATCATTTTTATATTTATAAAAAATACTAAATATGGTAAAATATAAATAAGGGTATTAAGTTTTAAAAAATGAATAAATAATAAAAGGTGATATTTTGTAATAATATATATTGTAAAAATAATAAATTTGGAGGAAAGGCTAATGAGAATGAATTTTAAAAAGGTAATTCTTTTTGCTATTGGATTTTTATTTATGATAAATTATTCTTTTAATGCATTTGCAGATACATTAGATAGTGCATTAAATAAGTTTTTTAGTAGCAATAATATTAATGAAACATTAGATGCTCAATCAGATGTATATGCAGTTGGGAATAATTTGAGGTTTAATGGAATTGTTAAGGCTGATTTACTTGTTGCAGGAAATAATATTGATATTCAAACTGAATCTATAGGAGGAAGTATTAGAGCAGCAGGAGCTACAATAACAATTGATTCAAATGTTGAAAGAAATATAACTGTAGCAGGAGCAAGTGTTGATATAAAAAGTGGAACTAAAGCAAAGGGAATATATATATCAAGTGGAGACGTAAATTTTGAAGGTGAAGCAGAAGATTTAATGATTAATGGAAATGTAGTTACTATTAATGGTATAGTTACAAACAATGTTAAAGTAAATTGTACTAAGCTTATAATAGGAGAAAAAGCTAAAGTTATTGGGAATTTTAAGGTTAAATCAGAAGAAGATATGGAAGTATTAGGAGATTTTAATACTAATAATATTACTTTTGAAAAAATAAATTATGATAAAAATGAAACAAGATTGTTAGGAAAAATTAATATTTTAGGGAAATTTGCACGTATTATAACTGCAATAATCTTAGCAGTTTTAATAACTTTACTTTGCAATAAATATAATAATAAAGCAGTTGAAAGATTTGAATATAGACCTTGGATGCCTTTTATAATAGGATTTGCAACATTAGTGATTTTACCTATGGCAGCAATATTATTATGTATAACTATAGTAGGAATTCCAATTTCAATAATAAGTTTTATTATTTATGGATTATTAATTTATTTAGCACCGATATTTACAAGTGTAATACTTGGAAAAGTTGTACTTAAAAATATGAACCCTTATCTTTCTGCAATTATATTTACTTTAATTGTTAAGATGTTATTGTTTACACCATATATTGGAGGAGTTATAATATTTGCTTGTATTTTATTATCATTAGGTATATTTATACAAAATATATTTGATAAAATGACTGAAGGATAAATTTAAAAATAAGAAGAAGATGTATCTATTCAAGGTACTTCTTCTTCTTTTATATTAAAAAATTTTACTATAAAGACATTAAAATTATTCTTTACTATAAAGCACTTATTTGACCAAAATTATTAAATTTTTTATAATAATTGTATGAGTACGATTAATGTATAATAATTGGGGAGAATGATATGGAGAAATATAATATAAAATTTAATGAGTATGAACCTAAATATGTTCAAATAGCAGAAAATATAAAAAAGCTAATTAATTCAAGGGTTATTAAAGATGGAGATAAATTACCTCCAATTAGAGAGCTTTCAAAATCATTAAAAGTTAATAATGTTACTATTGTAAGTTGTTATAATAAGCTTGTAGCAGAAGGATATGCATATCAAAAGATGGGGTCAGGAACCTTTGCAAAGAAAAGGGAAATAGTTGATTATTTTAAAAAAGAATATTCAAAAGAAATAAAGCTTATAAAAAATAATTGTGAGAGTAACGTAATAGATTTTACAGGAGAAAGTTCCAAGATAGTTGATTTTCCAATAGATGAATTTAAAAAAGTAATTAATGAGGTTTTAGATAGGGATGGAGCAGAAGCTTTAATTAAGCAGGAAGCCTTTGGATATTATAATTTAAGAAGTACTATAAATAAAGTATTTTGGGAAAATTCATTAAATATTGAAGACTTATTAATAGTGTCTGGGGCACAACAAGGAATTGATATTGCATCTAAGGCTATATTAAACATTAATGATAATGTTATTGTTGAAAAGCCAACTTATGCTGGGGCATTATCAGTATTTAAGTTTAGAAGAGCTAATGTTTTTGAAATTCCAATTGATGAAGATGGAATTAACATTAAAAAATTTGAAGAAATTCTTAAGAAAAATAAAATTAAGTGCTTTTATACTATGAGTTATTTTCAAAATCCAACTGGAATTAGCTATAGTAGAGAAAAAAAGATTAAAATATTAGAATTAGCTAATAAATATGACTTTTACATAATAGAAGATGATTATTTATCAGAGTTAATATTTGATGAAAATATAAAACATGAGCCATTTAGAGTATTGGATAATAATGATAGAGTTATTTATATAAAAAGTTTTTCAAAAATATTTTTACCAGGAATAAGGCTTGGTTATATTATATGTCCTAAAAAATTTAGAGAAAGTATTCAAAATTCAAAGGTAAACACAGATATTGCAACTTCTACATTGATGCAAAGAGCATTAGAAATGTATATTAAGGAAGGATATTGGATTAAATACATAGATAATTTAAAAAGTGAATATATAAAAAGATATGAGCTTATGAAAAAGTTAATTAAAGAAAATTTAAGTGAATATGTAACCTTTATGGATCCAAAAGGTGGATTAAGTTTTTATTTAAATATAAAAGATAAGGAAATAAAATCAAAAAAATTATTTTATAAATTAAAAGTAAAAGGTGTTTATATTACTCCAGGAGCGATATTTTATAGGGAGTTGAACTTAGGAGAAAGTTACTTTAAAATAGGATTTTCACAAGTTACTGAAGATGAAATATCAAGGGGGATTAACATTATAAGGGAGGGACTTAAGCAGTGGCATATATAACAATTAGAGAATATGGTGAAGATAGTTTTATTGAAAAAAAATCTGAATTTATAGGATATGCTAAAAGAGTTGAAAATGAAGAAGAAGCAAAGGCTTTTGTAGCAGAAATAAAATCTAAACATAAACAAGCAAGACATAATTGTTGGGCATATATCATAGGTGAAAATATGGGGATTCAAAGATATAGTGATGATGGTGAACCACAAGGAACAGCAGGTATTCCTATATTAGAAGTTATGAAAAAGGCAGATATAACAGATTGTGCAGTAGTTGTAACAAGATATTTTGGCGGAATTTTACTTGGCACAGGAGGACTTACAAGAGCATATACAAAAGGGGCTTCTATAGCTTTAAAGGCAGGAGGCGTAGTTGAAAAAGTTGAGGGAGTTAATATATCATTACATTTAGATTATGATATGATAGGAAAAGTTCAGTATTTTTGTGGTCAAAATAATTGGCATATTGAAGATACTGAATATACAGATAAAGTTATAGTTCATATACTAGCAGAAGTTACAGTTGCAGATGAAATTGAAAAAGAAGCAATTGAAGCAAGTAATGGAAAAATAACTGTTGAAAAAAGTGAAGAAGGTATTTATTTTAAAGAAGATAATAGATTATATAAAATTTTATAGTTTCTAAACTGGTACAAAAATTGTTAAATAAAGTACCTTATGATATAATAAAAAGGATTTTTATAATATTTTTGAATTTAGGAGGATGAAATAATGTCAGGACATTCAAAATGGCATAATATACAAAATAAAAAAGGAAAAGCAGATGCTAAAAGAGGGAAAATCTTTACTAAAATAGGTAGAGAGCTAATGATAGCTGTTAAAAATGGAGGTCCAGATCCTGATAACAACCCTAAATTAAGAGATGCAATAGCAAAAGCAAAAGCAGCTAATATGCCAAATGATACAGTTCAAAGATCAATAAAGAAGGCTTCAGGGGAAATAGATTCAGTTAACTATGAAAGAATAGTATATGAAGGATATGGGCCATCAGGAGTAGCTGTTATTGTTGATACTTTAACTGATAATAAGAATAGATCAGCAGGGAATGTAAGAAGTGCTTTCACTAAAGGTGGCGGAAATATGGGAACTACAGGTTGTGTAGGATTCATGTTCCAAGAAAAAGGTGAAATTGTTATAGAAAAGGGAGAGCTTGATGAAGAAGAATTAATGATGATGGCATTAGATGCTGGTGCAGAAGATTTCAATAGTGATGAAGAAGAAGTATTTATAATTACAACTTCACCAGAAGATTTTGGAACAGTTAGAGAAGCTTTAGAAGCTGAAGGATTAGAATTCTTAGAAGCAGGCGTTAAAATGATTCCAGATACATATACTGAAATTGATGAAGAAGCAGCTAAGAAGTTCCAAAAGATGTTAGACTTACTTGAAGATGATGATGACGTTCAAGAAGTTTACCACAATGCTGAGTTCCCAGAAGGATGGGATGAATAGAGCGCTTAGAGGTATTCTGAACTTTAAAAATCATTTGATAATGGTATATAAATTTGTTTAAAGACACTTTTAAGCTTATGAATTTATTAAGAAGTTGATTATATATTCCAGAGAAAAACTTTAAAATGATTAGATATTTTGGTATATATTTTCTTTTAGTTGATATATAAAATAGTGTTTTAGAACTTAGGAATAAGCTCCAAAACACTATTTATAGTATTAGAATTTTTGGTTATAGAAGATATATTAAAGTTTTTGATTGCCTATTGACCAAACATGTGGCTTATTTTTAGTTTCAATAGTATTTTGGGCCATTACACCAACTAACCTATGAGGAATATATAGCTCTTCTAAATAAGCAATTTCTTCATCAGATAATGTTATATTAACTGCATTTGCAGCATTTTCAATTTGTGCTAATTTAGTAGCTCCAACAACTGGTGAAGTAACTTTTGTAAGTAACTAAGCTAATGATATTTCTAACATTGAAACTCCTTTTTGAATTGCAAGTTCATTAACTCGTTCAATAATAAGTGAATCTTGCTCTTGTGTTGTATCATATTTTCCTTTGGAATAACTGTCTTCAATAGCTCGTTTCGAAGAGTCATTTTTGATTCTTGCTAGACGACTTGAGGCAAGTGAACTATATGGAGTAATAGCAATATTATCTTCATGACATAGTTGAAGCATTTCTCTTTCTTCTTCTCTAAAAATTAAATTATAATGTCCTTGAACTGAAACAAATTTAGCAAATCCCTCTTTTTCAGCTAAGGCATTTGCTTTGGCTAATTGCCATGCATAACAGTTAGAGATTCCAATATATTTTACTTTTCTTGATTTAACTAAACTATTTAAGCCTTCCATAATTTCATAAATAGAAGTATTGTAATCCCACATATGATAAATATATAAGTCAACATACTCCATTCCTAAGTTTTCTAAACTTTTGTTTAACATCATTTGAACATGTTCTTGACCAGATATACCGTTATCGATTTCTTCTTGTGTTCTAGGGAGGAATTTTGTTGCAACAACAACTTCATCTCTTTTAGCAAAATCTCTTAGTGCTCTACCTAAATATTGCTCACTAGTACCACTTTGATATCCAATTGCAGTATCAAAAAAATTAATTCATAAATCAAGTGCTCTTTTTATGATTTCTCTAGAGTGATCTTCATCCAATGTCCAAGAATGTTGACCAGAAGTAGAATCTCCAAATCCCATACAGCCTAAACAGATACGGGATACTTTTAAATCTGAATTACCTAATTTAATATATTTCATTTTTATCCTCCTGTAATTATTTGTTCTAAAATAGTTTATTTCATATTAATCATCTTACATCATAAAGTATACTTTAAGTCAAGTAGTTGGAAGATATTTTTTTATCAGAAATTAAATATATTTAATAAAGAATTTTAAGAGTATAAGACTAATATATGTATATAAGGTAAAATTTGTTTTAGTTTTATTGTTTTTAATATATAATAAATATAATGAGTGATGAACAATTGTATTATAAGACGAGTTAGTTTTATTTTTTAATTAATAAATGGGAGTTTATGGAGGTTGAAATGAAGATACATATTATTGGGGGAAGTGGAACAGGAAAATCGTATTTAGCAAATGTTTTATCTGAAAAATATAATATTCCTCATTTTGATCTGGACAATTTACAATGGGATAATACAACTAATACATATGGAGTAAAAATGCCCGTAGATAGAAGGAATAAATTATTAAAAGAAATTCTTGAGAAAGATAGTTGGATTATTGAAGGTGTATATTATAAATGGTGTCTGCAATGTTTTGAAGATGCTGATATAATTTATATTTTAGAAGTACCTAGAATGATATATAAATTTCGTATAATAAAACGATTTATAAAAAGAAAGCTTGGAATTGAAGAAGGCAAAAAGGAAAGTTTAAATTCTTTGAAAGCTTTGCTAAAATGGACAGATAAATTTCAAACTGTAGAGATTGAAGAAATAAAGAGTGTATTGCAAAAATATAACAATAAGGTTGTATTGATTAAAGGTACTAATGGTAGTAATAATCTATTAAATATATAAATTTCAATATGCCGATTAGATTTATAGGAACAATTTTAATATATATTTATTTGTAATATTTAATAGCTAGAGGAGATGATAAAAATAAAAAAAATAAATTTTGTGTTAATAGTGATAAGTATGTTTTTATTATGTAGTTGCAATGATACTAATTTAGAGCAAGATGAAAGTAAAGTTGTAAGTGATAATATTGTTCAAGAAGAAAGTATAGAGGAAAAATTTACAGTTAGTGAAGTGGTTGAATACCTATGTTCAAAAGAAGTTAAAGATAGAGAATACAATAAAGAAGGAAATCGAAAAACAACTGAATATATTAATGAGTTATATAAACAATTAAATTTAGAATTTGTTTTTGGTAAATCATATTTAGATAATTTTTTTTGTAATGATATAAATATTAGCAATGTTGTTGGTAAGATTAGTGGAAAAGATAATAGTACTGCTATTATTTTGACAGCCCACTTTGATGCTTGGTTTAATGGAGCTGTTGACAATGCATCAGGTGTTGCTACAGTTCTTAAAATAGCTAAATTATTAGAAGATACATCAAAAAAACAATCACTTAATTATGATGTTATTTTTCTAATGAGTAATGGGGAAATGGCTCTTTTTTCAGGTAGTAGAGATTTTGTTACAAAACTTGAGAAACTACAATATCAAAGAGTTTTTAATATAAATATTGACTGTGTTGGAATGAAAGATTCATATAATTCTAATCCTTTAGGTTTGAAAAAATTAAGTAAAATTAGAGATTCAGAAATGTTATATTCTGGTATTAAAGAGATTTTTAATAATAATAATATAGATTTTGTTGATGATTATCCTACTGAAAAAGCTAAATTTGCTTTTGAGCAAAATATGGGGGTAAGTGATTATTTTGCATTTGAGGAAAATAATCATGCCAATATTCATATATGTCAACAGGGTGTTTCAGAATTTATTTTAAATGAAAAGGATACTCCAGAATTGATAGACTATGAAAAAATAGAGAAACTTGCTAATATACTATCTCTTTATATACAAAATGTAACATTATAAGGTATTAGGTAAATAATTATGCTTTATGTATTAAAAGCTACTTGATAAATTGCAATTTGTAATCTGTGGTAAAATGTTTATAAGCATAAAAGAACAATTTATTATTATTAGGTGTACAAGTATAGGAGGTAATAAGGATATGATATTAAAATATAAAAATGAATATAATGATTATTATGAATTTTGACATTTCAATTAAGTAAAAGATTGAATGTATTAGAAAAAAGAAAATATTTTTTGATTTATTTATTAGTTTCATTTATGATAGTGTTTTTATATGGTTGGAGTAAAGGATATGTAACTGATATTAAACTTATATCAAATTTTATATTTTGGGGAATAGTTATGGTTATAAGAGTAAAATATAGTATATAACTTTTTTATATTTTTTCTTCAATCCTCAAATAATATTTTTTCTTTCCAAAACTAATTAAAATTATTTGAAATTAATTTTCAATTACTAATTCCTTTCGTTTTCTCACTTATACTCTAATATTCTCATTAATATTAATTTGACCTTATTTGACCTTTGTTTTATAATATACTTGTACAAAGAGATAAGAGAAGTAATTAAAGGCTTCCCAATAAGAAGGCTCAATTAAGCTAACAAATCTACTTTTGAACTTTCAAAAAACTAGTTAAATGAAACTCACTACTCACATTCGTTTGTAGGAGTAAGTTCAATTAACTAAATTAAAATTTAGAATTTCACTTATAAAGGAGGTCTTTGTATGTTCTGTTTAGTACCTTTTAAATTTAATAATGAAAGAAATAACAAAGGATTAACTATTAATGACATGTTTAATGATTTCTTTAATGGTGATATGTTAGCAGAATTCAATTCAGGTGGAAACTTCAAAACTGATATAAAAGAAGCTCCTAAAGAATATATTATTCATGCTGAATTACCAGGAGTTAAAAAAGAAGATATAAATATTGATTACAACAATAATTATTTAACTATTTCTGCCACAAGAAATAATGAAAATGAAGAAAAAAATGATAATTATATTAGGCCTGAAAGAATCTATGGTTCAGTTTCTAGAGGGTTTTACATCAATAATGTTAATAAAGAAGGCATTAAAGCAAAATTTGATAATGGTGTTTTAAATATTGAATTACCTAAGAAAGAATTAACACAAAATAATAGTAATAAGATTTTAATAGAATAAACTGTAAGTAGTTTTTAGTTTGTAGTTAGTAGTTTTTAGTTATGGTTGAAATTACATAAGGAATTTCTTAAAGTTATATTTTCAAAAATTAAGCATAAGCTAAATTTTTTCCTTAACTTGTAACTTGCCACTTGTCACTATGAACTTCTAACTCCTAACTAACCAACTGGGATAGCAATAAAGCAACTGCAAAACCTATTTTTAAGTTTGCAGTTGCTTTTTTATCTCAAAAGATCTATATTCTAATATTTACTATTATAGCATTATATTTAATAAGATATTTTAAGACCATAAGATTAATATGAATAAAAAAGTCAAAAATGCTTTTAATTTACTATTTATAATGTATAATAAATATAATGATTTATGAACAATCGTATTAAGATACGATTTATAAAAGAGGGAGAATTAAAAATGGATGTTAATAACTTAACAGTAATTATTGCTTTGATAAATTTGGTTATTTTTATTGCAATTCCAATTGGTATAGTTATATTTATAATAAATATAGTCAAGAATCAAAAGAAAATGAAATCAGATATAGACTTATTAAATAAAAGATTAAGTGAATTAGAAAATAAATAATTTGCGAACAATCTTATTTTAATCTATGACGAGTTAATGTATTATAATGCGAATTAAAAATATTTATATTTATTTATTATTGACAGTTAGTATTAGTATAAAGTAGTGGATACATTAAAACGAACTAAGTAAAATAATATTTAGTTAATAAATGACCATATTGTAAAAAATAAAATTTATAATATCTAAATATTATTTTGATAAGAAAGGTTTGATATAGTATGAAAAAATATCTGTTAGATAGTAATATAATAATTAATCTTTGGGAAAAAGATGAAAAAACATTAAATAAATTAATTAATCAAAATAAACTTTTAATATTAGAAGAAGTACTAAAGGAATTATCAGTAAAAGAAGCTAAGATATATAGGAGTAGAGAAGTTTTAAGTGAAAGGTTTTGTGAATTATTACCTTTTGCTCTTAAAATTAATAAACAAGATATAAGTGGATTTTACTTTATTTTAGATTACACAATAAAAGAAAAATTTAAAAATAATAATTTATCAGAAAATGATTTTTTGCAACTATTTGCATGTTATATTAATGAAAATTTAATTTTAGTAACAGAAGATAAAGCATTATTGGAAATTGGAGGATGTATTGCTAAAAAAGAAAGAGTAATATCATTAAGTGATTTATATAATATTGAAAATGATTAAAAGATAAAATATTAAAGAAAAGATAAAATAAGATCATTTTCTAATTTATATATTGAAGTGCAGTTATGGATATATTATAATTTATAGGTATTTCGTTGATAAATTTGGGAGATACTGTTTAAATATAGAGCCGAAGGGGAAAGTGCGGCAAACTCTCAGGCAAAAGGACCAAATTTTGAGAAAACTCTGGAAAGACTATTAAAAGCACCGACGAAGCAATCTTAAGTATAGTAGGAGAATCTTTCAGGTAAAAAGACAGAGACGCAATTGTTTTAATAATTAGTCTATTTAGAAGTAAAGAAGGGGGATTTTTTTGGACTATATTACAATTTTAGAGTATATCGGTGTTTTTGCTTTTGCCGTATCAGGAGCAATAGTAGCTATTGAAGAGGAATTTGATGTTTTTGGAGTTTATATAATTGCAATAATTACTGCAATGGGTGGAGGAGTACTTAGAGATATAGTTTCAGATGTAGGAATTCCAGTATTTTTTACAAGTTATATGACAATTCCATTTATTATTGCAGGAACTTTATTAGCTATATTTTTAAAAGGAAATTTAAAATATAAGAATTTATTTGTATTTATAGATGCAATTGGATTAGCTGCCTTTTTTGTATCAGCAGCTGTTAAAGCAATCAATAGTAATTATAATTTTATGTTATTTATATTTGCAGCTAGTATAACTGGAGTTGGTGGAGGAGTTCTAAGGGATATAATAACTAATAGAAAACCGCAAATTTTTAAAAATGATATTTATTGTATTGCAGGAGTTATAGGTGTAACTATACTTTGGTTTATATATCCTATAATTGGGATGGAATCAGCACAATTTATAACTTTGATAATTATAGTACTTATTAGAATGATAAGTTATTATAAGACCATAAATTTACCAGTAATATGTAAAGAAAGAGTATAAAATTTAAGAAAAAGACTAAATATTAAAATGATGTACGGTATGAGAAAAACTCTCATATCTTTTTTGTTTTAGTATTTAACAATAAAAGGGTTATAAGTTAAATATAGAGATTATTTTTATAAAAGAATAACTTGATATAAAATTTAATATAAATTATATAGGAGTATAAGCTGGGGGTATAACATGGATAGTACAAAAGCAATGGAACATGTTCATAAAAGTGATAATGGTAAGATATTTACTCATACTCATAAAAATGCAGAGGGGCACACACATACACATTCTCACGAAAGTACAAAAGCTATATTGAATCGTTTATCTCGTGCAGCTGGACATTTAGAAGCTGTAAAACGTATGGTTGAAGATGAGAGGGATTGTAGTGAAGTATTAATTCAGTTAGCTGCAGTTATATCAGCATTAAATGGAGTAAGTAAAATAATATTGCAGGAACATATAGAAGGGTGCATAGTAGAAGCTATAGAATGTGGCGATAAAAGGCCTATAGAAGATTTAAATAAAGCAATAGCTAAGTTCATTAAATAAATAGTTAATGATACCACGTTAAAAAAGAGAATTCGTATTGGAATTCTCTTTTTTATATAATATTTTTTATGAAAACTAAAATTTATTTATTATAAAAAAATATAAAACTAATCCCCCTACCCAGGTTGTTGATAGTTGGTAAAAATGATAAAATCATGGTATAAAATGGTAAGAGGGTAGGGGAAGTTTATGAAAAAAAAATCGTTGATAGTATCTCTAATAGTAAGTATGTCATTACTCATTGTAGGATGTAATAATGGAAAAAGTACAAGTGTGAAAAATAACTCTAAGGATGATAATAGTATTTCAACATCTGCTAATAATGAGAATAATGATAGTAAGGACAGCATTACAGCATATGTTGGAAATAATATTTTTGAAAGTAGCTTAGATCCAATTAAAGGAGCAATGAGTTATGGATATTCGTTTACAAATAATGCGTTAACACGAGTAAATCCAAATTCAGAATATGAAGGTGATTTAGCAGAAAGTTGGAGTATAAGCGAAGATTCATTAATTTATACTTTTAATTTAAAAAAAGATATTAAGTTTCAAGATGGATCAGATTTTACTGCTGAGGATGTAGTGTTCACTTATGAAACAGTAAAAAATAATCAAGCAGATAATGAAAGTGTTGATCTTACAAGATTAAAAAGTGTAGAGGCTATAGATGATTATACAGTTAAATTTACATTATCAGAGCCATATTCACCATTTTTTGATTCCATTGCATTGTTAGGAATTGTTCCAAGTGATGCATATGATAGTAAAGTTTTTGATAAATCACCAATAGGAACAGGACCATGGAAAGTAATTCAATATAATACAGATCAACAAATTATAGTACAAGCTTATGAAGATTATTACGAGGGAACTCCAGAAATTAAACAAGTAACATTTGTAAAAATGGATAGTAAATCAGCTTTTTCTAATGCTAAGTCTGGCCAATTAGATATAGTTATGGTAGATCCAAACTATTCTAAAGAAATAATAAATGGAATGCATTTAGAAAATCTTGAGACTATGGATGTACGTAATATTAGTTTACCATACTTACAAGAGCAAACAATGACAGATAAAGATGGTAATGAAATATTAGTAGGTAATAATGTTACATCTGATATAGCTGTACGTAAAGCTTTAAGTATAGGAATAAATCGTGAACAAATAATTGAAAATGCATTAAATGGTGTAGGTAAAAAAGCTACTGGTTTTACAACTAATTTAGTTTGGGGAAATCCTTTAGTTTATGATGATAATAAAAAAGAGGAAGCAAAAAAAATACTTGAAAAATCTGGATGGATAGATAGTAATGGTGATGGAATTTGTGAAAAAGATGGGATAGTTTGTGAATTTGATGTTTATGCACCATCTAATGATGAGCAACGATATTTATTAGGAAGTGCTGTTGCAGAAGATGCAAAAGAGTTGGGAATAAAAATAAATGTTAAACAAGGAACATGGGATGAACTTACAGTTAAAGCTAAAACATGTGGTATTATATGGGGTTGGGGACAATATAGTCCTACAGTATTAAAGTCATTATTTTATTCTGATTTATTTTTAAGTGGTGATTACGATAATACAATTGGATATTCAAATAAAGAGGTAGATAAATTAATAGATGAAGCTATAGATTCTAATAATCAAGAAGAGGCAGTAGAAAAGTGGAAAGAAGTACAAACAGTTTCAAGTGAAGATTATCCATATTTATATATTGTAAATATTGAGCATAGCTACTTTGTAAATGACTATCTTGATATTTCTATAAACACACAAATACCACATCCACACGGACATGGTGCACCAATTATTTGTAATATGAAGGATTGGAAGATTAATGAATAGAGTAAAATATATAAGTTCAGTATTTTTAAGAATGTTATCATTATTAATAGGAGTTAGTATTATTTCTTTTATTTTAGTTACAAATTCGCCTATAGATCCATTAACATCATATATTGGAGCAGAATCTACACTTTCAGTAGAGGCAAAGGAGGAAATTGCAGAGCATTGGGGGTTAAATGATCCACCATTAGAAAGGTTTGCATCTTGGGGTAAAAATGTTTTAAAAGGTGATTTTGGAACATCAATAACATATAAGCAGCAAGTTAGTACAGTTATATTAGAGAGATTTAAATATTCAATAGTATTAATGTTAGTAGCTTGGTGTTTTTCAGGAATAGTTGGATTTTTAATTGGCATTTTAGCAGGTATATATAAAGGAAGTTTATTTGATAAAATTATAAAAATATTTTGTCTTGCATTGCAATCAGCACCAACATTTTGGATAGGTTTATTAATTTTAAGCTTATTTTCAGTATATTTAGGGTGGTTTCCTATAGGATTTGCAGTACCCATGGGTAAGTTATCTTTGGAAATTACAATTTGGGATAGAATATATCATCTTATATTACCAGCATTAACACTTAGCATATTAGGTATTAGTAGAGTAACATTATTTACAAGACAAAAGTTAATAGAAATATTAAATAGTGACTTTATACTTTTTGCAAAAGCGAGAGGGGAAAATACGAGACAACTAGTAATTAGACATGGGTTAAGAAATATAGCATTACCAGCTATAACAGAACAATTTGCTTCATTTAGTGAACTTTTTGGAGGGATAGCATTAGCTGAAACAGTTTTTTCTTATCCAGGATTAGGTACAGCAACAACAGCAGCAGGATTAAATGGTGATGTTCCTTTATTACTAGGGATTGCAATATTTAGTGCTATATTTGTATTTGTAGGTAATTTTATTGCAAACATATTATATGGAGTATTGGATCCAAGATTAAAGGAGGGAAAATACAATGGTTAATAGCCACTTAAGAGTGTCAAGAAAAGGTAGGTTTAATATTTTTCCTAATACAAGGGCTAAGATAATATTTTATGTAGCAATTTCTACTGTATATTTATTAGTAGTATTTATTTTAGGAATTACAATGAATTCAAATAAATATGCAGTAGATTATTCAGCAAAATTTATAAGTCCGTGTTTACAGCATTTGTTTGGAACAGATTTTATGGGAAGAGATATGTTTTGGAGATGTATAAAGGGATTATCTAATAGTATTTTAATAGGAATACTTGCATCTATAGTAAGTTCTTTTATTGCTCTTGTATTTGGAGTTTCTTGCGCTATTATTGGTGGGAAATATGATAAATTAATTAATTGGTGTGTTGATCTTTGCATGGGGATTCCACATTTGATTTTACTAATTTTAATATCATTTATGCTTGGAAGAGGGACAGTGGGAGTTACAGTAGCAGTAGCAGTTACACACTGGCCTGCACTTACAAGGCTTGTTCGTGCAGAAGTACTTCAGGTTCGATCATCTCAATATGTCCAAGCAGCCTATAAAATGGGGAAAAATAAATTTGAAGTTGCAGTTAATCACATTATTCCACATGTATTACCAGTATATTTAATTGGAGTTGTACTGTTATTTCCACATGCTATTATGCATGAAGCATCAATAACATTTTTAGGATTTGGAATTCCAGCAGAGGTTCCTGCAATTGGAGTTATCTTATCAGAAGCAATGAATCACATTACAACAGGAAAATGGTGGCTTGCAGTTTTCCCAGGATTAATGCTTTTAAGTGTTGTAATCTTATTTGATGTAATTGGAGAGAATCTTAAGATTTTAATTAATCCCAATAGCGGAAATCAATAAATGAGGAGAATGTCTATGAATGAAAAAGTATCAGTATTACAAGTAGATAATTTATCAGTATCTTTTAGTATGTATAATAAGGGATTAAGTAAAAGAGATTTAGAAGTTATACATGAACTTAGTATTGATGTAAAGAAAGGTGAAATTGTAGCTGTAGTTGGATCAAGTGGATCAGGTAAGAGTCTTTTAGCTCATGCAATTATGGGAATATTACCTGAAAATTCAAAAACAAAAGGTAGTATAAAATATTATAATGATGAATTAAATGAGAAGTATTTAAGAAAAGTAAGAGGAAAAGATATAGCATTTATACCACAATCAGTAGATTTTTTAGATCCATTAATGAAGGTAGGAAAGCAAGTTGTTGGAATTAATGGTAATAAGGAAAGACAAAAAGAAGTTTTTAAAAAATATAATTTAGATGATAAAGTTGCAGAAATGTATCCTTTTCAATTATCTGGTGGAATGGCAAGACGAGTTTTAATAGCAACAGCTGTAATGAATGAAGCAAAATTAATTATAGCTGATGAGCCTACACCAGGATTAAATTTAGAGCTTGCAATGGAAACTTTAAATAATTTTAGAGAAATTGCAGATAGTGGATGTGGAGTATTATTAATTACTCATGATGTAGATTTAGCTTTAAATGTTGCTGATAGAATTGCAGTTTTTTATTCTGGTACTATAGTTGAAATTGCACAAGTTGAGGATTTTATAAGAGGAAAAGATGCATTAAGACATCCTTATAGTAAAGCTTTTATAGATGCTTTGCCACAAAATAAATTTAAGGAGTTGCCAGGGTATCAACCTTATGCAGGCAATCTTCCAAAGGGATGTTTGTTTAGAGATAGATGTTCATTAAAAACAGATGAATGTTGTATGGAGATTAAAATGAGAAAAGTAAGAGATGGTGAGGTGAGGTGTATTAATGCTACTTGAGGTTAAAAATATAAGCTATAGGTATAGTAAAAGTTCTAAATGGATACTTAAAGATGTTAGTTTCACAGTTGATTCTAAAGAAAGAGTAGCATTAGTTGGACCATCAGGTTATGGAAAAAGTACATTATCAAAAATAATATCAGGATACATAAAGCCTGATAAGGGAGAAGTTTTATGGGATGGAAAGCCAACTCCTGAAAAATGTTATTGTCCAATTCAAATGATTTATCAGCATCCAGAACAATCTGTTAATCCAAGATGGAAGATGGATAAGATACTAAATGAAGGTTGGAATGTAGATGATAATTTATTAGAGCAGATGGGAATAGAAAAATCATGGTTAAATAGATGGCCTAATGAACTATCTGGTGGAGAATTACAAAGGTTCTGTATAGCAAGGGTATTAGGTCCAGAAACTAAGTTTTTAGTTTGTGATGAAATAAGTACCATGCTTGATGTTATTACTCAAGCACAAATTTGGAACTTATTATTGAAAATATCTCATAAAAATAATATAGGAATGTTAGTAGTTACTCATAATATGGATTTAGCTAGGAAAGTATGCAATAGAATTATAGAATTACCTAAAATAAATAATAAATTATGAATTTAATAAAATTAAAATGAATAAGAGTATTAAAGTTAAAGAGTTTTTTATTTAAATTTAAGTAAGATATTAGTTTTAGAAGGTTTATTTATGGTGATAAAAAATATATTAAATTAAAATATAGAAAGAGAGTTGATGATAGTGGATTTTTATTCACTAATAGGTTAGCTCTCTTTTTAAATAGGAATTATAACATAATAAAAAATATATTTAGAAAATAGAAGAAAAATAGAGGATATATTTTTCTAAAGAGAATAAATGAGGAAATTAAGAGATATATAATTAAAAATAAAGAAAATCAAATTTGATAAAGAGTAATTAATACTATATAATATAATTAATTAAAATGTTTAATAGGATTTAGAACAATATATATTGGAGGATATAAATGGAATATAATATTTTTGGAGGAAATTTACCAGCGGTAACAATAAAGCTTAACCAAGGAGAAAGTATTTATACACAATCAGGTGGAATGACTTGGATGAGTGAAAATATGGAGATGAGCACAAATATGAAAGGGGGATTATTTAAGGGGATAGGGCGTATGTTATCAGGTGATTCTATATTTATGGCAACATATACAGCAAAAAAATATCCAGGTGAAATAACAATATCAGCAACATTTCCAGGTGAGATAATAGTTTTAGATTTATCTGATGGAAGAGAATATGTATGTCAAAAAAGTGCATTTTTATGTGCAGAACCAAGTGTAAATCTTTCAGTTACAACTAATAAGAGTATAAAGGGTGGATTCTTTGGTGGAGAAGGGTTTATAATGCAAGAAGTAAAAGGAAGAGGTAAAGTATTTCTTGAAATTGATGGAAGTGTAGTTGTAAAGGCGTTAAATCATGGAGAAAAGATAATAGTTGATACGGGACATATAGCTGCTTATGAGAGAAGTGTAAAATATGATGCAAAAATGGTAAAGGGATTTAAAAATATGCTATTTGGTGGAGAAGGACTATTTTTAACAACATTAACAGGGCCAGGAAAAGTTTACCTTCAAACAATGACAATGCCAAGTTTTGCAGAAAGAATAATGCCATACATGCCATTATCAAATAATAAATAAGATAAAAGAAAGATAAAAAAGAAACTGTCGCAAAATAAAAATTTTGCGACAGTTTCTTTTTTGAAATTATATTTACAAATTGCATATCTTTAGCTTGCTTTTTTATGGGCAGCTCTTGCAGCTTCTTCTCTGTGTCTTCTAGCATACCATTCTTCACAAATATCATAAAATTTCTTTTCTGTTAAATCAGGTTTAGACATCATAGAAGTAAATGGTGCATATTTACTTGTCTTAGTGTAGAATTTTTTTACTAAAATATGATCTTTCTTATATTCAAATTTGTAGTCTTGATATTTGTCATAATTATAAATTACCATAAAATCACTCTCTTTCATTTCTTTTAATTTTTAACATTGACAATATTAAATAAGACTTATTTAAAATATTTGATAATCATGATTTCTTTGTACATATCTTATCTCTTTGTACAAGTACATTATAAGCCTAAAATCAGTAAAATTCAAAAACGTATTAGTGATAATAAGATAGTGGTAGTGAGAAAATAAAAATCCTAAATATGTAATAATTAAATTTAAAGGAATTTTATTAAATTTAAAGTTGTGTAACTTTATTTGGAAAAATTTTATAATTTAATTAAAATATTTAAAATTAATATTATAAAAATTATATGATATAAATAAATTTTTTACTTGCAATAAACATAAAAAAATATATAAGTGTCTTTTAATTTAGATAATCATAAAATAGTATAAAGTTATATAATTTGGAGGAGAGTTTGTGGGTAAAAAGAAAAGATATAAAAGTTGTAATTTTAATAAATTTAGCAATTTTATTATTCCTCCATGTGCAGAATTTTTAGGAAGTAATAATCCATTTGTTAAAGATGGAAAATTTATTTATAAGAATTTGAATAGGGTATATTTCTTTTTAACATTTAATTATTCAATGCTTAATAATGTAGATTATGATACATTAAATCCAAGTACTTTTAATTTTATAACAAATGGTAATCTTCAAATAGAATTATATTGTTTTTTAATTGGATTATATATTAATGAAATTGAAAAAGGAAATATAAAATATGATTCAAAAGTAAGTATACATGATGACAAAAATGCTGATAAATTTATAAAGGAAGTTATGGAAAGTAATTATGATTTAAACGAATCATTTGTTCCTGCATTAACATATACAATTTCAAATTCTAATGCAATACTTGCATTTTATACAGGAGTTATTAATATAAGTATGACTAATTTTTATATTATGCTTATGTTAAGTAGATTTTATAGTGACTATGGATTATTATTTTCTGATAATTCATATGTAACTAATGATTTCATAAATAGAACGCTTGCTAATATTTATTTTGAATTTAATCAATATAGATAAATCAATTTCATAGAACACTTGATACTATAATTAATAAATATTAAAATGAATTTTATGAAAGATTTAAAAGGCAATAAACATCAGATGTGAGGTAAAAAATGAAAATACGAGTACCAAATTATTTTAAGGATTTTAAATGCATAGCTTCAAAGTGTGAAGATACATGTTGTGCTGGATGGGGAATAGTAATTGATGATGAAGCACTTGAAAAATATCAAAAAGTTCAAGGGGATTTTGGTGATAGATTAAGAAGGGAAATAGTACATGAAGGTGGAGAAAATATATTTATATTAAAAGATAATAATTGTCCATTTTTGAATGAAAATAAATTATGTGATATATATAAAGAAGTTGGAGAAGATGCTCTTTGTTATACTTGCAAGCAATATCCAAGGTATATAGAAGAATTTGGTGGAGTAAGAGAAATTGGAATTTCTTTATCATGTCCAGAAGCTGCAAGAATAATTTTAGGAAATTCAAAAAAGACAACTTTTGAATTAAGTGAAAATAATGAAGAAATAAGCAATTATAATGATATTAATGCTAATTTATATTTACAGTTATTACAAAGTAGAAAGATTGTATTAGATATTATCCAAGACAGAAACATAGATTTAAATGTTAGGGCTGTAATTACACTTAAATTTATTGATGAAGTTCAAGAGAAAATTGATGAAAATGAAATAACAGCAATAAAAGATGTTAGAGAAAAATTTTCAAATGAAGATTTTATAAATGAATTTATTAAAGAATTAGATAAATATAAAAATAATAAAAATAAGAAATATATTAATATCAAAGAGTTTTTTGAAGTATTTAAAAACTTAAAGCATATAACACCAAATGATCCATTAGGATTAAATGATGCAATAAGATATTTTTGGCAAAGTGAAGAAGATAAAGAAATATATTTATCAAAGCATGAATCTTTTAACAATTATTATGAAGAATGTATATATAAATTTGAAAATATATTAGTTTATTTTATATTTAGATACTTTATGAAAGCTGTATTTGATTATGATGTATTAGCAAAGATAAAAACAACAATAGTAAGTTATTTAATGATTAAGGAATTGTGTGTTGTAAAGTTTACTGAAGAAGGTAGATTAACAGATAGTGATATAGTAGATATAAGTCATATGTATTCAAAGGATATTGAACATTTAGAAGAAAATATCGAAAAATTAGCAGAAATATTTGAAATAAATGATGTTTTTAAAGTTGAAGAAATAATAAATGTATTAATTAATTAAAAATAAAATAACTATGTAAGGGAAGATAATATATGGAAAATTTAAGTTTTATTTATAATAGAAAAAGTGTTAGAAAATTTAAAAATATAGAAGTAAAAGAAGAGGATATTATTAAAATGTTAGATGCAGCTATACATGCTCCATCACCAAAAAATCAGCAAACTTGGCATTTTACTGTGATTCAAAATAATGAATTAATTAATAAAATAGCTGATATAGTAACTAAAAATCATATAAACTTAGCTGAAATGGCAAAAGAAGAAAAGCAAAGAAAAATTATGATGAGTTTACTTTCTTATTATACATGTTTTAAAAATGCTCCAGTATTAATTATTGTATATTCAAAGGAATATTATATGATAGAAGAAAAAATACTTAGCGATAATAATGCAAGTGAGGAAGTTATTAATGAATTAAGATTTCCTAATTCAGCAGCACAAGGAATAGGAGCTGCAATAGAAAATTTCTTGTTAGCTGCAACAGAACTTGGATATGGAACATGTTATATGACTGGACCTACTCATTCAAAAAAGGAAATTGAAAATCTTATTAATTTTGAAAAAGAAGAATATAATTTAATGGCTATGATAGCACTTGGAGTATCAGAAGATGATGTTCCTAATTCACCACCACGTAAAGACTTAAAAGAAGTGGTTACATTTATAAAATAGTCTTTAAGCATAAAAAAATCTGATAAAAATATTCAGATTTTTTTATTATATAGAAATAAGTAGAAGTAAAGTGACAAGATATTAATAATAATACAATAAAATCTATAAAAATAAATATTATTAAAAATTAAAAAATATAAGATGTTTATGAAAAAAATGTAATATTTTATGGAAAAAGGTTGATGAATTAACAATTTTATAGTAGAATGACAATAAATTAACTAATTAAAATAGTTAAATGAAATATGGGGGGATAAAATGGAACAGAGAGTAGAAGAAAAAAATATTAAGTTACAAGATAAGAAAAAAGTATCTATAATTGAAAAGATAGGTAAAAAAATACCTGATCCAGTTATAATATTTGCTATATTTTATGTAGTAGTATTATTTTCAACACTTTTTTTAGGTGGAAAAACTTTTGAAGTTATGAGTGGTGATGGAAGTTATACAACTCATACTATTGAAAATATGTTTAAAGCAGAAAATATTCAATGGATATTTTCAAATGCATTACTTAATAACTGGTTAGCATATGGTGGAGGAGTATTAGGGACAATTCTTGTTGTTATGCTTGGGGTTGGATTAGCAGAAGAATCAGGGCTTTTATCTACATTAATAAAAAAGGTTGGATTAAAAGTTTCAGATAAGATGCTTCCAATAGTATTAGTGTTTTTAGGTATAATGAGTAGTATTGCTACAGATGCAGGTTATGTAATTTTAATACCTTTAGCAGGGCTTTTATATGCAGGATTAAAGAAAAATCCAATTATAGGTATGGCTGCAGCTTTTGCTGGAGTATCTGCTGGATTTAGTGCTAATTTAATTCCAGCAACACCAATAGATATAATAATTGGTAATAATGCTAAGATATTTGCAGAGGGACAAGGTGTTCCTTTTGTTAGTGCAGCAGGAAAGACATTAAACCCAGCCACTATGCATTATTATTTTGTAGTTGCTTCTACTTTTATGTTAGCTACTATAGGTGCTTTTGTAACTATTAAAGTAATTAAGCCAAGACTTGAAAAAGAAAGCTATACAATTACAGAAGATATGAACTTAAATGATTTTACAGTTAAGCCTATTGAAAATAAGGCACTTAAGTTTTCTGGATTAGGATTCATAATTGCAGCTGCTTGTGTAATAGGATTATATTTTGGACCATTAAAAACATTTGTAAATGCAGAAACAGGTGCAAAAGTAACTCCATTTATGGATAATATTATATTAATAATAACATTCCTATTCTTTTTACCAGGTGTATTTTATGGTTTTAAGGTTGGAAAGTTTAAATCAGCTAATGATGTAGTTAAAGGTATGTCTAAGCAAATGGGATCTATGGGATCAGTACTTGTACTTACATTTTTCTCATACAACTTCTTAGCATTATTAACTAAAAGTGGACTTGGAACTTATATAACATATTTAGGTGGTAATTTATTAAAAGCTATGAACTTATCAGAATTCCCAATTCTTTTAATAATAGGTTTTATAATTATAACTGCTATAATAAATCTTTTTGTAGGTGGATTAACTTCAAAGTGGATGTTACTTGGTCCAATATTTGTACCAATGTTATATCAAGTAAATTCAAATATGACACCAGAAGTTGTTGCAGCTGCTTATAGAGTTGCTGATTCATCAACTAATATAATAACTCCATTAATGTCATATGCAGGAATCATATTAGTGTATATGAGAAAGTATAAGCCAGAATATACAGTTGGTGATATGATAAGATTAATGATGCCTTATTCAATAAGCTTCTTAATTGGATGGACAATACTTTTACTAGGATTCTTTGCATTTGGAATTCCATTTGGATTCTAGTATTAATAATATAAAAGATAAAGGGGCTGTCGCACTAAAAATTTTATACACAATATATTGTTTTAAAAAATAAAAATCAACAAAATATATTGTAGTATTTATTCTTAATGCGACATCCCCTTTTTATTGCTTATTATGAAAGTTAGGCATTTTTTAATTTTTCAAAGACATTAGATTTTTCAAGTATATTAGCTAATACCATAGCAATGACAATTCCAGTAATAGATTGAATAATATTACTTGGAATAGAAGCAATTGCTCCGGCAAATCCATATAATAGGCTTTCAAATAAAGCATAACCTAACACTTGAAAAGTACATCCTACAATAGAACCTATAATCCAAGCAAGTTTAGTTTTATTAATTAGTTTTTCTACTATTGTACAAATAATAATAACCATAATAGCTTTTATAAAAAATGTAGCAATTATATATTGCATATATCCACTTAATAAATCACATAATGAAGCTCCTAATCCAGCTGCTAATGCACCTTTTTTCTTTCCTAAAATTAAAGCGGATATAATTATCATTGAATCGCCAATATGAGTATATCCATTTAAAGAAGGAATTTTAATTAAATAAGTTGCAATAAACACTAAAGCAGACATTATAGCTATTTTTGTTATATCTTTAGTAGTGGCATGATTAGTTGACAAAATAACACCTCCATAAAAGATTTCTTTATTAATAAGATAAATCAAAAAATAACAATAATCTAATGTATGGGTACAATATATAAAAGTTAATTAAAAGTTTAAATTTATAAAGCTGAGGTTATGCGCAATTTAGAAGAAAAAATGCTAGAAGAAGTAATTAATGCAAAATATTTAGTTCCTATAAAATTAGAAAATAATGATTTAAAAATTGATAGTAATGGGATGAATATTGTTAATAAAGGAAATGAAGTTAGGTTTTCTATAATTAAGGATAAAAATGGTATAAGTTGGATTCCAGCATTTACTGATTGGTATGAATTTGATAAAGCATTTGATAAGAAAAGTTGGAAAAGTAGTATTTGTAATTTTCAAGATATATTATTATTGTCAGAAAACTTAGAAGGAGCAGTAATTAATTGTTCAGGACTTTCACTTAAAATAGATGATACTAACAAAGATATAATAAAAGAATTTATAATGAAAAAAAGTAAATTAAAATAAATTTTAAATAAATGGATGTGTAAGATTATGCACATCCATTTGTTTTAGGAACAATTAAAATGGAGTAAAAAAATAATATTGACATAAAATAATATTATATATAAAATTAAAATTCTTGGTGCACTAAAATAAGGAAACTAAGGAAGGATAAAGAGGAGGTATATAAATGAAATTAATATTAAGATATTTAAAAAAATATAAGGCGCTTGTTTTATTAAATTTAGTTGGTGTACTAGGATTTGCTTTAGTTGAACTAGGTATACCTACAATAATGGCAAAGGTAATAGATACAGGTATAGCTTATAATGATATAAGTTATATAAAGAAAATGGGGATAGTGATTGTAGGAATTTCTATATTAGGGGCTATGGGAAGTGTACTTTTAGCATATACTTCAGCTAGTATTTCAACAAAAGTTGTTAGAGATATAAGAAATGATATATTTAAAAAATCACAAGAATTTTCTCATAGTGAATATGACAAGTTTGGAATTTCATCAATGATAACAAGAACTACTAATGATGCATTTCAAGTTATGCAATTTACTAATACAATATTAAGAATGGCAATGATATGCCCTGTAATGTTTGTATTAAGTTTATTTATGATATTAAAGACAAATGCAAAACTATCTTTAATATTGGTAGTTACATTGCCACTTATAGTTTTAGGTGTATTTTTAATTGCTAAGACATCTCATCCATGGTCTCAAACTCAACAAAAAAATCTAGATACATTAAATAGAATATCAAGAGAAAACTTAACTGGAATAAGAGTTATAAGAGCTTTTGGAAATGATGATTATGAAAATAAAAGATTTAATAAAATAAATAATCAATATGCAGGTATTTCAAAGAAATTATTTAAATTAATGTCAGTTGCTCAACCAACATTTTTCTTATTACTTAATTTAGCAATAATAGTATTGTTTTGGATAGCAAGTAAAATGATTAATGTAGGAAGTTTACAAGTTGGACAATTAGTAGCTTTTATAGAATACTTATTCCATGCAATGTTTTCATTAATGCTATTTTCTAATGTATTTGTAATGTATCCAAAAGCACAAGTTTCTGCAGAAAGAATTGAAGAAATATTAACTACAGAGCCATTAATTAAAAATCCTAAAAATGGAGTTACAAAAACAAATAATGAAGGTACACTAGAGTTTAATGATGTTACTTTTATTTATCCAGATGGAGAAGAAGCTGTAATAAAAAATGTTTCATTTAAAGCTAAAAAAGGTGAAACTATAGCATTTATAGGAAGTACAGGAAGTGGAAAATCTACATTAATAAATCTTATACCAAGATTTTATGATGTTACCTCAGGTTCCATAAAGATAGATGGAATAGATGTTAGAGATTTTAATATTAAAACATTAAGAAGTAAGATAGGGTTTATAAGACAAAAAACATTACTATTTACAGGAAGCATAAAAAGTAATATTAAATTTGGTAAACGTAAAGCTAGTCATGAAGAAATGGTGCATAGTGCAAAGGTAGCACAAGCATATGATTTTATAAATAAAAAGGAAAAGAAGTTTGATGAACCTATTGGTGAAGGTGGATCAAATGTATCTGGTGGACAAAAACAAAGATTATCTATAGCAAGAGCATTAGTTAGAAAACCAGAAATTTATATATTTGATGATAGTTTTTCTGCATTAGATTTTAAAACAGATGCTATTTTAAGAGCTGAATTAAAAAAAGAAACAACTCATGCAATAGTTTTAATTGTAGCTCAAAGAATAGGTTCAATTATGGATGCAGATAAAATTATAGTTTTAGATGAAGGAAATGTAGTTGGAATAGGAAAACATAAAGAACTATTAAAAACTTGTTCAGTATATAAAGAAATAGCTTTATCACAACTTACAGAGGAGGAATTAGCATAATGTCAAAGATAAAAGATTCGGTGAAAAAAATTACTCCTTTTGTTAAACCATATAAATTTGGATTTTTAACTGCTATTTTACTTATAGTAATAGCAGCTGTATTTTCAGCAATTGCCCCTAGAACTGAAGGATTAGTTATTACTCAGCTTACAAATGATTCTTTTGATTTAATTAAAGGAGTAAATGGGGCAAGTGTAAATTTTAAATATATCACTAAAATATTAATTGTATTATTAGGAGTTTATCTTGGAAATGTATTAGCAACATATGGAGCAAGTTTTTTATTAACAAATGCTATTCAAAATAGTATGAGAGATTTAAGAAGTGCAGTTCAAGATAAAATAAAAAGATTACCAGTAAGTTATTTTGATAGAAATAGTTATGGAGATGTATTAAGCAGAATTACTAATGATATAGATACTATTTCAAATGCACTTCAACAAAGTTTAAGCCAAGTTGTAAATTCAATATTAGCAGTTACTTTAGCACTTATTATGATGTTTTCTATAAATGTTAAAATGGCATTGATAGCAACGCTTATAATTCCACTTAGTTATATGGTTTCAAAAGTGGTAGTAAGTAAGTCCCAAGGATATTTTAAAACTCAACAAGATGCTTTAGGAAAATTAAATGGTACAGTGCAAGAAATGTATACTGGTTTTAATGAAATAAAGCTTTATGGTAAGGAAGAGGAAGCAATAGATGAATTTATTGCTATAAATGGAAAACTTCAAGCAGCTGGATTTAAAGCTCAATTTATATCAAGTACTATGGGACCTTTAGTTTCATTAGTTTGTTATTTAGGTATAGCAGCAATGGGGATTTTTGGAGCTATTATATCAATTGCAGGTGGAATTACAGTTGGTAATCTTCAAGCTTTTATAAGATATATATGGCAAATAAATCAACCATTATCACAAGTGACTCAATTATCATCAGCAATTCAATCAGCATTTGCAGCTGTTGATAGAGTATTTGAATTTTTAAATGAAGAAGAGCAGTTAGAAGATAAGAAAACTTCAGTTAAATTAGAGCGACCAAGAGGTAATGTTTCTTTTGAACATGTTAAATTTGGATATAGTGATGATAAAATTTTAATACATGATTTAAATGCAGAAATTAAGGCTGGACAAATGGTGGCTATAGTTGGTCCTACTGGAGCTGGTAAAACTACATTAATTAATTTACTTATGAGGTTTTATGAATTAAAAGGTGGTTCAATTAAAATAGATGGAGTAGATACAAGAGATATGAAGCGTGAGGACTTACGTAGTATGTTTGGTATGGTACTCCAAGATACATGGTTATTTAATGGAACTATAGAGGATAATATAAAATATGGTAGATTTAATGCTACAAAAGATGATGTTATTTTAGCCGCTAAAATAGCTAATGTGCACCATTTTATAAAAACATTACCTGATGGATATAATATGTTTTTAAATGAAGAAGCATCTAATATATCACAAGGAGAAAAGCAATTACTTACTATAGCAAGAGCAATAATTTCTGATCCAAAGATTCTTATATTAGATGAAGCTACAAGTTCTGTTGATACTAGGGTAGAGTTAATGCTTCAACAAGCAATGCAAAATGTAATGAAAGGAAGAACAAGCTTTGTTATAGCACATAGATTATCTACTATAAAAAGTGCAGATTTAATATTAGTTATTAAAGATGGAAATATAATAGAACAAGGAAATCACGAAGAATTAATGGCTAAGGGTGGTTTCTATGAAGAATTATATAATAGTCAATTTGCAGATTCTGCAGAATAATTAAATAAAAAATAAGGTGATGGGGATGTCGCATTAAAACTTTTATACACAATATATTGTTTTAAAAAATAAAAATTAATACAATATAT
>ERZ841116.391-NODE-391-length-34391-cov-7.879194_pt1 | contig 34391 bp, 25 predicted proteins | sample MGYA00519875_ERZ841116 | MGnify/ENA primary metagenome ERZ841116 (study PRJEB31850, sample SAMEA3708889) | human gut metagenome | biome: human gut; feature: human-associated habitat; material: faeces | place: China | collected 2014 ... | reverse complement strand
ATTTACAATCTCCGCCGTTTTTGGCATTTTAGAACCAGTAAATATCTGTTGTTTCAAAGACAGGGTTAAATTAAATGATCCCCATTAGGGGACGGAAACTTACGTTTTGCAACTTGATACAATCCTTCCCCGAAATAACCAATAGTTAAATTAAATGATCCCCATTAGGGGACGGAAACGCTGGTACAGATTTTTATCTTATGCTAGATAGTGCACGCATTGTTAAATTAAATGATCCCCATTAGGGGACGGAAACAGCAAGTTGGATATAGCCTTTATACCCAAGCTGGAACTGTGCAGTTAAATTAAATGATCCCCATTAGGGGACGGAAACTTTCTCGCCTTATTTCTGGCGAACCATGCACCAAATACCGAAGTGTTAAATTAAATGATCCCCATTAGGGGACGGAAACTATATTTAACTAGGCAATCGTCCATTAATCTATCAAAGTTAAATTAAATGATCCCCATTAGGGGACGGAAACAATATGACTAATTCGCATGAAGTGTAAGCGATCCGCCATGACGTTAAATTAAATGATCCCCATTAGGGGACGGAAACTTACAAGGTTTTGTGTTTTCAAATAAAGACCAGCTCATGATGAGTTAAATTAAATGATCCCCATTAGGGGACGGAAACTTCACATTTGGTTCATAACCGAATGTCGTTTTGAATAAGTAAATGTTAAATTAAATGATCCCTTGATGGGGACGGAAACTAATTTATTAGGGCATTTACATGTAGTCCTTACAAACAAGCCGTTAAATTAAATAATCCCCTGATGGGGACGGAAACGTATGTTCATGAATCTTCTCCTTTAACTCATCTATACGTGACTGTTAAATTAAATAATCCCCATTAGGGGACGGAAACTCTAATTGATGCGGGGAATTAAATTCACACTCCGAGCAGTCGAGTTAAACTAAATAATCCCCATTAGGGGACGGAAACATTACAACATCAGAGTTTGTATTAGCCGTGATAGCTTTCTTGTTAAATTAAATAATCCCCATTAGGAGACGGAAACCCAGCTACAAGGCGCATACGATTATCTATCTTGTCACGCTCTGTTAAATTAAATAATCCCCTTATGGGGCCGGTTCTTATGTAAAAAACTCATATAAGTACAAAAATATAGCCAGTATATTCTTTTTAGTGAATATACTGGCTTTTTTGTATAAATCAGATGGTTTTTCTATTGGTTTTAATCAGAACTAACTATATAATGAAAACGATAAAGCATGTTTATGATAGTTTATGTCATGAGCATAGTGGAAGGAGGTATTTTATTGACCAATACTGTAGAGATTATGTCTGTAGAGCTAGTTATAGCTGCTGATCCATCTATAAAAATTGTACAGTCCATAGGTAGTGTTTTACATGGTGTACTGATGGAGGTTGTAGGTACAGAGTATGCAGGTCAGTTACATGAATCTGGCTTACGTCCTTATAGCCAATATATTTATTTTGATATAGATAAAAAACAATATATATGGCGGCTTTCAGCTGTAACTGCTGACGCAGTTAATCGCATAGTAAGACCTATGTTAGAGATATGTGAGAAAATTTTTTTAAAGCAAAAACGAGGTCATATATATATTAAAAGCAGAACTATTTTGGAAGAAACCTGTTACGAGACTTTAATCAATAAGTTCTGGAGTAGTGATTCATTATATACTCAGGCCAAATTACATTGCATGAGTACTACAAGTTTTAAGGTGGATCAGCAATATACAATCTTTCCTGAAGCATTTCGTATTTATCGGTATTTGTTACGTCAATGGAATCAATTTAGTACCTTTGGAACGATGGATACAGATTTACTTTTAGGTGCTCTTGAGACTGGAGCTTTTATTAAAGATTATAATCTGCGCATGGGCATATATGGTCTTGAAGGTGTAAAAATCCGAGGCTTTCGTGGGCAAATCGTTATGCAATTTAAAAGGAATCCCGAGTTACAAAGGATTTTGGCGTTGTTGAGTTACTATAGCGAATTTACTGGACTAGGCATTAAAACAGCACTTGGCATGGGCGGTGTGAAGAGCGAAGTTATAGTTTAGTCTTTTGAAAGTATCTAAATAAATATATTAATGGTAATACTGATGGGTAAGTGATTTAATTCTTCTTTAAAATAAATGAAAAGAAAATGAGCTTAATTATTGACGCAAAATCTATAAACCCTTATAATAACTATAACCTTAGAAAAATCATTTACCACAAGTATTTACCTATGCTCATCGACATTTTAGAGCCAATGGGAGCACAATCTGACTGTTTACGGAGTGAGGTTTGCCAAAACCTAATTTTAAGCCCCATGAATACTGACCTTCTGAGGCACGCTGTTGCAACAGTACTTACCGTTTACGGTATTGAAACAAACATATAAGAATCGCTAGCAAGGCGAGGATCAGCCAGTTGCAACAGTACTTACCGTTTACGGTATTGAAACCTTCTAATAAAGTGTGTACTTGTGTCTAAACTAAGTTTAAAGTTGCAACAGTACTTACCGTTTACGGTATTGAAACCATAAATTACAAAAAAAAGGCGGCATGGAAGTAGATAGGTTGCAACAGTACTTACCGTTTACGGTATTGAAACATGATAAAAAAGCCCTAATAGTTAAAATTTCAAGTGCATTGTTGCAACAGTACTTACCGTTTACGGTATTGAAACTTTCACAGCTAATAATTTTGACTAAGGATCCGCGACTTCCATGTTGCAACAGTACTTACCGTTTACGGTATTGAAACCTTCTAAATCTGGTACGTCTCTAGTTATTTTGAGAAATTCGTTGCAACAGTACTTACCGTTTACGGTATTGAAACTACTTGATTGACTTTACACGCGTTGCATCTGTTACCGGTTGCAACAGTACTTACCGTTTACGGTATTGAAACGATGCCGGAATTGTATCTGGTATTGAAAGATTGCCTGCGAGTTGCAACAGTGCTTACCGTTTACAGTATATGCTGAAGAATATGAGGTACTAGAGAAGTAGCGTAATGATGAGACCCACATATTGCTTACCTCAATGAAGTGAAGGTCAAGCAAAGGAGATAAGGGGTTGCACTATATTTTCATATCTAATAGAAAACGAGTGAATCTTTTGAATTCACTCGTTTTTTATGTCTTAGTTTTTTTGAATTTGGTTATATTAGCTTTCATCTTATACTAAAAACGTAGCCGATGAGCGGTGATAATTTTAATATGCTTAGGGTATCCTAGTTTTGCATTAGATCATTTGTAGCTTGTTGGGGATTGTAGAAAATATGTATAGCGTTAGGTATAGGAGGTAGTATATGAACGTTAATTGGAATGGATTATTCTAATAATAGTATATTTAGTTGTAATGATAGGAGGGATGTTATGTCACCTTTAGCAGTGGATTCTGCAGTAGCAGTCTTAGTAGCGGTGCTTGATGCACTTGAAGAGTAATTTTAGTTATACTTGTTGATTGGTTAAAGTTTGTAAGGTGGTGATATTTTGAGTAAGTATAGAATTGGATTAGAAAAGTAATTATTTTGTTAAATTGTATAGTCAGTTAATCATATGTTAGGTTTCATACTATCTCAAACAGAGCGTAGTAAGTGACCTCTGTTTTTTTGGATTCGTTAAGTTTTAGTACATAGTATTATTGTATAATTGGTGTAGATTTTGATTTGGATAAAAGAAAGTTAAAGGACCTAGTGCATAGAGATATGTGACTAGGTCCTTTAGTTTATAAAAAGGATATCTCTATTGTATATAAAGGTATCCTTTTAATCGTATATTTTATAAATATTAGATACTAGGGGCATGAATGAGTGCTGTTTTATAAATTGTTTCTAGTTGTTTTTTTAACGGACCATCGTTTGTAATTCGGACTGCACATCCTAGTTTTAATAAATGTCGTAAGATATCTATTTCCTGGAAGGGAAGATAGCTAACTTCAATGGTAAACTCTTCATCGTTGATATCTTTAGCTTGAATCGTGTAGTTGCTAAAATAGTTAAAGCAACGATCAACTGCATTGTTTGCATCGTGCAAGGTAAATGTTACGGTTCGCTTTGATTCATCTCTATAGTTAGCATATATAGTTTCTATATCTTCTAGTCGTGGGGTACCTGTTTTGATGATGTTAGATATATTGCGTAACGGGTAGTCTAAGAAGGTATCTGTTTCATGGTCATAGGCAATAAGCGTGTAGCCATTGCTTCCTACAGAGTATTCTATTCGACAAGGAGATAGCTCCTTATCTTGAATAATGATACGTTCGTTATTTTGGATAGCTTGTAAGCACTGGATAATTACTTGCATTGTTAACGGAGTATCGTCTGTCATGGTTGGAATATGTGTCCATGATCCTCTTGGAAAGGTAGTGTCTACAGTTTCTAATTCAGTAGATAATATTTGACATAGCTCTGGTGAAAGCAACCAGTTAGCTCGAGTATCAGAAATGAGGTCCTTTAAGAACATTCTTTCAGCATCAGAGATAATAACGAGAGGCAAATCTGGAAGGATAGACTCAACCTCTTCGCCATTTTCATTTGGCTCTACTAATGCATCGGCTAGAAATTGCTCATAATCATCATTCCGTAATACTTTTTTGTATGGGGCTGGTGTGAGCAGCCTACGATGGTTAATTAATTCTTCTATATCTTGTTTTGTATGGACAACACCATTAATTAAGTCTAATTGCAATTGGTATTGTGTCGTAAAGGTGATAGCGTTGATATCGTTTAAAACAGATGATACATAGGTACCATCTAAGTCTTTGTCTTTTTTAGTTTTGTTATTATCAGATTTTTTTCTTTGAAGTGGATGAAGGAATCGATTGATTTTCTTTCGCTTTTTATATCCTTCTGGTTCTACAAAATCTATATTTAAAGAGGCGTATAAATTATTGTAGAATTTATCTTTAATACTGGATTTATTTGTGTATGTAATATATACATAAGGTAAATAGCTACGTAATTGCGGTAATAATTGTAATGCATCTGGTACTTCTAGTTGTAATTCTATATATTCACCTGTTCTTGAGAGTACTGTTAGGGATTCTTTGAAATGACGAATAAATTTATCGTAGACCAACTCATAATCTTTTAAGGTCAAGAAGTGAATGATACAAGTATCAAATGTTTTATCTCTTTTTTGTATTTTTGGTACAGCATTAGTACTGTTATATTTTGTAACCTCTAGAGTTTTGATGCGATCGATACGATTCCATTGGATACGCCCATTACTTATACTACATAGCATATTTTTATTTTCCCCATAATGGGTTTGTAACGCTACTGGACTAACGATTTCTCTAGGCTTTCCAGATTCGTAAAAGGATAGACGCACCTTTTTTTGTCGATGTAAGGCATCGGCTAAAGGGTAGAAAATATCTCCATCAATTACATTATTTGGATTATTATCCTTGAAAGAAAAATATGTATTATTAAAGTCATAGTACATAGACTTTTGTTGGTCTTTTAAAGAAAAGTCATTAATTAAATACATAATTTTCTTGAGTAAGATATGGCCTGCTGCTGAGGTGATAGAAACATTAGTATAAAAGAACACGGCCATTGCTAGGTCTTGCAATTGTTGTTTTGATAGGTCCTCTATAATAGTTGGTTTTATTGAATATGTATAGCCTTTTGTGAGCTCTGTTTTGGTGATAACACCTAAAATTTCTAATGTCTTTACTTGGCGTTGAATATATTGTTGATCAATAATGCAAGGTGGCTCTTGTTTTTTGTTTCGTTGTTCATATAGGTTTTCTACCAAATCAAAATAGTGATCCAAGTATGGTTCTTGGTTTAAATTATTATATAAATCTGTAATAGTTACATCATCGTTTGCTCCAATATATGATAAGATGCAGAGCTGTACATAAATTTGTTCTGGAACAGCAGCATATAATTCATATAAATTGTTAAGATAATTATAGCCATCTATAAAATCATCTTTTGACAAATGATGAATGGATGTTCTACCAATTCTTTGTGTGTAAATGTGACGCATGATATCAAAATAATCAAGGCGACGAATCACATCGTCGTGCTGACTTTCTTTGATACCACGAACTGTTGCTTTACCTCTATTATGGTTTCCGAAAGTTAAGCTACGAATAAATTGGCGCATACTAGCTAAATCATTTAGATAATTAGTTGTTGTTGCCATTATTGACTCCCTTTTAAATATGTACATTCCCGACTGTACAAAATGATTCTTAATTATGAATATAACATGATACAATATAAAATGTAAGGATAAAATTCGAGGTTAGGTTCTGATAATACACGGATGACCAAGTGTAGTTAATCAATTAATGTAGGTTTGGTGAAAGCTATGGCAATTCATAATATATTTTTATCTTTTTTGAGTAAGGTGTCTAATACGAGTATAAAGACAATTATAAATGCAGATATGGAAGATACTATTCGTAGTAGCATTGCCACGAATGAGTCGTCTTTGAAATATATTTTATACCATACATGGAAGGATGAAAAAACAAGAGATATATCCTTTGATAAGATATATTTATTATGTACTGATGGGGTAATGGCACATCAGGGAGATAATCCATCATCTTATGATATATTTATCAATCAAATGTGTCAGTTTTATAAAGTGATGGACCGCAATGAGCAGGCCTTTTTAGATGCTCTTGATCATGTCCCATGTGGTGAAGACTTAGATGATATTAGTCGTATTAAGTCTAGCATCATTGAGATGTCAAAGAAAATTCTCGAGTTTAAAGATACTTTCACCAACGATGAGGATGAGGTCCGCCTCTATATGGATATCACTGGTGGCCCACGCAATGCAGCTATGATTCTCCTTGTTATTAGTAGATTGCTCGCCTATCATGGTATTATTGTTGATGATGTATATTACTCTGGTTATAAGGAGATCGAGAACGGCTCAGGAGAAATTACAGTTCATAAAGTGCTAGATATTTATGAGCTTTTTGATATTATTGCAGGATTTGAAGAATTTAAACTATTTGGTAGTGTCAAAAAATTAAATACTTACTTTAAGCCACCTGAAAATATTGGAACAGGTAATATTGAATCGACTGCTATCGCTACAAAAAAATTGCTAAAAGCTATGGACAGCTTTTCAGAAGCTATTAATATTTCAAGCCGTGGTGCCTTTGAAAAATCTATAGCTCGTCTTGATGATAGCTTAGACTTAGTACGTAGTACGGCAAATAATACAGATAACAATAAGACCTTTGACCAAGAATTAATTGAATTATTGCATAAACCTATTGAGCAGTCGTATACTACACTTTTACAACATCATCGCAATCATGCTTCTGATGAACTAGCCTATATTGACTGGTGTTTAGATCATGATTATTTACAACAAGCACTTACCTTATTTTGTGAATATGTACCGGAATACGCAGTAGATAAAGGTATTATAGAGTGTGATCCACTTGTGTTTAATGCATATTATGAAGATACGCAACAGAATAAAGAAAAGAGATTGCTACAAGCTGCTATAAAAGCATGGAATAGAGCGGGGAATCATATCCAGTTTAGTACATTTTATAATGTAGTCATGCCCGATTATGATAAAAAAACTTCTGAAAAAGATGTACGGTCTATGCCTATGCGCTTATTCAATTCTATTAATAATGCTCGTATGCAAAACTTGGCGGCTATGATAAATACAAAAAAAGATAAAGTAGCTTCAGAAATCGATAAAGAAATTACTAGTTATATTAAATTAGTACGAAATGAAAAAAAAAGACTACAATTTGTTGAAAAAAATCTGGAAAAACAAAAAAGCCGAATTAATCTGATGGTGGATGAAGCTACTACTAAACTTAGAGAAAAATGTGAGGTTCTCTTAAATCAGTATGGTTTTACACTTTATTTACAAGACGATAGATATGCTGAACATTATACATTATTAGAATATATCTCGTTTTTGCAAGATATTCTTGAAAGTGCAGAGAATATAGAAGCTTTTAATAATATTTCAGAGTCATTGTGTAGAAATATAATATCTGAAGTTTTAAGTAAAGAGGAATATAAAGAGTATATTATTTGTGATGCAGATAATTCTTCGTTTAGGTTGAAAAAAACGAGTATGTTAGCCCGTAATATAGTATGTAATGGAATATTAAAGCATTTAATAGAAGAGAAGAAACATAAGGCCTATAAGAGTCTTATTATGCATCAATTACCAGATGCTAAAGATAGTGCAGTGACTACGGCTGAGTTATTATTATTACAACGAAAACCGTATGATAAAGGAGTTCCTTTATTTGAGGTTTCGGGTGTATATATTCCGCATGTAGCATTAGAGGATGTAACTAAGACAATGAAGTTTATTGAGCAATACTTTGAGATAAAAAAAGCACGTAATGATAGTAACCATGCGAATAAAGAAATGCTATGTAAGTATACTACATCCCAAGAACTACGCCATGAGATTCGTAAATGTGTAGCAATAGCGAGGGAATTGAGCAGAAAATAGAATATTAAATATAAAAGGCTATAGATTATTATTATCTATAGCCTTTTGGTTTTTATAAATTATTGTTGATTATACGTACAGATATATTCACGAACCTCACGAATATCATTAAGACATTGTTTTAACTCCCTTTTTATGTCTTCACTTTCAATAAACTGGCCCCGTTTTTCTTCTCGTGCATGCGCCGTATCATTTCGACTACCTTTTAATGTTCTATAAAGGTTTAATATGCGAGCCACTTGTGTTATTTTTTCTGGATTGCTTTTTAATACTGAATTAAGTGTGAGTCCATCTATTCCATAAAGTTGATGGGGGAATAAGTCTATTGGATATTGATATGATACAAAATTAGCAAATAGAAAACGATATATATCATCATTGTCTGAGTTCGTAAAGATTGAAATAAATGCATCTCTTACCTTAAAGAGCTTATTAGTGTCATTAAGTGTAATTTCATATTGATCATTAACTGTCACAACATTGCTAGGTAAGTCTTTAATTTCTTTTAGTTGATGTACAAGTGCAGCAGTAAAATATCTTCTAATATCTTTACTGAACTCATTTATACCTATAATAGATTTAGTACTGATACCTATATTACTAATGAGTCGTAGCAGTTTGCTAGGAACATTAATGTCATTATTTCTGAAAGTTTTATATTTTAAATAATTATACTGTTCTTTTTCAGCCTCGTTTAAGATAATTTGATTGATATTATTCATTAGCTGGGCTTCAAATTTTGGATATTGCGTATCCTCTCGAGTGATGTTAGTGCTAATGTTATTTTTCTTGTCTTTTAATGTTTGTTGGATAATTCGCTTAGACTCTTTTGAAAAATCACCACTAAAGTATTTCAGTAATACGCTTTTTATTTTATTATTAATCTTAGTCGCTCTATTGTTTACGATTTCCATTGTTTTGGCGGTATACTCATTAATCGTATTAAAGTTCTCCATAGAGGCACTCAATTCATTGTCTGAGTCCGTAGGGAAGATTGCCTCATCTAAAATAATTATTTTAGATTCTAAAATAACACGAGGTACAAACTCTGCAAATAGTGCTAAGGCTTGTTGTAGATAGCCATTATATAGGCACCAATCAATGTATGCTAAATCGTCTTCTTTATTAGCTAAAACTGTTTTATAGTTATTTTGAATTTTGTCACTCATTAATTTGAGTGCCTCAATTTCAAAGTTTTTGTGGTTTTTCCTATTATTTGCAGGTATTTCTTGTTTAGAGGATTCGATATCTGTTAAAAGTTTATGAATGTCCTCCATGGATCTTTGGAACATACCGCGACTAGATAGGCGAACAGCTTCTGAGAAATCTCCCATACTAGTGATTAATTTTTCGATTTGGGTATCGGGGTTCTCCATTGTATTTACATAGCTTTTTAATGTATCAACACTACCGAATTGGTTGAACTCAGCAAATCCTGTAATCATATCGTAAATATTATAGATAGAGTTCCCTTCATATACACGAACTATGCTATTGTTATTTGCATTTACATTGGCATATAAAATAGATCCAATTTGAATACCTTGAAATGCTACAAGCCTTATGATGGCAATCATCAACATAATGGCTGTTCGTGGGCCACCAGATAAGTCTACATGTAAAATAACCTTGTCGTCAGATGGTTTGCTTTTATAATATTTCATGATGGCTTGAGACATATCAATGATACTGTCCTTTAGATTATCTATATAGTCAATATCATTACAATTTATATAGTTAATTGTTTCTGGGTCCCACGTAATTGGGATATCTCTATCGTTGATATAATCACACATTTGCCCCTCAAACACATCGAGGCTTGATATGTTAGATTCCTTAAAGGTATTCTCCATTTCTGGGGATTTAAAAAAGAACAGTTTATCTAATTTGAAAGAGGAGTTTTCTTTTCTTTTATTATGTAAAAGATACTTTAAAGCGGATTCATTAGTTTGACGGATGATATCAAAGGGAGCTAGCTCAGTAAGATTAATAACTGATTTTTCTAGCTTTTGAGGATTATATGGATTATCTTTTGTATTTAAGGTGCTTAAAAATGTTAGGTAAATATGATGTTCCATAATAGGACTCCTAGTAAATTGAGATTTGAAAAATGAATCTTTTATGAATACTATATCAGATTTTATAAAAATTACATAGATGCTGGTTTGGCATAAAAACTGACATACATAGAAAGTGCATATTGGGATTCACTTTTTGTCTTAGTTTTCTTGAATAGGGGCATTTAAGTTTTCGCTTTATAATAATCTTGTAGCCAATGCGAAATACTTTTGAAGTATAAGAGTAAAGGTTCGTCCTAGTTTTTATGAATTCATAGGTTAATTGAATTGGTTTATACTTTAGATAGTTAATTAAGTTTTATATAACAAGGAGGTAATATGCGTAGTAAGAATGGATGGTTAGATTTGTAATTGTATTATATTGTTTAGTTTTAAGATTTTATTATAGGAGGAATTAATATGCTACCATTTTTTGCAGCATTAGCGGCAGTGTCCACATGGGAAGGTTTTGCAGCAGGAGTATCATTAGGTGTGTCCGTATATCAAGCAATAAAGTCTGGTGACTAATCGTTGGTTGATATAAATAAGAAAGGTAGGTGATACTGTGTATCCATTTGCAGGATTTGCTGTAGGCTTAGCCCTTTGTGCATTATTTAAAGATAAAAAGTATTAGAGGAGGTATTTGTATGGCACTATTTGTAGATTTTGGTTTAGTTCATGTTTATGTTGAGGAGTAATTTTGGTTGTTATAATTGAATCTGATATTAATTAGGCCTATTCATATGATGTCATATGAGTAGGTCTTTTTATATGTAATGTTCGGTCACAGTAATTTTTATGCACTAAATGTATTATAAAATTTGCTGAATAAAGATAATATCTGTCTTTTGATAAAAATAAACAAAATTATGGGTATACGCTTTCATATTTAATGCAAAAGAGAGAACCTTTAGATTCACTTTCTTGCGTCTTAGTTTTTTTGAATATGGACTTACCGTTTTTCATTTTATAATTATCTTGTAGCCTAGAGAAAAATACTATGAAATATAGAGATGATGGTTCGCCTTAGTTTTTATGAATTTGGTGCTTTTCTTAATAAGGTTATACTATGGATAGTTAATTTTTGGTTATATGTATAAGGAGGTAATGAATGACTCGTAGTATTGGACATTTGAAATTGTAAAGGTTAAAGTATTTATTTGGTTTATATGTATTTTAGGAGGAATTAATATGTTACCATTATTTGCAGCAGCAGCGGCCGCAGCCGCATGAGAAGGTTTTGCAGCAGGTGTATTATTAGGTGTATCCGTATATCAAGCCGTTAAATCTGATGACTAGTTGCTGGTTGATATTTTAAGAAAGGTAGATGATAGTATGTATCCATATATAGGCTTTGCCGTAGGACTAATAGTATGTAAATTATTTGAGGATTAATGTAAGGAGAAATAGTATGAAGCAATTGCTACAGCATGAGTTAATAAAAAATAGGAGATGTCAGTTTTAAGTATAGTATTAAAAAAGTTTTGATTGTAATGAGGTGAAAATATGGATGAACTATTGGATCTAGTAATAGAAGTAGCCGTTGATGCGGCGGTAGATTTTGTATTTGACGAATTATTTGATTAGGGATAGGAGGTGTTGTACATGTCAGCTTTAGTAGGATTATTATTGTTGTATATATTCGCTTGGTATCTCGAGGATTAATAGTAAAAGTAATGATGGAATTTAATTGTATATAGGCCTATTCGTATGATGTCATATGGGTAGGTCTTTTTTATATGTTGCAGATAGACTAAATCCTTTTCTAAGGTATTAAAATTAATTTAAAGCTTGCTAAACTTAGATAATACCAGTATTTTAATAAAAATAGGACAAAAAGAAAATGATAAAGAATATTGACGTAATATTCAGAAAACCTTATAATTACTGTAACCTTAGAAAAATCATTTACCACCAGTATTTACCTATGCTCATCGGCATTTTTGATCCATTGGGAGTCCAATCTGACCGTTTACGGTGTGAGGTTTGCCAAAACCTATTTTTAAGTCCCATGAATACTGGCTTTCTGAGGCACGCTGTTGCAATAGCTCTTACCGTTTACGGTATTGAAACTTGTAATCACAATACCCCTTGAGTTCGTCAACAGATGTGTTGCAATAGCTCTTACCGTTTACGGTATTGAAACGTTTCATCAAGACGCCATTCTTGACCATTGGAAGCAGGGTTGCAATAGCTCTTACCGTTTACGGTATTGAAACTATAAAATCCATCTTCTGGACATACTCTAGTAGACACCATAGTTGCAATAGCTCTTACCGTTTACGGTATTGAAACTTAATTGGTCATGATGTCCATCCCATGTTAAAAACACAGGTTGCAATAGCTCTTACCGTTTACGGTATTGAAACCTACTGTCTCGGCAACATCCATATAGGCGGAACGAGAACGTTGCAATAGCTCTTACCGTTTACGGTATTGAAACTTTGCTGTCTTTAATTCCTGGAGAGTGGCTTTATGTTGTAGTTGCAATAGCTCTTACCGTTTACGGTATTGAAACATTTCTGCATAGGTATTAGTAGGCATAAAAGACATAAGTTGTAATAGCTTCTTACCGTTTACGGTATGCGCAGAAGGGTGCGAGACAGCAGAGGAGCAAAGCGACGATGAGGTCCGCACATCTCAAGTACCTGAACGAAGTGAAGGTAAAACAAGGGTGGTAAGGGATTCAGCTTACCGTTTACGATATTGAAACTGATATCATAATTGACACCAGAGTCTACATTAGAGGTTGCAACAGTACTTACCGTTTACGGTATTGAAACTTTCGAGCAAAATTCCATTCAAATTGTCGCAATACCAAGTTGCAACAGTACTTACCGTTTACGGTATTGAAACACCCTTCCTATATAATCTGTGATACCACGTGCAATAGCGTTGTAACAGCACTTATCGTTTATGGTATGCGCCGAAGAGTGCTAGACTGCAGAGGAGAAAAGCGACGATGAGGTCCGCACATCTCAAGTACCTGAACGAAGTGAAGTTAAAACGAAGGTGACAAGGTAACAGTTTTTATCGTTTATGATTGTGTATTTTTATATTTAATGTAAAAGAGTGAATCTTTAGATTCACCCTTTTTTTGTGTCTTAGTTTTTTTGAATATGGATTTGTCGATTTTCATTCTATAATTATTTTGTAGCCCAGAGCGAAATACTTGAATTATAGAGATGATAGTTCGCCTTAGTTTTTATGAATTCAATTGTATCTTTGATAAGGTTATACTATGGATAGTTAATTTAGTCATATGCGTTGGGAGGTAATGAATGACTTGTAGAATTGGATATTTGAAATTGTAAATGTCAAAGGATTTATTTTGTTTATATGTATTTCAGGAGGAATTAATATGCTACCATTATTTGCAGCAGCAGCGGCCGCAGCCGCATGGGAAGGATTTGCAGCAGGTGTATTATTAGGTGTGTCCGTATATCAAGCCGTTAAGTCTGATGACTAGTTGCTGGTTGATATATTAAGAAAGGTAGATGATAGTATGTATCCATATATAGGCTTTGCCGTAGGATTAATAGTATGTAAATTATTTGAGGACTAATGCAAGGAGAAGATAGTATGAAACAATTGTTACAATATAAATTAGTAGAAAACAGGAGATGTAAGTTTTAAGGATTGTATTAAAAGGTTTTAATTGTAATGAGGTGAAAATATGGATGAACTATTGGATCTAGTAATAGAAATAGCTGTTGATGAAGCAGTAGATTCTGTACTAGACGAATTATTTGATTGAGTATAGGAGAGGTGTACATGTCAACTCTAATAGGATTACTATTGTTGTATATATTCGCTTGGTATCTTGAGAATTAATAGTAAAAATAATGATGGAATATAATTGTATATAGGCCTATTCATATGATGGTGTATGGATAGGTCTTTTTATATATAGTAGATAGACTAAATCTTTTTTTAGGCATTCAAATTAAGTTAAAGGTTGTTAAACTTAGATACTATCTATATTTAATTAAAATAAGCCATAAGTCAGAAAGAAAACGATAAAGAATATTGACGTAAAATCGAGAAACCCTTATAATTACTGTAACCTTAGAAAAATCATTTACCACCAGTATTTACTTATGCTTATCGGTATTTTTGATCCAATGGGAGCCCAATTTGACCGTTTACGGTGTGAGGTTTGCCAAAACTTAATTTTAAGCCTCATGAATACTGGCTTTTTGAGGTATGCTGTTGCAACAGTGCTTACCGTTTACGGTATTGAAACATACTGCAATTACGCACATAATATTTCTCCTTTTTCTAAAGTTGCAACAGTGCTTACCGTTTACGGTATTGAAACTTCTGCTCATCTGTTAAATCATCATAAATCTCAGTTGCAACAGTGCTTACCGTTTACGGTATTGAAACTTGTCGCCATACATACTAAAACCACCGATATTGGTAGTGTTGCAACAGTGCTTACCGTTTACGGTATTGAAACGTCATAGTATCAGGAATATAAGTAGTGTAATCGTTCAGTTGCAACAGTGCTTACCGTTTACGGTATGCGCAGAAGGGTGCGAGACAGCAAAAGAGCAAAGCGACGATGAGGTCCGCACATCTCAAGTACCTGAACGAAGTGAAGGTAAAACGAGGGTGATAAGGGATTCAGCTTACCGTTTACGATATTGAAACTTTAGCTTTGCGGATTTAGCTGCAGTCTCGTCGTTGAGTTGCAACAGCACTTACCGTTTACGGTATGCGCCGAAGGGTGCGGAATATCTAACTTAAAAATTACATAATAATAAAGAACTGTATTCTTGTGTATATCACAAAAATACAGTTCTTTTTTTGCTCCTAGTTTTTCTGATTAGTTTACTTTCAGTATCATTCGTATAATGAACTCAACAAGTTTGATTGGCTTTATATAGGAGGTAGTATATGGCAATGTTGTTTTTAATTTTATTAGTGTGGCTTGTATTACTATCACGGAATGATTATTAAGGAGAGTATTATGGAAAACTTACAGCAAGAATTAAAGTCTATGTTGTCCTTATCAGGGCGTATGAATCGTCGGTCTTATTTTATGAATTTGTTGATGATCATTGGTATTGGATATATTGGAGGTCTTTGTATTAGTCTTGCTCCTGTATCAAAATTTTTCTGGGTATTGGGCTGGTTAATCATAGGGTATTCTGTTATTCGAGAGTTAGCTATTGCATCGCGTCGTATTCATGATTTAAATGGGCCAACTTATTTAGCAGGTATTTATATTGTGGCCGCTATAATAGCTATTTTTGAGCCTACTTTGGCTAAAATAATGGGATTTGTAAAAATTGGTTTAGTGCTGATGCCAGGGGATGAAGGTCCTAATATTTATGGTGAAAGACCAGTTTCTATGATTGTTGTTTAGTAAAGGAGTAAATGAAATGACTGGCTTCATAGGGATATTTTTATGTGGGATTGTATTACTTATGATTTTTGATATTCATTACTAATGATAGAAAGTAAAAATACAGGAGGTTCTGATGCGGTATCTTATTTCTTATGATATTTCCGATACTAAAATTAGAAATAAGGTAGTTAAGTATTTAGAATCCTTCTGTTATCGTGTGCAGTATAGTGTGTTTTTATGTGTTCATGCTCACGTTAGAGTAGAAACGATTGCCAAGAAGCTTGAGGTATTAACACAAGGGGATGAAACACGGCGCCTTCTAATCGTCTCTATTTCTGACACAGCTAAGACACCTATATGGTGTAATAAAATGATTCCATTAACAGAGGATAAGATGTTGATTATTTAATTTCTTATAGGAGGTTGTAATGTTAGAAACTTTATATGTAATGACGCCTGGTGTATCGATACGGCAAGACGGTGGATTATTGGTACTTGAAAAAGATCATTCTGTTATTAAAGAAATCCCCATAGCGACTGTATCAAATCTTGTATTAGGTCGAACGATTCAAATTTCTACGCAGGTTATGTTTTCTTTAGTGAAGCAAGGTTCTCTCATTCAGTTTGTAGATTATAAGTATCAGCTTGTAGGGACCTTAGGGGATGAGCATACGACCTTACAACGTTTGTTGTGGCAAGTAGCATGCTTTCAAAATCAAGAATTCGCCTTAGATGGGGCAAAGTATATTGTGCGACGTAAGATTAAAGGTCAGCTAGCCTTGTTGAATCAGTATAAAAAGAGTAAAAGTATTCCAAATTTTGTGGCCGTACATAGAACAATGCAAGCGTTGCTGAAACGTGTGGAAAGAACAAAAAAGATAGAGACATTACGTGGTATTGAGGGGTTAGCATCTAGGACTTATTTTTCTGTATTAGGGTACGTATTATCTGAGCCATGGGAATTTTCTGGACGTAAACGTCATCCTAGCCCTGATCCTGTTAATGCTATCTTGAGTTATGGTTATTCTTTTTTAGAGCGGGAAGTCCGAGCCTGTTTGTTGACTGCTGGTTTAGATGTACGCATAGGTGTTCTACATAGTACGAATAATCGGAAGGATAGTTTAGTGTACGATGTGATGGATATATTTAGACAAGATATAATCGATCGCTTTGTATTAAAACTATTAAATCGTCATATGTTAGGCCTAGAGGATTTTGATATTTCTGAACGAGGTTGTTTCCTATCTAAAGAAGCTAATAAAAAATGGGTGGAGTTTTATGAGGGTTATATGAAAGCAGAGCTTTCTCGCCTTGATAATCTAACACCAAGAAAATGGATTCAACAAGAAATACAAGCTTTTATTTCATATCTCAAATCGTTAGATGAAACAGTAGATATTGAAAAATCTGAGAATATATCTTGATAGTAGAGGCTGATGTATATGTAAAAATATGGTATTAGTCTATACATTCGTGTAATTATATACAATTTATAAAATATGAAAAATCTTTCATAAATCATGTATTTATGAGTGATTTTTTTTATACGATTTGCTATTATTAAAGATGAATAATAAATGAATTTTGTTTTGTAGTTTGTATAGTGAGGAGTGGTTATGTTTATCAATCATACAAATCATCCTTCTCAATATTGGTCGGATGAACAGTTGGCAGCAGCTCATCAATATGGCGAGGTGGTAGATATACCATTTCCTCTCATTGATCCCATGTTATCTTCTGATGAAATCGGTCAGTTCGTACAAGAATATGCAGGGCGGATTATAGCTCTTAATCCACAGGCTGTGTTGTGCCAAGGGGAGTTCATATACTGTCATGCTTTAGTGGAGCGGTTATTAGCAGTGGGGACTACAGTATTAGCGGCTACTAGTGAGCGCTTAGTGAGTGAATCCTACGAAGTAGGCATAAACGAGAAAATCGTCAACTTTCAGTTTGTTCAATTTCGAGAATATTGTCATTTATAAATATTGTGTTAATAGGTAAGGAGTGAGCCTATGCAAGTAAATGCTATATTGTTTGATGTGCAGTCTATTCAAAAATACATTTTTGCAAACAATAAATTGAAGGCCAATGTAGGGGCATCATTTATTGTGGATAGATTGTTTGAGGATGTATTGTGTAAAGAAATCATCGAGAAACTAGGTGTAGACGCAGATGCTACAACTTGGTTAACTCGCAGTGACAGCATTACATCTCTGCCTAAACCTGTATACGTGGCGTATATTGGTGGCGGTAACGCTCTCGTTCTCATAAATCATGAACATGAAAGCTTGGTTCAAGATATTGTTAAGCGATTTACGACGCAAGTTTTGGTGCAATACCCAGGTTTAAAAGTAGGGGTTACCACAGGTCCTATTACCCTTGATGGCACACAGTTCTCCACGGATCTTGGTCAATTATATAAACAGTTGAAAGCCAATCAATTTACCTTAAACCCGATTGTTCATCCTGCTAATACAGGTTTGACAACCATTTGTGACTTCAGTGGCGATGTGGCAGATACAGTGCAAAGCTTTGGTAAAGATAAACGTTTAGTCGCTACATCTTTTACATCTAAGTTTGAAGCTTTTGATGCGGCTACATCACGCCTTAAAAAAGATTTATTTGGTACGGAAATTACGGATTGGGTATTCCCTTCTGAACTTGAAGATTTAGGGCAAAACCAATCTACAGAGAAAAGTAAAACAGGTATCAATGATATTGCCATCGTTCATATTGACGGTAATAACATGGGCGCTCATTTCAGACAGTGTAAAACATTAGAAGAGCGTAGCGCTCTATCTAAACGTGTTGCCACTAAAACATTGGAGAGCTTTAAAGCTTTAGTAGAATGGATCATTGCTAAATACGACATCATTGATGATAACCTTGAATTGAAAGACCATATGTTACCAATTCGTCCTATCATCGTTGGTGGTGACGACATTACTTTCATCTGTAATGCTCGTATTGCGGTGCAAGCATCCCATTATTTGATGCAACGATTATTGAGCAATACAGACGGTATGTCCATTTCCTCTTGTGCAGGTATCGCAGTTATCCCAACGTCTTATCCATTCTTTAGAGGGTACGAAATGGCAGAGCAGCTTTGTGATAGTGCTAAATCTAAAATGCGCGCTTATAACGCATCTCACAAAGTTAATGAGTCTTGTTGGATGGACTTTGCCTTCCTTCATGGTGAAACGGCGCCTACATTAGAGCAGTTCTTTGCTAATGAATACAGCAGTTTGACTGGTAATATGCACTTTGGCCCATATCGTGTGTATGGTAAGGCAGACGCTAATGCTACTAAGGATATGGAAGCATTACACCAATTGTTAGATTGTACAGGCCAATTTAATTTGGTTAAAGATAAGGGCTATGTAGGTGACTTATTGGCTCATAATAAGGTAAAAGAATTGCGTTCCGTATTGCAAGATAACGAGCATATGTGGGCTGTATTCCTTGAGCAATTGCGCAATACTGATAAATCTATGCCTACCGTATCTGGTTGGGATGCTTTCAAAGAAAAACTATGGGCTAAGGTGGACGGTGAAATGCGTACGCCATACGTAGATGCCATAGAATTAATGGATTATATTTTGCCTGGATTGGAGTAAGTATGTACACATTAACTATTAAATTATTGTCGCCAACGATGCTTATGTCCGGCCAAGGCGATGTTAACACAGACAGTACCATCGTTCATGATCGTTACGGAATTCCTTTTATTCCTGCTAAACGTGTGCGTGGTGTTTTATATGAAAGTGCTCTTGAAGTAGCTGAAATGATGCAGGCTGCAGGGCTTAAGACATTCACCATTGATGATGTAAAAGTATTATTTAACCGTCTTGAAAGTGTGGAAGATAATCCTAGATTATCCCTTTCTAATTTAACTATTGCTGATTATGATGTGGTAGCTAGCGAGTTGGCCGCTCTTGAGCAGCACTATCCAGACGTGTTTACAAAGGAACGTGTTCTCGAAGAGTACACATCCATGCGCTATTACACATCTATCGATCAAGTGACAGGCACAGCACTAGAGGGGACATTGCATAACTCTCGCGTGCTCAATAGAGGCCTCGTATTTAGTGGTCGTATTGGTGTGGAAGATATAACAGAAAGAGAACGATTGATTTTAGCTTGTGCGGTACGCAACTTGACAGGTATTGGTGGCAAACGTAACCGTGGTTTTGGTCAAGTAGAATGTACGATTGATGACACATCTTTTGATTTAGAAACTGTAGGGGGGACATTATGGAACAAGTAAATATTACGATTACCGTTAAATCCCCAACGCTCATTGCGAATTCCTCTACAGCTGGTGTACTAACATCTACCCGTGGCTCCATTGATGGTCGCGTATTGCGCGGTCTTTTTGCATCTCAGTTTATTTCTTCTCACAAGCTTGGTAGAGAAGCTCATAAAAACCAAGATTTTATGAAGTTGTTCTATGGTGACTTACGATTTGTTGCTGCCTATAAGCATACGATAAAAGGTACGTCTTTCCCAGCACCGTTGAGCTTACAAAAGAACAAAAATGCAGAAGGCTATGCCAGTGATGATGTCGTAGACTTTTACACCGGTAAAGATCTTTTGGGTTTTAAAGGCATTAAAGGTTTTGTTGTTGTAGATGGCAAGGAATGTAGCCCTGTACAAATTGAAACGGCTATTAAGTTACATATGTCTCGTTCCTTAGAGCAAGAACGTGTGCAAGGTCGCAGTAAAGATGGTAATATCTTTAACTATGAATACCTTGAGCCAAATCAAGTGTTTGTAGGCTCTGTGGTGGGCCCTAAAGCTGTATTAGAAGAGTTTGTTCGTCAATTCCCTAAACAGTTGGATTGTCATATTGGTCGATCTCGTCGCACTGAATATGGTCATTGTCTCGTTGAAATTGGTGATATTACAGTTGTTCCAACGCCAGTAAATAGTGGTAACTCTGTATATGTAAGACTTCATACGCCATTAGTGCTAGGTAATGAGTCTATTGGTCATGTAGTAGCTCAAGCAGTCCAACCGCTTGGTTCAGATATCTCGGTAGGTACTGTGTTTGCTTCTTATCAAGAGGAGCAAAGCTTTAATAGTATTTGGGGCGTTCGTAGTAGCGCTGAAGCGTCTGCATCTGCTGGTAGTATCGTAGAGCTTGTAAAGGAATCTGGTTGGTCTCAAGATGATGTAGCAAAATTACAACATATCTTGTATAACGGCATGGGTACACGCCTTCAAGAAGGCTATGGTCAAGGCCGTTTGTGGACTCCTGGCGAATTTAAGCTAGTGAAATTAGGTGAAGAACAAGCACCTAAGCTCAAGTCTTTACATACATCAACCCAAGATATTGCAAAAAAAGTATTGGAAAAACAAGTTATTGTAAATGCTCGTTTGCGCGCTGCTAAGGATGTAGATATATATATTAAACCAAAATTTAATGTAGGTGGCCAAGTAAAGCATTTTACTACTGTTCTACTGTTTGAACTAGGTAGGGAACGTAAAACAGGTTATGAAAAATTGAAGGATTTTGTAGCCAAAATAAAAGATGATGATAAGATATTGGCAAAAAATTTAAAACCATTCAATATAAAACATGAGTATACAAATGAAGCCGAAAGATATGTAAATCTAGTGGATTATATTATTACATTTAATAAGGATATATTATTAGAAACTTGCTTATCTAAGTCTCGTACAAAAGATTCTTACTATGAAATTCCTGCTGATTTAGTTGAGATGATTGGTATTGATAAAGAGGAGTTTTCAAAGGTTGTAGCTTACGAATATTGGGTGTATTTCTTTAGACATATTAGAAAGATTCAGTAAGGGGGCCGTCGTATGTCAAATTCTGCAAAAATCATGGGGCGGTATACTCTTACCGGCACTGTTAAACTATTAAGTCCACTTATCATTCGGGCAGGTGTCTATAATGATATTTTAAATGATACAGTAGATGACATCGTGGTAACCTATCATGATGGGCAACCATTTATTCCTGGTACATCTCTAGCAGGGGTATTGCGTCAAACCATTCAAGATATTGAAGGGATTAAAGATCCTAAAAGAACTTTAAACAATGTATTATTTGGCTCTATAGATGAACATAAGGGTGCACAAAGTGCACTTCAAATTAATGATATTCCATTAGAAAATACAAATGTTTCTGTTCGTGATGGAATTTGTATTGATGATGTACTGGGTGTCACCAAAGATGGGGCAAAATATGATTTTGAAGTCATTGAATCAGGTGCCCATGGTAGATTGCGTATCGATTGTATCATTCGTGAATGCCATCAAAATCAAGTAGATATAATTAAAGATACTCTTATAACATTAGCAAACTTATTAAAAAACGGTATTTCTATCGGAGCTCGTACGGTAAATGGCTTTGGTTGTATTGCTTGTGAAGGAATTTCTTTAGAGCATTATGATTTTACAAAACCAAAGAACGTACAGTCTTGGCTATTGAATAAATCAGGTACAACTATTACTTTTCCTGAGAAACCTAATGTAGAAAAGAATGACCTTATTATTGATATGGATTGCTATTTAGAGGATACGATTCTTATTAAATCTATTTTTGAGGCTGGTTGGGATAATAAGTCACTGACTTTATTTATTCCTGGTACGTCTATTAAAGGTGTATTACGTCATCAATGTAGTCGTATATTAAATGTACTAGGTCGTGGTACTACAATGACTGATAAGCTTTTTGGCTATAGTAATGATAAGACTAAGGAGAGCCATAAGGGGCATGTCTTGGTTAATGAGGTGTATTTTGATACAGCTTACACTCAAGAAGAACAGCATCGCATTCGTGTTGATAGATTTACTGGCGGTGTTATGAATGGAGCCTTGTTTGCTGATCATCCTCTACGAAATACAAAAGGTGCAAAACTAACGTTTCCTTTGCACATAAGAATTAAAGATTGTAGTAATAGTGAAGCAGGTCTTGCAATGCTTCTCGTAAAGGACTTAATGAGTGGTCAAGTTACAATGGGCGCTAATCGCACAATTGGTTGTGGTCGTATAAAGGGAAAATCTGTTACGATTCAATATAATGGTGAAAGCTATGTAATTGATGATAGTGGTAAGGTTACAAAGGGGCAAGAGGAGACTTTAGAAGCATTAGTTCAATCCTTACATCAGTTTAAAGAAGATACGGTTTCAGCTAAGGAGGGGGCTCATGAGTAAGCAATTAAATAGCCATGAAGGCGTATATACAAAAACTAGTGGCACATGTGGACTTAAAGCTGAAGTAAATGTGTTATCTACTGCAAAAGATCTTATGAAGTATGATGGACGTGTTATTACTTGGTCAGCGCACGAAGTGAAATGGGGATATTACAGACAAGGTGGATTCTTATTTTCTGATGGTACAACTGATGTTGATTTAGCTTTCTTACAAGATATGCGAATCTTTAACGATGTTGAAGAATTAAGACTCACTATACAACATGGTGAAGTACTATATCGTTATATTAGTGACGAAGTGGGTGAATCTGTAAGCTATGTAGATTCTACATCTCGTCTTATTGGAGAAAATAATGCTGGATATAGCGAGATTAATCGAGTAGAAGGTTTTACTTATTTAGTGGATACAGGGCGTAAACTTTCACAAATTATTCCAGTATCTACATCAAAGCCATATTACTATTTAACAACACGCAATTATATTGGCTATCTAGACAACTATCAAGCAAGCTATACCGACTATCGGTATGTCAAGATTGTAGATAAGGAGGTGTAGTATGGCAAAAACACAAGCTCAAAGAATGAAAGAGTATCAGGTCCGTATGGCAAAAAATAATGGAGGAAATCAGAGTTATAGTAGTAAAGATCAACAGAAATCTACTGAACCAGTATCTGTGCCATATAATTTTGTAAGTTTGCCTAAACAAGTTATTCCTGCAGAATTCTTTACATTAGACTCTAGTAAAGACAATAAAGAGTTATATAAACAACATATTTTAACTAATGGCAAAAATTCAGGCTATATAGATATTGATATTTTGACGCAAACGCCTCTATTTATTGGTGGTAATGTTGTTACGAAGAATGGAGAAGAATATCAAGAGTTCTTTGGTGGTAATGACAATCCTATTATTCCCGGTAGTAGCATAAAAAGTATGATTAAACAGATATTAAAGATTGTAACTGCGAGTGGTTTTAAGGCTTACGATAGTAAATCTGGTGTTGGGGATTTTGAGGATTACCGTTTATTCTATCGAGAAGTGGGATTGGCTATAACAGATTATCAAAGTAAGATGATTGAATCTTGTCGTGTTAATGGTAAATGGACCTCTAAAACTAAGGCTAAAGCTGGATTTATAATGAAGACAGTAGATCATAAGTTTTATGTAGTAAATGCGGATTTTGAATCTTTGAAATATGAAAAGTATCCTCATCTAAAAGATAAAAATGGTAATGCTAGTATTGATTGGGAAGATAGTTATGTAGATATTCATACAGGGACAATGGCAAATAAAAATTCTTTTGTGCGTATTTTTAAGCCAAGAGATTTTGCTAATGGTAGAATATTAATATCAGAAGAGGTTATTAATAACTATAATTTTGATAGTAATAGAAACACCATAAATTTATTGGAAATAGATAACGATAAAGTTGATAAGAATGGTAAGTCTGGTAAATCAGGAAGTGTGGCAAAAGGCTATACAGGCTGTTTAGATATAACTTATGTAGTTCCTTGTTTTTATAAGATAGAAAATGGTAAGGTACAGCATTTCGGACATGGCCGTTTTTATCGTATTCCATATGATAAAAGTATTGGTAATCATTTGTCAACAGCATTGAAACAACAAAAGGATGTTGTAGATTTAACAGAAAGTATTTTAGGTCGTTCTCGTGATTGGGCCGGACGAGTATCTTTTTCAGAAGCTCATTTATGTAATGAGCCTAAGTGGTGTGAGTGCGGTAAACCACATCCATTGATGGGACCGAAACCAACCTCTTTTCAATTTTATTTAAACCAGAATTCAAAGACTGATAAATGTAAGAATTGGAATAATGATGACGCTACTATTAGAGGGTATAAGTTATATTGGCACCAGCCGACAAAAAAAGCGAATTCTTGGAAGAATACTTCGGTTAAGGAGGGGGATAAACTTTCAAAATATATTCAGCCTATTGATTCTGGTATGACATTTCAAAGTAGAATTTATTTTGATAATCTTAGTGATATTGAATTAGGTGCATTATTATTAACTTTAAATCTTGATCGGTTAGAACTTGACACAGCGGCTGATGAAAAGAAAAATATTTCCTATAAATTAGGTAAGGGAAAATCAATTGGTTTAGGTAGTATCAAACTAAACTCTTCTTTACATATCTTGGATAGAGATAAGCGATATAATACATTGTTTGACAATAACGCTTGGCAGCTAGGAGAAATAGATATTTCAAAAGATACCTTTATAGATGCTTTTTTGAAGTATAGAAACAATATTCTTGGAGAAAATCAATCAAGTTCTGATACAATGCTTAGTGAATTATTAACTATGATGGATTGGAATTTAGCAAATGGTCAAAAACCGATTGAAAAGTGGAGCGAAGCAGTGTCTATGATGTCGGTTGATAATGACGAACATGAACGATTCAAAAAAAGAGTTAAATTAGGTACACCAAGTGAATTTATTAAAGCTTGGAGTAAAAAATAATGCTTGGCACAGTTACTATAGCTTTAGAGGCTCAGAATAGAGGCAGCTTGCCTGTCTTTCCTGGGCGATATCTACATGCAGCACTCTTCTCTATTCTTAGCCATATAGATGCAGATGAGGCTACATGGTGGCATGATATGGAAGGGATAAAGCCCTTTAGAGTACAGTTATCCTTCAAAGAATCTCGTCAAGATAATTCCATTCGACGTGGGGATATCTTATATTTGCACATTTCTGTATGGCATAGTGAGTTGTGGGGTTTATTAGAAGGGATACCTAAAGAATTAGAGGTAGTCTTTGGGCCTTTACGTACTACCATCATAGGGATTCGGTATGGAGTGCCATTCAATTTACCTTTGAAAGTAGATAATGAACTGGAGCTCATCAGCCGCCGACTCTCTGCAAAACAGGTGAAACGAATTACCTTTGACGTTATGATGCCAACTTCTTTTCATGGAACACATGGAGATATAACGTTCCCTACAGCAAGTCTTATTTTCTCCTCTCTTGTGGATAAATGGAATGCTGGTGACATGACTGATGTATTAGATAAGGATTTAATACGGACAGTTGTTGAAAAGGTTACCCTTGAACGCTGGGAAGGCTATACAAAGCGAGTATTTTATGGTCGTGATCGTGGTCTTACGGGTTTTGTAGGTAAGTTTACCTTTAATATCTCAAAGCTTACAGAAGAGGAAAACCAACTCATCACTATTTTGGCCCTTTTCGGACAGCATTGTGGTATAGGTAGATTATCTAGCCAAAGTCTTGGCCAAGTGCGTGTGACTTTACAAAACAAATAGGGTTTATACCCCATACAAACTGAACTCAATTGGAGTTTAAATATAGTTACTCTCAATCAAAGAGGCCTTAAAGGCATCTGTTATAGATGTCTTTGAGACCTCTTTTTTGTTCCTAGTTTTTTTGATTATCTCCATTTTCGTATAACTCGTATAATGAACACACAAGTTAAGCCTGAGGGGTGAAGCATCGAGTAGTTATTTTACCTCCTTTCTATGATAATGATAGTTCTCCTTTTTTAAAATAAAATTTCTCCTTTCTACACACATGAACCCGTAGGGTTTTGAGGCCGTCTTTGACGGTTTAAAATTTAGCGATGCTTGCCTCACAGGTTTAACAATAATTATGTAGTTTTTATACATGGAGGTTCTTATGGAACAGTTAATTAGACGTTTTACCTTATCTAGCAATGAATATTTATCTCGTGATTGTGTTGGTTATTACCGTGACTTGTATTTGCGCTTTCGTGAGCCAGGGAATCCTGATTTTCTTAATACCTTAAAAAATACATTGAACAACTATTGTCCTAGTGTCCTAAAATCTGCCCGTCAGGAAGTGTATGATAGAGTAAAAAGGGATATACCGGATATTATGAAAGCTGAAGGTCTTGAGGAGGCGGTTGTTGCCGTTGTACCTCGATCGAAAGCACTTATGTCACCTAATCAATTAGGCTTCCGCGACGCGGTACAAGAGTGTGTCAGAATACTACAGGCCAACGGATACTCAGGTATCACAGATGGCATTGGATGTATTACGCGACATACAGATACGAAGACAACACATATTCATAAATTTTTACCAGGCTTTGATAATTGTGGTAGCGAGCCCTATGTAGGGATTACAAATGACACTTGTCATATCGCTTCCGATTTAGTTCGAGGGAAAACTGTTATTTTAATTGATGATATTTATACAAAAACAGTGAACGTTGATGAGGATTGTATTCAGGCGTTATATGATGCGGGTGCAGCTCGTGTTGTATTCTACGCTGTAGCGTACACCTACCGTCGTTCTTCTTATAGAAAAGGGGCATAATATGAACATTTCACCGATAGCTTTAAAGATTTGGGCCGTCCATAATACGACGAGTCGCATTACAACGAGAAAGAGCTTTCACGATACTTGGAAAACAGAGGATGAATTTCTCGCCATGATGAGCGACATTCCTAACATCGATGACGTGGTGTATGAATTATCTGTAGCGGTGGATGATATGGACTGGATGGACGGTGCAGTATGCTGCTTTGATGCGGAGTTTCCAGTTATTAATGAAAGTGCCCCTAAGGGCGATCGTCCCTATCTTTTGTTTTATAAGGGTGACTTGTCTCTGTTGAGCGATTTAAATCGCAATGTGGCGGTCATCGGTTATACAACGCCGAATGAGGCTCTCATTGCTCGTGAAAGCAAGATTGTTGAGTATTTAGTTCATCACGGTCAGCACATCGTAAGCGGCCTTGCTAAAGGTTGTGATGCCATCGGGCATATGGTATGTATGGAGCGTGGCGGAAAGACTATTGCCATCTTGCCATCGCCGTTAGATGCGATTTCACCAGCAGCCCATCGGGACATGGCTCAGGAAATTATCGAAAAAGGTGGTCTTGTTATTTCTGAATACTACAGTGGGCCACGTAGTCGTCATGAAGCCATTAATCGTTATGTAGAGCGAGATCGATTGCAAGCGCTATTTGCCAAGGCTGTAGTACTCATCGCTAGCTATGAAGGCCGAGATGGAGATAGTGGCTCCCGTCACGCCATGGGGAAAGCCGACTCTTATGGTCATCTAGCCTGTGTCATGTATGATGAAACGACAGATGGCGAAGTACTTGAGATGAAACTGAACCGTAGCCTACTTTCACAGCAAAAAGCAAAACAATTGCTGACAAATCCAAGTGGGGAAGGTACAGCAGGGCATACATCGGTAACGGTGGGAGATTTGGTGAACCTGGTTAATCCTGCACTAGAGGCACAGCAAAAATTATTTTAATGTTTAATATGACTAAAGGAGGTTCTTATGTTTCACATTGTAGATGTAGATAATACATTGGTATTTACCGACGAATTAAATACAGCTGGCTATGTATACGCTTTGGCATGTATGGCATTAGAACCTCGTAAGGTCGTGCCGCGTATTACGACCAAAATTGTACAGGATTGGTACCCGCATTTGACGAGATGTGACTTAATGTATATTGCTAGCCTCAAACAGGCATATGTAGAAAACCATTTGGATGTATCTCGGTTAAACCAATCGGTTGCACGTATACTCAGAATATTTGGTAGTAAGCGGTGTGCCTTGTGGACGGCGGCAAATCCTGAACGGGTGCGTATGTTACTAAGATACCATAAGATTACCGACTATAGAGCGATTCGCTTTAGCAATAAAACAGAGGATGATGTAGTCCATGCTGTGCAGGATTTCTGTGTACTCTTTGGTTGTGAGCCTGAGGAATTATGCTTTCACGAAGACAATCCTGAGGTGATTAATTATCTGCGGAAACTAGGACTGACCGTAATGGCTGTAGAACTAGTTAAAATATGATAAATAGGAGTTGGCTGTAATGATAAAGGGATTAGTTGTTATATATTAAACCGTTTCAATAAAGAGAGTTTGTTATTATGTAGTATTATGCACAAGGAGGAGTTATGAGATTTTTAACCTTAAGTACAACAGGTATATTTAATGCTATTCGACCATCGTTGTTTCCACCCATAGAAGGTAAGGAAACAACGACATTTTTGCTTGCTTTGGATTTTTATGTATCAGATAGAAGTTTCCCACCTGATGAAAAAGAGGATGTGGAACTGGCTCGAAAAAGTTATGATGTAGAGCGTAAACGTATTCGTGCGTTTGTAAAAGCACTTTGTAATGACTGGAGAAAGCCTATAGAGGAGTTGCGAACAGAAATTATCAAGTGTTTGCCAGAGTTTATTAGTCATGGTACCTATAATGGGAAACCGTTATTATCTGAACCTCGCGATGGATACTATACAGTATATCCTATGTATAAAAGCCATCGAGGTAGGGATATGTTATTCCCAACACATGAATCTCCTAAAGAGGAAGCTCAGTATATATTTGATCATATGCTTAGATACTTTTTAAAGGCCTTCTTTGAACCGGACGCTTTTTTCGGTTATTTAGACGGTGCATTTCATATTGATACACCTGTATCTGTTACAACAGTTCAACAAATTTTGGAAGATCTCGAGCGTGAAGCAGTACCATCTCCATTGTCGGTTTCCGTAATCTCCAATACTTATGCCATGGACGAACCTACGATAATTAATACAGAGTTCCTATTAATAGCTGATGCCTTTGGTGCTTACATGGTACAAGCAATGGAAGGTGATACAGAGAGTGAACAGTTAGCTGCTTTAACAGAGGATCCATTTGTCTGTGAGATGTGTTGTAGTTTACATAAGTGTTTTATGATTAATAGTAGATGTTTTACCATATCCCTTTATGATGAATGTAATATTTGGGTAGATAAAATATTAGATGCTTATGCTATACATGATTATTCACAGATTCTTAACGTTTATAATGATGAGTTTCCATCCTATGACGATGGGGTCATTGGCTATGAGAAACAATATCTTGTGGGACCTTTACTTGATAACCTTGTAAAGGACCTCACACGAGAAAAGCTGTTAGTTCAGTTATCTCCCAAAAATGAGCAACGTAAGGACTATCTAAACTTTATACTCTCCTATGATGAGGCAGTGGAGTCTATTTTTGAGGAAATATATGAAAAGCGCTTGGATGGACGAGACATCTATAAGCAACAAGACTTAGCAACTGTACTAACCCTAGACGTGCGTTTGTGCTGCACCTTTTATTGTATGATTGATGCATGCCGAAATGCCTTTAATAGACGCATGTATGCCTCTATTTTACCGATTGTAGAGAAGATAGATGCTCAACTTGCAAAGGTACAAATTTCTGCGACAGATACTTGGCAAGTTGAGTATTTGGTGAAAGTATCTCGCATATCTCAGTGGTATCGAGCACTAGCCTGTGCTTGTTTAGGCGATGAAAGGACCGAGGCAATACTACAAGATTTAATGGTTATGCAACGGCAAGACCCATTTTTGTATAAAGAACATATAGATTCTATTTTTGAGAATTTAGACGATCCAGAACATGCTTTTAATATAGAAAATTTACGCTATGCATTGCTACATTATTACATAGAAACGAATAATCAACTTGGCTATGAGCGTTATATTAAAGAGCTGTATCCACCAATATTAGGGATAGATTCAGATTACAAAGTACAAAAGAATATACTATTATACGGTGAAGATGGTAAATATTGTGAAAATTATTCTAACAGAGATTTCTATTTATGGGTGAAAGCGTTGTGGGCGTTCTACTTAGATGATATTGATAAAGAATTTTGGAATGAATTGGCAGAACAATGGGAAAAACAGGACTATATACCTATTTTCTATGGCATAAATGACTATGAGCTATGTGTTAATTATATGATAAAGCTAGCTGTTCATTTTGGAGATATGCAACGAGCCGAGAAATATAAAAAAGAATTTGATATGGCTCTTCCTAATAAAAAAGAACCTATGGAAAATGCACCTAGTGGATATACATGGCCTTTCTTCGATTGCTATATAATAGCTCAAGTTAATGAAACGTTAGGAAATATAGAAATAGCAAAAGAACACTATCACAAAGCTCTTTCCATGGCTACTTTCGGCGAAGCACGTTGGGAACAATACGAAGAACAACATGGTGGCATATGGAAGACCTACAAAGACTTTGGCTACAGTGGCCCAGATCTGAGATTTGAAGACTGGATTAAAGATATTACCATGACTTATGACACCATAGAAGAATATAAAAAAGCATTAGATAAGTATGTATTTTATATGTATAAGTAGAGACAATATAGAGAAATTTATATACCTATTTTATAAAGATTTTCATACAAAATTTTATTAATAGTATTTCCTTAAAATATAATGAAAAGAAAATGAATTAAATATTGACGCAAAATTTGAAAAACCTTATAATTACTGTAACCTTAGAAAAATTATTTACCACCAGTATTTACCTATGCTCATCGGCATTTTTAATCCCATGGGAGCTCAATCTGACCGTTTACGGTGTGAGGTTTGCCAAAACCTATTTTTAAGCCCCATGAATACTGGCCTACTGAGGTATGCTGTTGCAACAGCACTTACCGTTTACGGTATTGAAACTAATCACTACTCAATATTCAATTTTCAAAGACCGAAGTTGCAACAGCACTTACCGTTTACGGTATTGAAACTTACAACTAATGGTGTAGATATAGCTAGAACTTATAGCGTTGCAACAGCACTTACCGTTTACGGTATTGAAACAGTCACCGTAATGGTGAAGTCCATCGTACACCCATTGTTGTGTTGCAACAGCACTTACCGTTTACGGTATTGAAACGATAATGTTGTCGACGGAAGCCATTGACTTTTCAGGTTGCAACAGCACTTACCGTTTACGGTATTGAAACTGTTTATATGCTTCATATACATGTTTATCACAACCAGTTGCAACAGCACTTACCGTTTACGGTATTGAAACATATTCATCTGCTGACAATCCTTTATTAAAAAAGACAGTTGCAACAGCACTTACCGTTTACGGTATTGAAACCGCTAGGTGGTTTAATACCTGCAATTTTGTACATTTCGTTGCAATAGCACTTACCGTTTACGGTATTGAAACTAGCTACAGGCAACACTGATGTTGGTGTATTTTGCGTAGTTGCAACAGCACTTACCGTTTATGGTATTGAAACTTCTCCTGTTTAATCCGTAATGTATGCTTCGAAAAGTTGGAACAGCACTTACCCTTTATAGTATATTAATAGAATCATTATTTTTAGTTTGATATATTGATAGAGCTATCTCACTAATGCTAATGGTTCTATTTCTTTTATTTATGGTATAATATAGCTGGATTTAAAATTCGGAAAAACAAATCTGCGCCGTTGTGATAATGGTGCGGTTTATCGGCGTTATTTTAGCGAACTAAAGTGCCTTTTAGGTCGGTTTTGTAATCTCCGCCGTTTTTTGCATTTTCCGATCAGTAAATACCTGTGGTTTCAAAGACAGGGTTAAATAAAATAATCCCCATTAGGGGACGGAAACCTGTCATAGTTTTCAGCGAAGAAACGCACTAACTTGCCAAGTTAAATAAAATAATCCCCATTAGGGGACGGAAACTCTAACTCCTTTTTGATAGCTTTACACTCGCCTAAGGTTAAAGTTAAATAAAATAATCCCCATTAGGGGACGGAAACACTTTTGCCATTTGAATACATGAAATTGTTTTTGTCATTAGGTTAAATAAAATAATCCCCATTAGGGGACGGAAACCTGATGCTGACCTTAATTATATTGAGTATATTGGTCAGTTGCCAGTTAAATAAAATAATCCCCATTAGGGGACGGAAACATACTAAATGCATTAAAATGATAATCACGACTTGTCAATTTGCGTTAAATTAAATAATCCCCTAATGGGGACGGAAACATTCTCATTTTTCTACTCCCATTACAAAATTCTATACCAGTCGAGTTAAATTAAATAATCCCCTAATGGGGACGGAAACATCAGCGTATAATTTACATACTAAACCATTTTCAGATGTAGCGTTAAATTAAATAATCCCCTAATGGGGACGGAAACACTTAGAGATCCATTCTTCAATTAATCTCATACGTTCATCATGTTAAATTAAATAATCCCCTAATGGGGACGGAAACTACCGTCAACAGTTTGCAACTGTTATTATTCTTTGTCAGATAATAGTTAAATTAAATAATCCCCTAATGGGGACGGAAACCAGACATACTAAATAGCATTGACATTTAATTTCCACGTTAAATTAAATAATCCCCTAATGGGGACGGAAACTAGAATTTGATTAACTTTTCAATAGTCATATTACCTTCAGGGGGTTAAATTAAATAATCCCCTAATGGGGACGGAAACTATCCGTAATTAAACGCCCATCAGGCATTTGTAACATAATTGTTAAATTAAATAATCCCCTAATGGGGACGGAAACTGCACGGTCGCAATCCCATTTAATTGCATTACCAATTAATGTGGTTAAATTAAATAATCCCCTAATGGGGACGGAAACAGCGTTTATTGCTTAAATACTACATACAAACAATATAATATATGTTAAATTAAATAATCCCCTAATGGGGACGGAAACTTAATTTCTAACATTTTTCTTTTCTCACTTTCTTTGTGAATAAGTTAAATTAAATAATCCCCTAATGGGGACGGAAACTTGTTAAATCTTCCCCATGAAATAGAAATGCCTACACAGATAGTTAAATTAAACAATCCCCTGATGGGGACGGAAATAATAAAACGCCCGGTAATTTTGTTAGCTGGTGAATTGTACCAGCGTTAAATTAAATAATCCCCCATTAGGGGACGGAAACTGCATCTTTTCTTGTGTGCGTTCCATAACCTCAGGTGCGGTCATGTTAAATTAAATAATCCCCTGATGGGAACGGAAAACTGGACTCTCTTATAATGCCATGCTTGGCGGCAGAACTTCCAGTAAAATTAAATAATCCCCTGATGGGGACGGAAACACTAGATTGTCAGCAAGAAGAGTTGCCGTTCTATGTGCTATCTCGTTAAATTAAATGATCCCCTGATGGGGACGGAAACTCACCATCATTGTTTGAATTAATGATAAGACGATAACTTCGTGTTAAATTAAATAATCCCCATTAGGGGACGGAAACTTTTTCTCGTTTTCCTGTGCTTCCGTGCTAATATAAACACGGTTAAATTAAATAATCCCCCATTAGGGGACGGAAACTGAGCTTCGTCAACTAAGTTATTTACAGTAACCATTTGAGCATTAAATTAAATAATCTCTAATGGAATCAGAAAAGCACTATCTTATTATTTGTAGATAGTGCTTTTTCTCATTTTATATAAATATTAATTTTTTACGGTTGCCATTTAGAGTACCCAAATCCCATCATAATAATGCTCACCACGAGCATGCCGT
>ERZ841116.382-NODE-382-length-34883-cov-103.829562_pt1 | contig 34883 bp, 46 predicted proteins | sample MGYA00519875_ERZ841116 | MGnify/ENA primary metagenome ERZ841116 (study PRJEB31850, sample SAMEA3708889) | human gut metagenome | biome: human gut; feature: human-associated habitat; material: faeces | place: China | collected 2014 ... | reverse complement strand
GGTGGTTAATGATTATGAAGGCTTGCGTGATAATCCTCAATTAGAGGTCACTACATTGGCTACAATTCAAGATGTATTTGTTGGTGGCCCTGACTATAAAGGGGCAGGCTTCTTTGATCAAGGTCGTTTACTTAACGAGCCTATTTTATTATTACATAAGGGCTCTGCGAGCCGTACCTTCTTTGATGAAGTAACACATGGTGCATGCCGTAAACCTCGTTTTGAACTTGGTAGCGTCGATGTATTGCTCGATCTTGTAGAAATTAATATGGGCATTTCCATGTTGCCTAATCATGTAGTGCAACAAAAGATGCAAGAAGGCTCCATCGTGCGTATCGATACAGATATTCCTGTACCGACCCGTGATATTGTACTTGTACGCTCTCGTTTGGTACCTCAATCTGAAGGGGCGGCGCGCTTCACATCCTTGCTTATTAATCGTGAAAGCACTCGTGATAAGGTCTTATAATTATAAGACACACTTTTTGAGAGATTTCAGAAAGTGTGTCTTTTTATATTTTAGACTAGTCTTATCTGTGCTATATTATATTGATATAAAATACAGGCTACAAAATACCATGTTTAATAGGGTTTGTTATTAAAACGGCAGAAATTCGTCAAAAATAATTAACCAAAAATATTGGCAACTTTGTCAGCTGCCTTTAGTCGCATATCGTCCGAAAAATGAACATATGTAATTAAGACCGTTTGTATACTATCGCCTAATAGAGCGGATACCGTTTTTATATCTACGCCATTTGATAATAATTTAGTTGCGTATGTATGGCGTAGATCATGAATAGAATTATCTGGTAAAAATCTTTTCATTATTCGTGATGCGCCCCAGCTGGCGCTAACTTTATTATTGAAAAGGCGTTCAGTGGAACATGTTTCTTTGTATTCTTTTAGAATATTGGTTAATATTGGCGGTATAGGTAGTTGCCTATAACTATTTTTAGATTTCAACGGTTTCAAGGCATATTTATTGTAATCAATCGCCCCGAATTGCTGCACTACATTAATAATATTGTTATTCAAATCGACATTTTCCCAAGTAAGGCCAATGATTTCGCCATATCTCATGCCGGTATAGGCAGCAATAGAAAATATAACATAGTATTTATAATTTTTAGGTTTTAAATCTTTTAAAAATGTTTCTATTTCTGTATCTGATAATACCTTTATTTTTGTAGGTTCATTATCCTTAAAACGTGGTATTGTTTTTAATTCGTTTGTAGGAATTATTTTATATTGGTTCACCGCGTATCTAAATAAACGCTGAATTACGCCCAAGGCAAGGTTTTTTGTGGTGATTGAGTATAAACTATCATTCAATATCCGTTTCACTTGATACGGCGTTATATTCGCTATTTTTTCGTTATGTATTGGTTTAAATATATCAAATGTACGTGTATAGGCCTGTAATGTATTAAATGTACGCGGCTTATTCTCTTTCATATAAATGTTAAAAAAATCAATAAGAGTTATATTTCTAAGACTATCATCGGTTGCGGTGATAGTCTTTTTTAGTTTATCAATGATCGTTTGAGCGTGGATTTTTGCCGCCTTTTGTGTTTCAAAACCCTGTTTCGATTTTTGGCGCCAGCGGTTGCCGTCCTTGTATGAAACGATACATTGATACCCTTTATCCTTTTTTCTTATGGTTATATTGCATTGCATCGTCTAATTCCTTTAATGAATACCTTGCTATAAATTGCGCGCCGATAGTTAGGGCAACAACTATAAACATCAAAATATATCTGTGTTCCTTCCAATCCATGAAACCTAATATCATACCAATAACAAGGTACAGAATACTTTGATAAAAGGCTACATTAATTGCATCTTTTTTACTCATGGTATACCCCTTTATTTAACAATATATGCGCGAATGTATCCGCATCATGTTCCAGCTTTATGCGTAAATCGTTATCTATTTCCTTAAATAAATCATAATCCTTATGAAGGAATATATGCCCTAATTGATGAGCCAGCGCCATGCGCTGCTGGCGCCTACTTAACCGGCTATTTATAATAATAGCCTTTTTTATCTCCGGTTTTATCTGTATACCGCTAACACAAGCCGGCAATGGTTTATATATAACTTTAATATCTAATTTACTTGCTATGTGGCGCGGTTCGTTTGAGCCGTGCGAATTAATCAAATCTAAGACAATGTTTAACATACTAACAATTCCCCTTGAATATATTAATCGTCCAATACTGCTTTTAATACTTTTTGTAATTTCTGTTTTTGCTTTTCCGTCAATTCACGATCGCCATAATAACATACTAAAGCGCTATCCGTAATTTTCTTTAAATCAATTTTTATCTCTTTTGTTTTAATAACAGGCGTTCCCTCTACGCCGTCGGTAAAATAACTTACTGGTACACCGAAATACTCCGATATTATTTTAATATTCTTTAAACTAGGGTTACTTTCTCCTTTTCTCCAACGTGAAAATGCACTTTGTGGAATGTTGGTATCTTTTGAAATTTGATATGCTGATACTCCAGTTTTTCGCATTAATTCTTCAATTTTGTTGTATAGCATAGTGTACCTCGCTAAATATAAACAAGCTGTTTAACATTTTTATAAAGTGTTTACTAGACTACTTACTAAAACGGAAGTACAATATAGCCATAAGGTACTTATGAAATCGTAAGTGTCTTGAAAATCTGATATAGCAAGTGCGGTGTCGAATACTAACACTTGCTATAACGCAAGTATACCATTTTAGAAAGCGGGGTGTAAACCATAAAAACAGTAACAAAAAATGTTTTTAAACTCATGGATAGCAATGGTATTACCGCTTATAAACTATCCAAAGAAACGGGAATTTCCGAAAGTGTTATTTCCCGTTGGCGTAGTGGTGAACAATCGCCAAGCCTTAGCAGCCTTGTAAAGGTTGCGCACTTCTTTAATTGTGGTTTATCGGAATTGATGAAAGGGGTTACGAAATGAAACTGACGTATACAGTCGAAGAAGTTGCCGACGTACTAGGTATATCAAAATCTTCTGTATACAACTTGCGAAACGCTGGCACAATTCACCAGCTAACAAAATTACCTGGCGTTTTATTTTCAGTCAGAGAAATTCAAGAAATAGCCGGATTAGAAACCGAAATAAATGCGGTTAATTACCGGGCGTTAAAAGCAGAAAATGAAGAATTGGCGAAAGAAAACGCAAAACTAAAAAACAGTATAAAAAAAATCACCAGCGATGTACTGGCGATTACGGGGGAATTTGTCAATGACTAGCATTATGAAAATTGTAGGTTTTGTATTGGTGTTAGGTACGCCCGGATCATTAGAGATTGACGTACTAACATTTTATGAAGCAATGCTACAAGGAATTTTAGGAATTACGCTGCTATATAGTGGCATCTATATTGATAAATTAAAAAAGGCCCAATAGTAACGGCAATTACTAAAGGGCAGATGCGAAAAGTGAGTTATTAAAGCATCTTAACCGCATAATATCATATGCGCGTTAGGGTGGCAAGGTGGAAATATGAATAAAGAAAAACTATTTAATTTATTAGAACGGTTTGAAGAAATTGAAGCTGAAAAAGGAATAAAGTACCCAGATATTTTTATGACTATTGAAATAACATCTAATTCTCACGGCGTTTTTTATCACTATGTTTATGTAAGAGATAACGATACAGATACATCTTTGTTATGCCACATAAACGGTTTTAACAAACAGGGTTCTACTGATGGCGTGGAAACTATTGGCGATGTAGTCGAATTATTAGAGGAGAAAAAACAATATGAGCAGCATTTATACACTAAATAAAGATTATGCGGAACTATCCACAATGCTGGAAGCAGCGGAAACGCCGGAAGAAATTGAAGCAATTCAAAACACATTAGAAATGCTTGATTTATCCATTGAGGAAAAAATCGAAAACACGGCCAAATATATGATTAATGTTGAAGCTGATATACAAGGCATTAAGGCCGAAATTGATAGATTAAACAAGGTCAAAAAATCAAAAGAAAGCACTATTGAAACCTTAAAAAACAATATCGAATATTCCATGAAACAAAAAGGAATTGAAAAGTTAGAGGTTGGCACGTTTAAAGCTGGATACAGAAAATCAGAAAGTGTGGAAATCCTTGACCTTGATATAATCCCAGCGGATTATACAAAGGTTGAAATTAAAGCCGATAAAACGGCAATTAAAAAAGCACTTAAAGCCGGCGAAGTGGTAGAGGGTGCAGAAATTAAAGTAAACCAAAACTTTTACATCAAATAGGCGGTGAAATATGGAATTTAGAACACTTAAAGCGAATGAAATAGATTGTCGTATTCAATCACTAAACGAAAAGAATGGGAATGTAGGTGCAGTAGTGCTGCTATATAAAGATGCACGCGTTGACATGCGCTTACTTGATGAAGTTGTAGGGGCAATGAATTGGAAACGTGAACATACGATCATTGGCGATAGATTATATTGCACGGTTTCTATTTATAACGAACATACTGGCGAATGGGTTGGAAAGTCCGATGTAGGCACAGAAAGCAACACTGAAAAAGAAAAAGGTCAAGCATCGGATAGTTTCAAGCGTGCATGCTTTAACTGGGGTATTGGTAGAGAATTATACTCCGCACCGTTTACCTATATCAATTTACAAAAAGGCGAATGGTACACAGGAAAAGACGGAAAGCCTAAATCATACGCAAAATTCACGGTTAAAGAAATTGAATATGACGAAAATCGAAATATCAATAAATTAACCATAGTTGATAGTAAAGGAAGCGTGCGATATACAATGGGCGGAAGTGTAGCACCTACTAAAGAAACAAAACCGAAAGAAACGCATGTTGCTGGCTATGATGAATTTTGTAAACTTGCAAAAGAAAACAATGTACCGCCAGCAGAAATAACAAAGTATATAGCAACGGAATTTAAAAAACCACGGTTAGCGCTTTTAGATGCCTTTGAAATGGTTGCGGCGCTTGATTGGTTGAAGAAATTCATTGAACAAAAAGGCACCAAATAATGAAATGGGTAACAAAGGGTATCAATTTAATAAAGTCGATTGGCTGGAATATTTTGATACCCGCGCCGAAAGATGAAGCGTTAAATAAGTTAGATCCGGAAGCGGAATATATTATTGAAATCAAAAAGAAGGTAAAACGCCGTTCGCTAAATGCCAACGCATATGCATGGGTATTATGCGAAAAGATTGCAAAGGAGCTTTCAAAAAACGCCTATATTTCGAAAAACGATGTATATAAGCGTGTTATTCAAGAAGCTGGTACATTTACCTATCTACCAATTAAAAACGATGCTACAGGGCGATTTATTGAAATTTGGCACGGCCACGGGTTAGGCTGGTACGCCGAAGATGCCGGCCCAGCCAAAACGGAAGGTTATACGATTATCCGTGCATACCACGGAAGCAGCGTATACACAGTAGACGAAATGCGGCGTTTGATTGATGCATTAGTTGATGAGTGCAACCAATTAAACATACCTTTAGAAAATAATGATTATATCAACTCATTAATAAATGAATGGGGGAACAATGAACAAGCGAAAGAAACTTGATAACGTTCTATATTCCCGTACTAGAAAATGGGCGTATGAACGCGATGAGGGTTTATGTGTGCTATGTGGCGCAATGGCAACCGAAGTGCATCATATAGAGTTTAGATCGCACGGCGGTTTGTCAAATCTTAATAATCTGGCTTGCTTATGCCGTGATTGCCATACAAAGGCGCACGGCGTAGATGCTAAACAAATTAGGGAAGTCTTAAAAGAACGAAATAAGGGGGTTACATGGCAGAACGAAGAATGATGTCAAAATCAATCATCAAGTCCGATACATTCTTAGATATGCCGGCAACTACACAAAACCTATACTTTCATATGCTACTTGATGCAGATGATGACGGCTTTATAAATGCTCCGAAGTCAATTATGCGAATGATTGGCGCCAAAGATGATGATATGAAAGTACTTGCTGCAAAACAGTTTGTTATACCGTTTGAAAGTGGTGTTGTAGTTATTAAAGATTGGAAAATACATAACTACATTCAGAACGATAGATACAAGCCTAGCACGTTGCCGGAGCGCGATTTACTTAATATCCAAAAGGATAAAACGTATACGTTAAAAAGCGATGTATCCAAAATGGATACAGAATGTATACAAACTGTATCCATAGGTAAGGATAGGTTAGGTAAGGATAGGTTAGGTAAGGATAGGTTAGGAAAGGATAGGATAGGTAAGGATAGTATAGATACATTATGTCATGTTTCACATGACGATGTGGATAAATCTCACTTTGAAATTATCGAATATCTTAATCTTAAAACCGGTTCAAAATTCAAGCCTACAACTAAACCATATGTACAGGCGATTAGATCGCGGTTAAAAGAAGGTTATACCGTTGACGATTTTAAAACCGTGATTGATAAGAAATGCCGTGAGTGGAAAGGTACGAAACTAGAAAAGTATCTAACGCCTAAAACGTTATTCGCACCAAGCCATTTTGATACATATCTCAATTCGAACGAAATGGCAACCATGACGGATACAGAACGAAAGGTTGCAGAATTAGCCGCATTGATTGATGCGGTAGAAAGGGGAACAGATGAAACCGGAAACGTTGAAAGCTACGGGCCAACTATTGATATATGACAAGTTCGATAGTGCGAAGGTTAAAATGTACGCCTACATGCTTGATGATATAAACCCGGTTACATTGGCTGAAGCAATTAAGCAATGCATTAATACGTGTGAATTCGTTCCAGCCGTTGCAACTATCAGAAAAAAAGCGGCTGAAATTTCCGGATATGTAAACGGAAAAAATGAGCGTTTAATAGCGCAAGATGCATGGGAAATCGTAAGAAAGAAAGCTAGCCAAGTAGGTTATGAAAAAGGCCTTGATGAGTTGGAAGGTATTACAAGACTAGCGGCAAAAACTGTATGGCGTTTCTTTGATCCACGCAATAGCCAAAGTTATAACGAAAGTGCAGCAATGAGCCAATTTTGTAAGGCTTATGAGCAGCTGGCAGCACGCGAACAAAAGAACATGGAAATAGCGGAAAGCATCAAAAGTAACGGCCTGTTAATGGAAGCGCGTAAAAGGTCAGAACTTAACATGCCACGAAATACAGAAATTAAGATGCTAGATAACGGCCATTTGGTAGAGGTTGAAAAATACGAAGCCGTAGACCTAAAAAGCATGGTTAAAGATGCCGATATTTCGGAAGAAAGTAAAAAGTTGATACTTGGGGTGTTGGAATGAACAAAAAATATAATTTATTCCCGAAATTAATCGAATGTAGGGAATTGTTAAGATATACACAATCAGACATGGCATCTATTGCCGGTGTATCACCGGAAACATACAAGAAACATGAACGTGGGTTATTTGATTTTAGACTAACGGAAATGCTTGCCATTCAAGAAAACGTTAACGATGAACTACAAACAAATTTAACGCTTGATGAATTGTTTAGAATGGAAAAAATCGTTTAAATGCGTTGTATGGAATTTTTAAAGCCTTAACGATAAATCATAAGGGCGAAATAGTAGACGGGGCAAAATGAGCGAATTTGCCATATAGAATTAGAAAATAGAAAGGGAATTATATGAATAGTGTTCAATTATTAGGAAATCTTGCGCGTGATCCGGGAGTACGTTATACGCAATCTGGCCGGGCGGTTGCGACTTTCACGCTTGCAGCTAGTAACACATATATTGATAGCGCTACAAACGAAACGAAAGAACAAACAGCGTTTGTAAATTGTGTCGCATGGGGCAAGTTAGGCGAAGCAGTAGGCAACTACAGAAAAGGAAACCGCCTATTTGTAGAGGGCAGAATTCAAACAAGAAGCTATGAAACGCAAGACGGGCAAAAGAAATATGTTACGGAAGTTATTGCAAGTTTCGTAGGCGTATCAGTTTTAAATGATGCGGAAGCTGGCAGCAATTTCGATAATTTTGCAGATGATAAAGGGAACGATGAAAATGTTCCGTTCTAATAGGTGGTAAAAATGCTAGTAAAAAACGAGAATGAATGGTGTTGGTGCATTGATGAGTATGTAGGATATCCGCATAAAAGTATTGAAGATGCGGTTAAGGAATTTACGGATACTTATCCAGCCGACGAAGTACCAAAAGTTAGAGTTGGGAACCCATATTATTATGTTCCTACTGTTGATGCAGATCGTGTAATTGAAGATGTTTTTAGTAGTGATCTTGACGATGAAATAGCGGAATGGTCGGAAGATTATTTGCTAGATGTGAAACAGGAACATATAGATGAATTACAAAAAGAATTAACCGATGTATTTCGTAAATGGGAAAAACGCCACGGGTACAACAATACATCTTTTGTCGTACTTGAAACTATAAACCCTTTTGAAAGCAAGGCGTGAAATTATGAAAACACCATGTAAAGGTTGTGAGTATAGGGTGATAGGCTGCCATAGTACATGCGCAGCCTACGCAAAATACAGTAGCAATCGAAAACAAGAAATAGAAACCCGTTATATAAAGGGCGATGTGTACGGGTATGTAAAGGATAGCAACAACCGCATCAAGCGGCGTATAGGTAAATGTTAGAAAGGTACAACATGAAATTAATACAAATGAAGCGCAAGCAACAATATATAAAAGCTTATTGCCTTATGTATCCGTGGTATTACTGGGAAGACTATTGCGATTTTGTTTATCTAACATGGCAAGCATCACCGGGGCGACGTCCTAAACCTGTTAAAAGGAAACATGGGCGGCATTGCTTGAAGTGGTTGCGTGAAATTGGTGCAATAAGCATGAGTGATCTAACCTCTATTAATAGAGTGATAGAGGGGGATATGTGGTAAAAATGGCATACTTAGAAAACTGGTTTGCGTTAGGTGTTTGCATTTACGGTAGAAAAACCGCAGATGCAGCATTGGCCGCGCTAGGATTAAGGAAAGAAATAAAACGAAAACCGGTATACCCGGATATTGAAACAAATATATTAATTGCCTTATACAATGACGGTTTAAACATAAGACAAATCGCTAGCAAATACGGCGTATCGTATACATTTGTTAGAAATCGCCTATTTGGTGCTGGTTTAAACCTTGAAAGAAGAAAAAAGGTGCGATAAATGAATGTAAAGGTAGACATGGGAAACGGTAGAGTTTTTACATGTGAGCAACTAGCCAGCGCATTAACGCTGGTTATTGAAAACATGATTTTAAAACCAAAAGTAACGCAAGATAGATTTTTAGTTACGCTTGAATATAAATATCATAAGGACGGCAAAACGAAACGATTACGGCAAGTGCTTTCTAAAGCGATGATGAAAGCATTTGACGGAACGGTTGAAGCGTACATTTACAACGTGCGGCAATATATAAATGTAATTATTGTAAAAGGGGAATTATACGATGAAGAATGAGCAAAAATGGTTATTGCAAGAAATGTATAACGAAGGTTATCGAGATATTAAGATTGAGGGCGTTTACGCATTTTTCGTAAATCCTACATTTATCGAAAACGGCGGGAATTTCAAGATACGCGATCATACCCCAAGAATTCCATGCAAGATGCTGGGATTAAATCCTAACACCCGTAAATATTCTATTGCATCGCTATTGGGTATTGTGGAATGGGAAAATTTACCGGTTGATACACCGATTTATATAGAAACACCGTACGGGCAATTAAGGCGATATTTTGCCGATTATAAAGAAGAAATGGTTTTCTTTTTTAGCGACGGGAAAACAAGTTGGAGCGCTGGACCGCTGGGAATAATTGATAATGTTAAACCGTGTAGAGTGAGGTTGGCAGAAAATGGGGGTGATTGATATTACATTAAAGGGGCGCCCAGCAACTAAAAAGAATAGCGGACGGATTATATCCAGAAATGGAAAGCCTATTATAATACCGTCAGAAGCCTATAAGAATTATGAAGATGCTTGTATGTGGCAATTAGCTGGAAAGAAATTGCATATATCTGGCATCGTGGTTGTTGAATGTAAATACTATCTACCAAATAAAAGAAGTTGGCCGGACTTAATCGGGTTGCTACAGGCAACTAGTGATATCTTAACCAAAGCCGGCGTGATTGATGATGATAAATGGATATGTTCATATGGTAATAGCTGCATAGCCGGTATTGATAAAGATAACCCAAGGGCAGAAATACGTATTATGGATAGAAAAAATAAAGTGTTGGAAGCGTTATTGAAATGAGGGGCAATAAATGGAACTACTAAACAGGATTAAACGTATCTTTGGTTATAAACGATATAATGCGGACGTTATCAAGGTTAAACGATGCATGCCGGGCGTATTATTGCCAAAAGTTGGCAGCGAAGATGCTGCCGGCATGGATTTTTATCAACCGGAAAGCGTAGTTATAGAACCGCATCAAACGCAATATGTAACGCTGGGCCTAGCGGTAGAAATTCCAAAGGGGTATATGTTAATGCTGGCGCCACGATCTAGCATGAGCAAAACGCCGTTAATTATTCCGAATTCGTTCGGGGTGATTGATGCAGATTATAGGGGCGAAATTAAGGCGATACTGCACAATACCAGCGATGATGTGTATTTAATTCAAAAAGGCGATAGATTAGTACAGGGTATCCTTGTACCGGTAGGCGCATTAAAGTTGTTAGAGGTTAATTCTTTAACGGAAACGGCGCGCGGTGCTGGTGGTATTGGAAGCACGGGAAAATAACCATGATTAAATTATTGTTTGATGCTGCATTGTTATTTTCGCTAGTGATAGCATTAATTAAATTAGTATCAGTATTTACGATGTAGTGGATAAGGGGCGAAAGAAACGCCCCTTTGATACAAATAGGCGAAAGGGGAAATGTGTATGCCTATTATTGATCCGATGTATTTGTATTTGATTGAGGTACTACATAATTTAGATGTGTTTAATCAAGGCGTTTTTATACTGGCATCAAGTATAATGTTTATGCTTGTATTTTTTTACGGGGAAAGTTTCAAGTATGACGAAAATAAAAAAATTAAGAAATATATTTGTATTTGCGGGGTTGTATGGTTAGCATCGTTTTTTATTTGTATTTTTGTACCTACTAAAGATGCGATGTATAAAATGCTGCTGGCGCATTATGTAACAACTGACAATATCCAAATAGTAAATGATGCAATCAAAGTTAATTTACAGGATTATTTAAACATGTTAGGGGAAGCGGTTAAGAATTTGCGATAATGAACCATACGGGGGAATAAATGACGGATAAAGAATATAGAGAAATAGGCAAAGAATTCCTAGAACCGATTAAATTAATATCAATGAAAATTAAATCATTGAAAGAAGATCTAAAGCATTTGCAATCCGATATAACAACGATAGGGGCAGTTGATTATAGCAAGGAACGTTTAAGCGGTGGCGGAACGCCGGGCGGGTTAGACCGTCAAATAGTACGGCTTGAAAGTAAACGCGATGCGGTACATAAAGAAATAGCCGCATTAATTGATGAACGCGAAACGGCGGCGGAAATCATCAATCAATGTACCACAGGGAAAACGAATATATTATTAATGCGTGAGTATATAGACGGCGAAAGCGCGAAATATGCGAAAAGTTTCACCGATTTAGGAAAAACGCAAGCAGCCGAATTGAAAACACTAGGCCTTATTAATGTAGGTAAATTTTTACACAATACGTATTATCCTAGCATGTATACTGCCAAGGCGGTAAAAGTCGAACTATACCGAACTACATCGGAATAATACGGAAAAGCGATATATAGTATAATTATATTGTCAAATGATGCTTAAAAGGTCATTGGCGTAATTCTCCTATATATACGATGCACATGGGGAACTTTGGGCCGTTCCCCTATTGTGTATTGTAAACCGATACCGATAAAAAGAATTCCTTTCAAACATACACAATGCCATTGAGAACAATCCTATCAAATATAAATATGTACTACCAAGCACAACAACAATAAGCATAATAAACCTAATTTCATGTGATACATATCGGTATTGGTTTAGAGTATACAACAAAAATGAATAAAGCTATCAGAATATGAGGTATATCCACGGCGATATATCTCATTTTTTGTATAAAAGTAACATTTGATTATTGAAAACTGAACATAATGCACATTTTTTATTTTAAGAGATATCACCTTCATAGTTTCTAATGTCTTTTTCGTGCGGCGTGTTCGGTTTTGAGTAATTAAAAAAGCCGCTATTTTCTAGCGGCTAACATTTGGCGTATTTGGTTATTCATTTCCTTTTGATACTCATCTATAGTATCAAAAATTGTTTCGCGTAGGTTGAACGCGGCGAACGCATCATATATCGAATTAGTGCGGCGGCGAAGCAATTCGCATTTTTCGGCTATATAACGAAGCATCATAACTATATTACTTAAATCGTCATAACCTAGTGTTTGAATGATGCCATCATTGTTGTATTTGATGCCAGTATATGCGGCTTGTAATGTTTCGATACTGTTTAGTTTGTTGTATCTGATCGCGTTTTTAATTTCTTGAATAGTCATTTGCATTTTTCATTCTCCTTTTTGAATAATTGCGTTTTACGATGTATCTTATGGCTTAATTATACTTGCGTTTTCGCAAGTAGTCAATAGGGAAATTAAAAATTTTTCAAAAAGTTTTGTGAAGGTGGTGAAAAGCTAGTGAATATCATATGTACAAAATCGAAATGTCTTAATAATAAGAAAGGCCAATGCACGGCCAGCGAAATATACTATGATGGTTTATGCCAAACATATTGCACTAGCCAACACGCAGCCAAGCAACACGCTGGAATATGCCAACGATCACATGGCAGAATGAAAAGTAAAGATAACAACATACTACGATAGGGGGTGAAACAATGGCGAAAACAACATATACGGACTGGGAAGCAGAAGAAAAGATTTTGCTTTTACAAGGCTGGGCGCGTAATGGTTTAACAAATGAACAGATAGCCAGCAATATGGAAATAGCAGTTTCGACCTTATGGGAATGGCGTAAGAAGTCGCCCAAAATATCGAACGCCCTAAAAATAGGCAAGGACGAAGCGGATATACAAGTAGAAAATGCATTGTATAAAGCAGCACTTGAAGGAAATACAACGGCCATGATTTTCTGGCTTAAAAATCGACGTTCAAAAGAATGGCGCGATAAGATACAACAGGAAATTACAACAGAAAGCGCCGTTAAGTTGGTTATTGATAATAACGAATTGAGTGATACAGATGAGTAAAACAAATCTGTTTCGCGATGTGATACGTCCAACGCCTAAGCAAAAGGAATTTTTGCGAGCAGTTAAGCAAAACATATATACACTATATGGCGGTGCTGCTGGTGGTGGTAAATCATATATACTCCGTTGGGGTTTGATATGGCTTTTAATTGATTGGTTCATTCAAACAGGAATTAAAGGCATACGCGTTGGATTATTCTGTGAGGATTATCCAAGTTTAGATGATCGTCAAATATCCAAAATCAAAATGGAGTTTCCAGAATGGTTAGGAAGCTATAAAGAAAGTAACCATGAATTCACATTGAATGATGAATTAGGCGGCGGTGTTATTTGTTTTCGTAACTTAGACAAGCCAAGTAAATATTTATCTAGTGAATTCGCTGCAATAGCGATAGATGAATTAACCTTGAATAGTCGCGACGTGTTCGATTTCTTGCGTATGCGTTTACGTTGGACTGGTATAAGTGATACTAAATTAATCGCAGCAACTAACCCGGGCGGTAAGGGCCATATGTGGGTTAAAGATTTATTCATTGATAGAAATTTCACAAAAGAGATGCAACCATTCGCCGATAAGATTGCATATATCCAAGCAAGGGCAAGTGATAACCCGCATCTATCAAAATCTTATATAGATGCACTTAACACGTTACCGGAAAAACTACGTAAAGCGTATTTGGAAGGCGATTGGAACATATTTGAGGGGCAAGTGTTTACAGAATTCCGTACAGATAAGCACGTTATAGAACCGTTTGAAATACCGCATCATTGGCAACGGTACCGTTCAATGGACTGGGGATATACAAAACCATATGCAGTATATTCCGCAGCGGTTGACTATGACGATGTATTATATATTACTGGTGAATATTACGGTTGTAAGCCGGGTATGCCGGATACTGGTACACAGGAAACGGCGAGGGAAGTCGCTCAAAAGATAGAACACTTAAAAGATTATCAAGGCGTAGCAGACCCCGCTATATGGCAACGAACTGGGCATGACGGCCCAACGATTGCGGAAATATTCGCAACTGAGGGCGTGTATTGGGTTCGTGCTGATAATGATAGATTAGCCGGACTTATGCAAGTGCATCAACGCTTGAAAGAAGGCAAGTTAAAGATATTTAGTAATTGCGTACACCTAATACGTACCTTGCCAGCTTTAACGTATGACAAAATCAGAGTGGAAGATGTAGATACCAAACAAGAAGATCATGCGTATGATGCGGTGCGTTATATGTGTATGGCTAGACCGGTTAAATCAGTTAAACCAGATAAGCCGTTTAATGACGGTTATAAATATGTTGATGATAGCGAAGGAGATGTGAGCGCATGGGGCGTATGAGTGAAAGGGCGTTGCGTGATTACGCCTTTAAGGTTCTTAAATCGGAATACGGCGAACGCGAAGAAAAGGGCGTTATTATTCCGGCTAAATATACAGATGCAGAACTAGCGGAATTCGCAAAGGCGATGCCGCAATGGCAGTTGGAACAGATGTACGATATGATTTATGGTTCTGAAATGGTGGAGTAATGGATATAGAACAAACTTTTGATATATACGAAGCAAAACAAAATGTAAAAAGTGCATTAGCTGCCACGTCAGAATGGCGCAAGGCTGCTGCCGAAGATTTTGCCTTTATGCAAGGTAAACAATGGCAAGACGGCGATTTAAAGAAAATGCGCGAAGCTGGACGGCCAGCAATCACGATTAATAGAATTAGACCGGTTATTAATCTGTTATGCGGTTATGCATCACAGAACGAAACAGAACCGGACTTTTTACCACGTTCCGAAGAAGACGATAGAATAAGCCGGGTTGCGAAAGGTATTACAAAATACTGTTTAGACCGTGCGAACTATCAACGCAATAAGGGCAAATGTTTCCGCGATAAAATCATTTGCGGTTTAGCCAATTACTGGGTAAGTTATGAATTTGACTATACGAAGTTAGACGGCACTATTCAAATTGAACGTGTTTCGCCGTTTGATGCGTTTGTAGATCCGGAATGTAAGAAAGACGATTTAAGCGATGCGCAATACGTTGGCCGTTATAGCTGGGAAAGCTCCGCTAAATTAAAACAAGTGTATCCGGATAAAATCAACGAAATCGATGCACTTAAACATAAATACGATGATACCGAACAAGAAGCCGGCATAGTTGAAACGGTAGACGGTGAAGCATTATGGTATAACAATAACTACAATAAAATCCGTGTAGTGCAGTACTGGTATAAAGAATACGGAAAACGAAGCGTATACATGACAAAAGAGGGGTTAATTGATGAAGCTAACCCGTTGTTTGTTGTATTGTTGGCTACAGGCAAGAAACCTACAAGTATCCCAGATACGAAAATCAGATATGCGACATTTGCCGATGATGTACTACTTGAAGAAGGCGAAAGTCCGTATAAACACGGTAAATTTCCATTAGTGCGTGAATATTGCTATTACACCGGTGAATTGGTAGATGATGAACTAGAACCGGCTGGCGTAGTGCGTGATATTAAAGATGCACAAAGGGAACTAAATAAAAACCGAAGCCAACGCATGCATGTTGTAAATCAACAGTCTTTAGGCGTGAAATTCTGGCAAGGTCAATTCACAGAACAACTTAAACAGACGATTAAAAAGGAAAGCACAAAACCGGGTGCAAATATATTCCTACCGCCGGGCGTAACATTCACAGACGGCACGCCGGCAATGGATAGCAATATTAATATTAGCCTTGAACAACAATCAAGCAATGATTTTTATGCTATTTCTGGCATTACTCCGGAAAGCCTTTCCGGTAGTGTTGGCAGTATGAGCGGCAAGGCTATTGATTTAAGACAATCAGTAACAACCGTTCAAACGGCTGGTATCTTTGAACAGTCGAAAGAAGCAGAACGCCAAATTGTTAAATTGTTATGGGGTGAGAAAAACGCACCGGGTTTAATTCCACAATTCTACAACGAAGCCAAAGCAATGCGCATTATGGGCGACGACGGGCAAAAGGAATTTGTACAGATTGCACCGGGTTTAAATCAACCTATGCAAGAACAAGTTTTAACCGATGCACTAGGGCAACCGATGCATGACGAAGAAGGCAACCCGATTAAACAAGTGCTTTATGATCTATCCGCTTTTGATTTTGATATTGTAATCACTACAAGCCAAGCAAGCGCAACGGCAAGACGTGCTAACCTTTACCAATTATTGGAAGCTAAGAAGTCCGGCGTTGATATTCCTATGGATATCATTCTCGACTTTATGGATTTCCCAGAAAAAGAAACGGTTAAGAAACGCATGCAAGAAGCAGCGGAAAAACCAGCTTTACCAGAATTGCGTGTAAGCGGTTCACTTGATGATATGCCAGCGGAAGCATTGAGCATGTACTTGCAAACGCTAGGCGTACAGATTTCACCGCAACAAATTATGGCGGAACGGTTAGCCTTGAAAGGCAAACAACAAAACATTCAAAATGCGCCGCCAATTTTACCGCCTATGGACGGTTTAGGCACTATGTAATATAAACTATCAACACAATAATAAACGCTCCGTAATGGGGCGTTTTTATACATTTCGCCCTAAGTAACGGCGTTAAAAGGCTTGCTTATACATTATCGCCCGGCAACGGCGTTAAACTGCCATATTCTTATATTCGTCCGGCAATGACGTTAAAAGGCAATAAGGGGTATTTGATATGAAAGACGAATTAGTAAACATCGAAGAAGCTGGTTTCACGCCGGAAGATTTAGAAAATGCGGGCGTTGAACTCGAAACAACCGAAGAAACGGATACACAGGAAACTGCACCAGATGAACCCTCTACAGATGATGCTGTAGAACGTGATGCGAATGATGCGGAAGTAGAACCGGAAACGCCGAACACAAACGAAGAAACGGAAGAAACGCATGCGAACGATCATAACTTAAAGGCGGCACTTGCACAGGAACGCGCAAGACGTAAAGCGGCGGAAGAACGTGCTAGACAATACGAAGCACAACAACGGCCGATTACATTGCCAGACGAGGAAGTATCAAATATTCGCGACTTTGTACGCCGTGAAGCGTTGAAACGCTTTAATATTACGGCGGAAGATTTAGAAAGTCTTATGTTTGAAGATGTACAGAAGTATAACGATTTCATTCGTTTTGAAGCCAATGCAGAATACACAATTACAAATCAGCAAATGGCGGTACATCAACAAAGACAAACTAACTTAAATTTCGTAAATGAAATTAAATCATTGCCGAACTTTGGGGAATTATATCAACGTGGATTGGAAAAGCTAAACGGAATGACGATGCGCGATGCGCAACCGATTAACGATGCTTTTTATCGTGTTGATATCGGCGAAGGTACAGAAGCCGATTTTGAAACCATTAGGAAGTTTGTTACAGAATTGCAAAATGAACGGGCGACAAGTACCGAAGTACCGAACAACCCTTTACAAGTTGCGGCTACGTTGCCAAAAGCTGGCGCGTTAAATGGTGGCGTTCCTACACCTAATAAGGTAACGGAAGAAGATATTTTGAAAGCGTACCAAACGGGCAACCTTGATGCATTGCCGGACGATGTACGCAAATATTTTGACGAATTATAAGAGGTAAACAATGGCAGACCAAAGAAACCAAGTTAATATCCCAGCAACTTTAGTTCCTAAAGTATGGGCAAAAAAAGTATGGCACGAAGGCTTAAAAGATAGCTATTTTGATAAGTTTACGGCATTGGACGGTTCCAACGTTGTACATAAGAATAAAGATTTAGAAAACGTAAAAGGCGATAGCGTTGTATTCGGTTTGATGATGAACTTAACAGGTTCCGGTGTTGAAGGTAATAGACAAAAATTATCTGGCGCCGAAGATACTTTAAACATTTACGATTTCACAGTACAAACTCAACTTGTACGTAATGCGGTTTCCCGTTTTGAAGCGGACGACCAAAAAACACAATATGATATGTTAAAAGAAATCAAAAGCGCATTGAAACAATGGCTTTCTGATTGGTTAGACGATAAATTAATCTCTAAACTTTCCTATAATCCGCTTTCTACTGAAGCGGTGTTTGCGGGTGCAGCCGGCACACAATCCGCTATTACGGCAAATGATAAATTAACTACAACTATTATTTCCCGTGCTAAACGTAAAGCGATGATGCATGCGCCAAAAGTGCAACCGATTAAAGTTGACGGCATGGATAAATATATTATGCTTATTTCTCCATGGGCAGCACGCGATTTAAAAGATGATCCAAAATGGTTGGCAGCGCAACAAAACGCAAATGTTCGTGGTTCTAAAAACCCTATTTTCACAGGTGCATTAGGCGAATATGACGGCGTTATTCTTTATGAATATGAACGCGTATTATGCGATAACACAGGCGCATCTAGTGCAAATGTATGCCACAACTTATTATTGGGTAGACAAGCGGCATGTTTCGCAGTAGCTAGAGGTGCGAAACACATTGAACAAATGGATGATTACGGCAACATTGCTGGTAATGGCATTGCGTTCTATGGCGCAGTTGAAAAAACCAAATTCAACAGTAGAGATTACGGTTCTATTCAAGTATTAACTGGTGGCGCAGTAGAACGCTAATTATAATAGGCGGGGTAAAACCCGCCTTTATTCTTATATGGGGTGAATATGAACGTAAAACAAATAGTAAATAGGGCGTTCATGCAAATAGGCGATACATCGCAAGAAGCGTATACACCATACCAGTTATTGGAGTATTACAACGAAGGCAATCACCTATTGAACGCTTTAATTAGCCAATATTGCCCTAGCCTTGCAACTGCCACATATGAAGATAGGGGAACGGGGCGCATCGTGCTTCCGTTTCAATGTATTGGAGTATTGAAGGTACAAGCAGATGATGCGGAAGTGCAAGGGTATCATGTATTGAATTTACAAACGGTGGTATTTGATGCGGATCATGAGCAGAAAATAACCGTTGATTATATAAAGACTGCTGGTTATAAAACGCTAGATGATGAAAGCGGACTACCAGCAGAACTTGAAACATTGTTAGTTGATTACATCGTATATCGCATAATGAACATGGATATCACCGGTATTACTGGCAATATGGTTAGTGCGTTGCAATCAATTAATAACGGTTTAGGTAGTAATGAAAGTGTAATTGCGGAAGGGTATTGGAACTATGGTTGTAAGAGAACTGATTACTCTAGTTAATGTAGAGTCAAACGAAATACTAGATGAACAGTTGGAATATATCCAGTACATCAACGCAGCTATTGACTGGCTAACAACTATTCTAGTTAGTATTAAAGACCGTGAAGTAGTTAAGAATACGGATATACCAAATCTAAAAGCCGTACCGTCCGATTTTATGGGGTTCGTTCCTAAGAGTGGTTATCCTATCCGCATCATTAACGGAACCTTTGAAACCTACGACGGGGAAACGGTTAAAGAAGTATTTTATAGCGTTCGTAAAAATCACGTTGATGATTTAGACGACCCTATTCCGTTTTCTGAATTCTTTCATCAATATTTAGTGCAGCTTATATCTTTCATGGTTAAAAAGAAATCACTTATGACGGATTACGCTGCCTTTGATAAACAATTCATTGACTACATAACGGAACAAATTAAGGTGGCACGGGGTATAGCATAATGGGCGTTAAACAGGCGGCAACTACAAACGGGTTCCGGCTGGGCCTTGATTGGAGCAACCCGCCGGAAAATATCGACGTGCAAGCGCTAACACAGGCGCAACAATGCGAATTCGATAGAACAGACAACGCACTCCGTACCGTTCCGGGTGTTCGTGTATTGTATGATTTTGGACTACCAATAGAAACGATATATCATGATGTGTACCGTAATAAGTGGTACTTTTCTAGTGGCCGAAATTTGTATGAAACCGATTTTAGCGGTAATACACTATTAGGCACATTGAATGGTACCGAACGGCCGAGATATCATGCGTTTGGCGGTGATATTCTCATCGCCAGCGGTGATAAATTGCAAGCCATTTCCGGTGCTGGTAAGTTATCCACTATTGAAAGTCCGGCATGTGATATAGTATCAAGTCATTCCGGGCGCGTACTGATTGCATCGACTCATTCGCATCGGTTGAATTGGTCGGCAGTTGGCGACTACAACGCATGGAGCCATAACAACAACGATGCATCTAGTGCGCAATATGTAGACGTTGGATATAAAGACCAAGGCAGCATCATTGCGATTGATTTCTTATCACGTGCAATTATCGTATATAAAGAATACGGGCGCGTGTATCAAGTAATTGGTACGCCAGATGCACAGAATTTAACTGTATATCCTTTATCCTCTACCGGTTATTGTAGCGGTGCAACGGTGAGCGTTGATGATCGTAGCTATTATTTAGGCAATCAAGGGTTCATGTCTTTCATGCCTACAAATACCTATGCAGAAATACAACCGTTTGAAACTGGCTTGAACATCAACTCTTATTTGTTGAAGTACATAACGAAAGATTGCGAAGTATGGCATATATCCAGCCGTAAGCAAATCTGGATTAAACCATATAACGGCGATACGGTATTTATATATCACTACTTGCCACGATATGAGGACGGAAGGGGCGTTTTCACATCAAGAAAATTCACGCATAACATCAATGATGCGGTGAATGTGGATAAAGAAGTATATATAGCATACGGCAATAAGATTGGTATTCTTGATGAAACAATAGATACCGACGATACGAAACAAATTCAAACATCGATTATCAGCGGCAACAGATTGGCAACACGTCAATTTGTGTTGATTATGAACTATAATTTTGTAACGCATAATCTTATTCCCGGTTATGGCACTATTGGCATATCGAATAAGAAGCCTAAGCCAATTAACTTTTCAAGCAAAGCAACCAAAACATACTATGCGAATGAAAAGCTATACGAAGCCAAAACATTAATGAATATTAATGAGTACACGAAGGCGTATAAGATTGGCGGCGGTGCAAATCGTAATGTACAATTTAAAATCAATGTTCAAAAGGGCGCTATTTCATTACGCCAGTTAGATTATACGTATGAAGAGGTTTAAACATGGCATATAAAGAAAAATACCCTTTGGATATAACGCCACAGGGCGATACTGTACAAGATAGTATTAAGAAAAACCGCGATGAATTATTGAACATTGCGCAACAAATCGAACTCAAAGCCGACGGCGGTGGTGGTACTGGTGGCGGTGGTGGTACTGGTGGCCTACGTAATCGCGTATTAAGTGGCAAGGTAAGTAATGGTGAATTCTCATTCTTAACCGGTGATAACCTAAGCGTAATGATTGACGGCAGCCAAACGCCTGTATTGTTATCATTCGCCGACGGTTTCAACGATTACGGCGCGGTTGATTATATCCAAACGATTAACCGTAAACAAAGCGTATGGAGCCTACCGGCTAATAGTACATCGTATTTATACGTTGAACGCTCCGCATCTGGCGGCCTAACCTATGGCAGTACAACGCTTGAACCAATGCGCCAGCCTAATGCACCAGCAGCGGCAACGGATAAAATGTATTACAATACCACAAACGAAAAAATGTATGTGTATACTGGCACGTATTGGAAAGCTATATTGCGCGTGGTGGTAGCGGTTGCCGTTACAGATGCAACACGTGTTAAGTCAATCAAATATTATGATCCATACTTAAACACCGCAACAGATGCCGTAATCGGCACGCGTACGGTTGACGGTAAAGACTATGCATTAACTGACATTCTAAACCAAATGGCGGAAGCTATTAAAAAGATTGCTGGTGATGCTAGTTTTACAAATAACCCAAGCCGTACATTAAAAACTATTACGGATACAGTAAACGGGTTAAGTAACGTATATTACAAGAAAACGGATACAGTAGCCAACGCAACGCACGCAGTCAATGCAGATAACGCTACACATGCAACAACTGCCGATACCGCGGCAAATGTAGAAGCGTGCGTTAAAAAGGCCGGCGATACTATGACGGGTACGCTAAAGGTTCCGGGCCTTTCCAATGATTCGATTGATTTAGATTATCTTGCTAACAACAAGGCTGGTTATAGTGGCTTTACATTTGGCGAATTAAATAACTATCGCATATGGGGTACTGCTTATTGGGGTATTGGCGCCATGTTTCCGTGGTATACAAGCCAAGACCGCATACTAGGTACTCAGCTTTATTTTGCTAACAGTAATGCGGCGTTTATTCGTTTTGATACAAATACCAAGGGCATGAACGAATGGCAACGCATCGCAACATTTGAAAACAATAATACGCTAACATTCCCGAATGGCGCTAAATTGAGGATAGAATAATGCCTAATCTAGTACTAGAAAAAAACGGTCAAACATACCGTTTCGGACTTAACACAGATAAATCCGTAACAAATGGTAAGGCGGTACCAGTACCATATAACGGCGTTGATTACTACGCACGATATGGAACCGATGTAACACCGTTAAAAATCGAAGTGAACGGCCAGACACGTTATATCCAATATGATGCCATAGAATTTGCGCGCTATTATTGGGAACGCCGTGCAAGTGATACAAGCGGATATAGTACAACCTTGTTTATCCCTAAAGGCCGGTATCGCGTAACGCTTGACGGTAGCAATAACAGAAGTTGGGATATCAATGTTAATGATAGCGGGAATAGAACCATATCAATTAATTTCCCGGGTTCTATGAATAACAAGCGTTTAGAATGTTCAATTAGCGGTGTATTTAATAATTACGTCGTATCTGGTTATAACTGGAATAAGGTAACGATTGAACGGATAGGGGATTAATGATGCAACTTGAAAGCCTTGAAAGCATGATAAAAGATTATGAACGGCGCACGGGCGAACGTATCAGCCTTGAAGGTTTTTATTTCGATGAAAACAACAATTACAAAGATAAATATAACTACTACTTTAAATGGTTCCCTAATGCTGGGTTCTTATTCTGGACTATCAACGAACATGACGGCGAACGATACTTTACTATCTGGCAGACATACGGCGATATGAAAGTTATAGGTAAATATATTGTTGAAGTTATGAAGTTGAATGATCTTGATGGAATTGTAACGGCAACACATCGCAGCGTGCGCGGTTTCATAAAAAAATGGAACATGGAACGTGTTCCAACTATGGACTATACCTATAATGGGTTTGATTACAAAGTATTAAAAACAAAGCGTGAGCATTTGGAAGCTACTTTGTAGAAAGGAAAAGCATGTTTAAATTTGACTTGCAATTATTTGGCGGCGGCGGTAAAAAGTCGAAGGTAAGCAGCATTGACGCCAAACTACCTACGGCAACGGCCGACGAAAAGCAACTATTACAAGGCCAAATGGATTGGATTAATAACACCAATCGAAGCGCCAACACCTTGCAAGGTATGGGCGATAATGCCTTGAATAATGTGATAACGCCAGAATACGGCAATATGTATAACGCGTATTTAGGCGCTAACCGTGGCAATCAAAATGCAATCGGCGCGTTACAGAACCTAGTAACAACGGCCGGCGCTAAGAATTTAACGGATAACACGCGGTATGCAAATCAGTTAGCGGCCAGCGTTGATAGTATGAACAACGGCGCAAGCCAGTTAGCTAACGAATACAACGGCGCTTTACTGCAAAACCAAAATGCAATGGCCGATATTACAAACGGCCAACTACCTACAGGCTATGCAGATGCTAGACGGCAAGCGTTAAACAATGATTTACAGGCAACTGTAGGCAATGCAGTTTCTGGCCTAGCAAGTCGCGGCATTGTGAATTCATCTATTACAGATAATGCATTAAATGATATTAGCAAGAACGCATCTAATACACTTGCGGCACAATATTCAAACGATTTAAATCAAGCGGCGGCACTCAATTCCCAAGCGCTTAATAATAATTTAAGCGGCATCGGTGCAAAAATGGGGTTATGGGGTAATACCTACAATAACAATCAAAACGGCATCATTAATCAAGCAAATCTAATGAACCAAGGTTATGCAAATCAAATGAACAACGCCGGCACCGCAGCGGGTTTAGTAGGCCAACGCGAAGGGTTAGCGCAAAACCCTATCAATACAGGCGCAACAACACAAAGCGCAGCTATTCAACCAGCTAAAGATTACTACTCTATGAGTCAGTTGAATAACGCGGATCAAGAAGATTTACTTAACAGATTTATGTCATTACGCTATGGACTAGCACAACCAGCACAAACAATGGTTAAGCAAGGTTCCGGCGGTTTCTTTGGAGGACTTATGAAAGGTTTTTGTTTTGTAGCGGGTACTGAAATTGCAACACCAGACGGTGGCAAGGTTATTGAAACATTTGTAAATGGTGATACTGTTATCACTTTGGGTGCGGTTAATGATGTAATTGCATTGCATGATATGGGCGAAAAAGAAACACATCGCCTTGAAACTGTATCCTTTGGCGTAACAACCACAGGCACAGAAAAGGTATTGACTCCGGAAGGCTTGAAATTAGTTAGCGAATTGGTAGTTGGCGAAGTTATTATGACGGTTAATGCTTATGAACCCGTTACATTAAGTGAAGCAACTGGCAATACTGAACACGTATACGAATTGCAATGTACTGGCGATAATCTCTTCTACGCTAACGGCATTATGGCGGAAGGCATCAATGAAGATGAATTGAAGGCTATTGCAGATGCAGCAGCAGAAGCGCCAGAAGAAGCACCGGAAGAAAAGCCAGCTAAAAAAACAACTAAAAAATCCAGCAAGAAAGATGAACCAGTAGAGGAAGCAACCGAAGAAGCAGCAACCGAAGATAATAAGAAAGTAGAGGAATAATACAATGGGCGTTATCTACGTAAAAGATTTTGAACCATGGGCGGCGTTAGGCGAATTAGCCGGTCAATATTTCTCACATCGTTTAGGTGCATTGCAGAATAACAAAATGGCTAAAGGCTATCAAGCAATGCTAGGCGGTGGCGGTGGTGGCGCTGGCGGTGAACAAGACCCGAACGCGCTACAAGTTATGGATAATAATAACCGCATGGCTGGCATGGGTATGCAACAACCTAATAGCGCCGGTCAAATCAACCAGTTATTATCTAATTCCAATAACACATTTGCCAATAACTTGATGCAAAAGAATAATATCGGATTATGGGGCGGTCAAAATCCAGCAGCACCAGCACAACCGATGCAAGCTAACACAGATGCACCGGCTAACCCTGTTACTGATCAACGCTTTAACGCATACATGAATGAGCCAAGCCCTACATTACAAAAGCAGTTGCAAGCACAGGCAGCGCAAGCACCACAAATGCCAGCGGCGCCAGCGCAACCGCAACAAAACACGGGGTTATGGAATTTTCAAAATCTAAATAATACTGGTATTAATACAGGGGTACCGCAATCATATCAAGAAATGATGCAGCAACGGGCGAACGTACCTTTTCATGGGGCGCCCAATTCGGCCGTAAATGGTAACGCCGATGCGGATAAAGCGCCGGGCCAATACTCTATACCAGATAAAGCAAGCGTAACAAGCGAAGCAAGAAAACAACTAGGGGCCAATACGTTGGCCCTAGTTAAAGCCGGTTTTGATTTTAAGACCGCGCAAGGTTTAGCAAGCGAACAATACCAAACTGACGTTAATAATATGTACATGCATCAAGTCAACGAATATCAAGAAAAAGTGCTTGAACCAATGCGCCAGCAAATCATGAATAATCTTGTATTTACACAGGATAAAGACGGCAACCCGGTTGTAGATACCTATAACACAAAACGGGTTAAAGGATTGGCGCCAGCCGTTGCAAGATATAACTATCTAGCCGGTAAAGTTGGCGCTGGTACTATTGATATGAATAACTTGAACAGTATTGCGGCACTTGATAAACCAGATTATAAGTTTAGCAGCGCACAAAACGGCCATATTGTACGTTACAACATGGGCGACGGTACTATTCAAGATATGGGCGGTTATGGCAAGGTTGAAACAAAACAATTTGCGAACGGTCAAGTTATTGTTATGACGCCAGACGGCCAAATGAAAAATATTGGTAATTTCGGGGCGAAAAACATTAAAGTTATGCCAGACGGAAAAACTTATATTGTTGGCACAGACGGCAGCATGAAATATGTAGGTACTCACGTTAAACCGGCAACGGCTACACAGTCCGGCACTAGTGGATATAATGCGCAAGTATTGCGTACGTTATCAGCGCAGCATACCGCATGGGTTAAAGCTAACCCAGACAAGGCAGAAACTGAAAGCCCTTATTACGGGCAGTTACAAAGCGCGTTAAGTGGTGCGCCTACTGCTGGAGGTGGTGGTGCTGCTGGAACGCCTACAGTTAAACGGCAACCTACTTATTCAAGTGAAGAACAAGCAGCGATTTCCAAGCGAATGAATGAACTTTCAGCGCAAGGCTGGAGCGACGACCAAATAGCGGCGGAACTTGATGCGGCCGGATACGGTCAATATAAATCGTGGTTAAAATCTTATTAATAAAAGGGGTAGACTATGGGTGCGTTTGATGATATTACAAGCCAATACGGCAAGGCAGCTGGAAACGGTAACGCCTTTGAAGATATAACAACCGAATACGGTTATGACGTAGGCAACGCGCCCAAGCCTACGTTTTGGGATAGCGTTAAAAATAATGCCGAATATGTTGCTAATGGCGTAAAGAATAATATCGAATGGATTGATAAAACCGGCAAAGAAATTAATGACAATGTAGGCAATACGTTAATAAACTGGAAAGATGATGTAGTAAACAAATCTAATAATCTAGGCAATGAATATTCTAAAAGTGCTGCTAATGCCATTGAAGCGAATGGGGATAATTTTTCAGCATTTGACGATAACGGCGACTTCATAAACGAACATGCAACACCGGGCCTAAATAAAGCAAGAGTGGAAACATATAATACCGCAGTTGGTAAGCCGGCTGGATACCTAGCAATTACTCCGTATGTTCCACCACCGGTGCGAATAGCTGCCGGCGTTCTTGCTGCCCCTACGATTGCAAGCGATACGGCGGAAATGTATAACGCCAACGAAACCGCAGAAAACGAAGGAACGGCACCGGATGGAATTTTAGGGAATAAATATGTAGCTACGGCAAAAAATGTATTAGTAGACCCAATTGCGGAACCAGTTGGGCGTTTGGTTGATGATCCGGGCGAATTTGCAAAGAATATTGCCATGAACCCTACTAATTTATGGGAAGATGTATTTTTACCGGTTGGCATGGTGAAAGGCGTAACGCCTAAAAAGGTATCTGGCGCAATCGGTGAGCGTGTAGGACGTGCAGCGGAACATATCAAAGAAAAGGCATCTAATGCCTTTGAAGATATTGGGGAGCGTTTTTCTAAAGAAGAACCACGTATGCAAGAAGGGGTCATGTACAATGCGTTTGAAGATATTCCAGTACCGGAAGAAACTGCAAATGCAGTAGAACCGCGCGAATACTCCGAAGACGGTTTGAACGGTAAACCTATGGAAGGTGAAACCGGTAATATCCAAGCGGATATATATAACCGGTACCGTCAAAATGGGTTAAGCGACGTTGAAGCCGCTGCCATGACTGGTAATATCGGCGCCGAAAGTAGTTTCAATACGACCGTTACAAGCGGCGACGGGTACGGTTCCCGTGGTTTGGTTCAATTTACTGGCGATAGATTGAACGGCGAAAAAGGTTTATTGAAATTTGCGGAAAGTCGCGGATTAGATCCGTGGGATTGGAGAACGCAAGTTGATTTCAGCGTATGGGAATTACATAATACCGAAAGCGCTGCACTTGAAGCGATGCGGGCAAGACCAGATGCAACACCGGAAGAAATGGCCGTTATTATACGGAAAAATTACGAAAGACCAGACCCAGCAGTTGCACGTGATGAGGTGCGGGCGCAAATTGCGAAAGAAACATTCGACGGCAATTATGGTAAATATGAAAATGGGCCACGTGATAATACATCGTTTAAAGATAGTACGCTAGACCCTAATTATCGAAACTATGAGCAACCATTCAAAGATGAGTTTATAGAAAACGAAAAACCAGTAAATGGTGAAGAACCACATACGGATTTAAACAGTTTTGTAGAAAATACCAATAAAAAACAGGTTAAAAACGAAGATTTAGGTATAAACTATCAAGGCGAAGGCGAAACGGCCCGTACAGGCGAAATAAATGAATTTCAGCCAAAAGACCGCATAAATACTGACTTTATAGAGGGTGAAAAACCTAAAATTGAAGAAAAAGCACTTGAAAACGATGCAAGTACTCAATTTAGGTATGAAGAAGATGCACCAAACGAAAGTTTACGAAATGCACTTGACGATTTACCGCCAAAAGCAAAAGAAACTATCATAAACGAATTAAAAAATGATGCATCTGAACCACGATATACCGAATTGGAAAATAAAGTACAATCTAATACGGAAATATTGAAAGATTTAAACAAAGCCACAAAGCCAGATATTCCAAAAACGGAACTTGATGCGGTTAAGGTTCGATTATCTGAAAGCCTAGACGTACCGGTTGAACGATTGAACAACGAATACATGGAAACGGTTCGCCGTGATCGTGCTGCTGAATTAATAGCAGATACGCAAGAACTGAAATTAATGCAAGCAGAACCGGCAGAAGGTGGCGTGAGCAAATACGCGCAGCAACCTAGCCAGCTATTAGACAATGCAACGCATGAGCAAGTACACGAAGCCATGGTGAAAGCATTTGACGGCAACGAAGCAATGGCGAATAGATACATGGAAAGTAAAGGCGTTAGACCTACGGAACCGCTACAATATAGCGTTAAAGGTAACGAAACGCCACATACTGGCATTGATGAAGTAGGGCGGTTAGGCCGAAGCGTAACGCGTAGGGAAATATTAGATGCAGTAAATCACTTGTTTAATCAACGTGTTAAAAGTGGCCGTTTGGGTCGTCCTAACGTGCGTGGCTGGTATAACACAAAAACCGATGTAATTCGTAGCGGTAATTATGGAGAAATTCCAGTAATCATGCATGAATTAGGGCATTATGTAGATAATTATTTCGGTTTCAGTAAAGATGCACGGTTCAATACCGAATTTAACGGTGTTATTCAAGACCGTTTCGGTAAAGCGTACAACAAATTAGGCGCGGAAGGAATTCGCGGGGAAGGTTACGCGGAATTCTTCAAGGATTATGTAAGTGATCGCGCGAAAGCAAAACGGGAATTCCCAGAATTCTACAATCATTTTACGGAAGCAATCGCAAAAGAACCGGAATTGAACGGTATAACCAATAAATTATCGCAGCTGGTTCATGAATGGCACCGTCAAGGCGGCGCGGAACGTATCAAGGGCAGCATTTCTTTTGAAAGTAAGGGAAAGGTTAGCCAAGCCATTGATGCGGTTAAGCGTGGCGAAGCTAAAGACGTAATAAAAAAAGCATTAAACGATGTATACACTAAAGCCGTTGATGAATTGAACCCGTTGAAGGATTTAGTTGAACAAGTCGAACGCCAAACAGGCGAAAAGATTTCATTTGATGATAACCCTTATATGCAAGCGTGGTTGGCGCGTGGCTGGGTTGGTAAAGCTGAAACACTTATTGAACACGGTGCGCCAGAACATGGCATAAAATCACTCAAAGATATTTTGAAAGGTATAGGCGAAAAGGAACATAAGGATTTCTCCGCATATCTTGTAGCCTTGCACGATTTAGACCTACACAAAAACAAGCAAAAAGCAACGTTTGATTATACCGAAGATGCTGCCGTTTTAGGTAAGCACGCCGGAAACGAACGTTTTCAAAAGGCAGCAGCTGCAATATATAAGTATCAAGATTACATGTTGCAAATGTTAGTTAAAGAAGGCATGCTAACGGCTAAGGCGTATCATACAATGCGTAAAATGTACCCGCATTATATTCCATTTTTCCGTGATATGTCAGATGCTGGCATGCAATCGTTTTTATCTGGCGGAAAGGGTTTCGTTGATGTATCTAGTCCGGTGAAACGTTTTAAAGGCAGCACGCGGGATATTATTGATCCATTGGAAAGCATCGTAAAAAATACGTTCCAATTCTATAACGCAGTAGAACGCAATCACGTTGGCCGAACATTTGCGAAACTAGCCGATAAAAACGGCGTAGGGCAAATTGTGGAACGTGTAAACGGCAACAAGGCAAAAACTGATAATACATTTAACGTTTGGGAAAACGGCGAAAAAGTAACGTATGAAACAACACCGGAACTTATTCAAACGATGCGCATGTTAGATAGGGAACAATCAAACATGGTTGCCAAAATCTTATCGTATCCGGCTAACTGGTTACGTGCTGGTGCTACATTATCACCAGAATTTATCTTGCGAAATCCTGTACGCGATATGATAGGCGCATCTATTTATTCAAAACACGGTTTTATTCCTGTAGTTGATACTTTCAAAGGATTGGCGCTATTCCTTAAAAAAGGCGAATTATATTGGGAATATATGAAGTCCGGCGCAGCACATGCGGCAATGGTTTCATTAGACCGCGACTATTTAGGCGGTCAATTACGCGATATTATGAGCCGTGAAAGTAAGGTTACTAAGTTAATTAAAAACCCTATTGAAGTGTTACGCGCTATGAGTGAAGCAACAGAAATGGCAACACGATTAGCGGAATTCGATAATGCACGAAAGGGTTACACTGGGGTTGGTAATCGCCTATTTGGGAAAGATAGGAAGCCTTTAACTGCAAGAGAAGCAGCACTTGAAAGCCGTGATATAACGTTAGATTTTAGCCGTAGGGGTTCACATGTAAAAAAGGCAAATCAAGTAATAGCCTTTTTTAATGCTACAATCCAAGGCGCTGACAAAATGGCACGTGCTTTTAAGGAAGACCCGCGCGGCATGACGGTTAAAACTATGCTATATATCACGTTACCAAGTATTTTGTTATGGTACATGAATAAAGATGATGAACGATACCAAGAGTTGCCACAATGGGAAAAAGATACGTTCTGGATTATTCCGGGTAAAGAAAATATGTATCGTGTTCCTAAGCCGTTTGAAGCTGGCGTGCTATTTGGTACATCGTTTGAACGTATGTTGCAGTATTTTGACGATGCAAAAAACAACCGTAAAAGCGTAGGTTTTAAAGGGTTTGGTGATAGGGTAATTGATAGCCTTGCACCTAGTTTTATGCCTACGGCTATGATACCGGTTGTTGAAGCTATGACAAATTACTCGTTATTCAGACAACGGGATATTATTCCGCAATCTCAAGAAAATCTACCGGCACACCTACAGTACGGCGCTAATACAAGCGAAGTTGCAAAATTTGTAGGCGATAAAATCAACGTTTCGCCGTATATTGTAGATAATACAATAAGAGGGTACGGCGGCGGCCTTGCTGGGTTAGGTTTAAGCGGTATTGATGCGATATCTGGTGCAAAAGAAAACAATGCATCTAAAAAATGGTACGAAGCGCCGGGGTTAAGAGGGTTTACGGCGGCACCTTATCAATCATCTAATAGCGTACAACGTGTTTATGATGATTATAAGGAACAAGAAAAGCTACACAATGAGTTTAAACTCACAGGGCAACGCCCGGAAGGGTACGATGCAAAAGAATTCGCAAAACTCAAAAATGCAAGTGATAGCCTAAAAGGTTTGAACAAAGCATCTAAAGCGATCATTAATAATGAACGTATGAGCGGCGAACAAAAGAGGGAACAATTAGACAAAATCAATATGAGAAAAGCCAATATAGCGCGCAGCGTTTATGGTTTGGGTAAGGTTAAATAAGGGGCGCATAATGGAGTTTATTTTGAAGTTTTTTGTTGAGGGTTGGAACTCTTTAACAGATAGTTTTGTACTGAAAGCAATATTAAGCGGTGCGGCTGCCGTTGCTATATGGGTAATTGGAATTAAACACGTCCAGATTTTGGGCGTGTTTATTTTATTGGTATTCATCGACCTTTTCACTAAATGGGCTGCCATTGCCTATCAAATGTTAATTAATGAATACGGATACGATAAAGACCAAATGGCCGTATGGGAAAAGTACCGCGCAATACCGTTGGCGTTTGAAAAGGGCCTAATTTCCAGCCGATACATGCGAAAAGGGTTTGTGTTTAAAATCCTAACATATGTAGCAGCTACAATGGCGGCCGTATTATTCGATGAAATGAGCGGGCAAAAACAATTTGCGGTATCGTTGGTTTGGTTATATTTGGGTTCCTGTGAATTCCTATCTATTATGGAAAACCTACGCGACGGCGGAAATGTGATGCTAGGTAAATTCCTTGATTTAATCCGAACTAAAATTGAAAACAAGGTGAAATTATAAGGGGGTACCATGAGAGGTATTGACGTAAGCGAAAATAATGGCGTAGTTGACTGGGGCGCGGTAAAGGCTAATGGGTTTGATTTCGCGATCATTCGCATCGGTTATGGCCGCGGTAATTTAGATAGTGAATTCTATAACAATATTAACGGTGCTATCAATGCCGGTTTAGCAGTTGGCGTATACCATTATTCCTATGCTATGAATGAAGAACATGCAGCAGAAGAAGCGGAATTCGTTTTGAATACCCTTAATGATGCCGGCTTAACTGCTGATAAATTGCCAATGGGCGTATGGTTCGATATGGAAGATGCGGACGACTACAAAGCAGAACGTGGTATGCCAACAGACCAGCAACTAACTAATATATGCAGCGTGTTCATCAATAAATTATGGCAAGCTGGATATGTAAATACTGGCTTATACGCTAGTTATGACTGGCTAGTAAATGTATTAGATATTAGCCAGTTGGGCGGTTGCGCTATCTGGTGCGCACAATTAAATAGCCAATGCGACTATTACGGCGCTAATTTGTGGCAATATACATTTACTGAAAACATTGAAGGCAAGGAATTTGATGCAGATTTAGTATTGAATTGGCCTATCTAATGGGGGTATTTATGGATACTATCAAGCAATTCATAAAGGCGTATTTGCCAGTTATCACCGTGGCATTACTTATGCTGCTGGTGGTAGTGGCTGGCTCATTCGTCTATAACGTAATGCATACTAAGAAAGTGCAAGAACCGGTTATCATTAATCAGACTACGGCCAAAAATCCTGTTAAATTAGGGGAAGCGCTTAACGTATCGCCAAATGTAGCGAAGGAAGTTATTGCGTATCGTGAAACGGCGCAACCAGTAGTTACGTATTACACGCAAGCGCCAACGCTACATGATGCGGCAATAGTTACAAAGAACGCTATCAAAGAAAAATCGCCTAATATTCCAAAGGAAGCCACGGCAAAAAGTGATAGAACTGCCGTTGTAGAAAATACAGATGAACAAAAGATTGACGTATATAAGGTTAATCTTAATAAAGCGCATCGCGTAATGGGCGGCGTTACGGTACTGGAAACAGGAAAGGTATATGAAACAATAGGTTATCAAGCTGGCGACTTTCAAGGTTTAGCGCATTTTGACGGTAAGCAATTTAAAGGAGCCACAGCACTTTATACATTTGCGAAATGGTAGGTGATCCGATTATCTCCGTGCCGTACGGTTTACGGTATATTGTGTTTAATCAAAGGGGTATAACAAGATGAAAACATTTACATTTGAAGGCAAAACGCATATGTTCACAGAAGAAGTAGAACCAAAGAAAGACGGTTTATATACGGCTACATTAACAGACCATAACAACGTACGTTGTGAAATGTGGTTCGTAAACGGCGAATTGAAACGCCTTGTTGAATTAGACTAATAATAAAGGGGTACCATAGCGGTACCCCTCTTTTTTTGTTTTTGACGGCAAAAATACGGCAAAAATTTCATAATAAACTATATGATTTTGTGGATATAAATTCTTAAAAATTGTTTTGGCCAATTAGTTAAAAACTACATTATGCCATTTTATGGATAAAATACATTATATCCGATATAATATATTGTTATAAACCTGTTGAATTTTATAATTCAGAGTTGAAAGTTTTTAAGTCTCTTTGATAGTTATTGTATTAGTCATATTGTTAAGGCTTTTACTTGATATAGGTTGACCCTAAGGGGTTATTTACGTTAAAATTTAAAGATAGTTATACTGCGGAGGTAAGAGCACATGGAATTATTAAAACAACGCATTCGTGAAGAGGGGATTGTCCTCAATAATCGCGTGCTAAAAGTCGATGGTTTTTTAAATCATCAAATCGATCCACAATTGTTTAAAGCAATCGGTAAAGAAATTGCTGATCGTTACCGTGATGCAGGGGTACAACGTATTGTTACTATTGAGGCATCTGGCATTGCATTGGCATTGATGGCTGCTCTTGAGCTTGATGTGCCATTAGTATTTGCGCGTAAGAAAAAATCTATTCTTATGGTAGACGATGTATATCATAGTGTGGTGTACTCCTACACAAAAGAAGAAAACTACGATATTACTATTTCTAAAAAATTCTTGCCAGCTGGTGAAAAAGTGTTAATCATCGATGACTTCTTGGCATCTGGTGAGGCGGCTATGGGCCTTGCTAAATTGGTAGAAGACGCAGGTGATGAAGTGGTAGGTATGGCTATTGCTATCGAAAAATCCTTCCAACCTGGTCGCGAACGCCTTGAACATGCAGGTTATCGTGTAGAGTCTTTAGTTCGTATTAAAGAATTTAAAGACAATGGTTGTGTATTTATCGAAGACTAATAGTCTGATTATTTGTAGAGGGAATTATGAATCA
>ERZ841116.381-NODE-381-length-35040-cov-4.535744_pt1 | contig 35040 bp, 27 predicted proteins | sample MGYA00519875_ERZ841116 | MGnify/ENA primary metagenome ERZ841116 (study PRJEB31850, sample SAMEA3708889) | human gut metagenome | biome: human gut; feature: human-associated habitat; material: faeces | place: China | collected 2014 ... | reverse complement strand
AAATATACCGCAAAGTGGGGCTTGCAGATTGCGGAAATGATTTTTCAGACACGCTATAGTGTAGGAAAGGAAAAGTAAAATAATATATGGATATGTATGAAGTATTGAAACGATATTTCGGGTATGACGGGTTCCGGAACGGGCAGGAGGATCTGATCGGGGCGATCTTATCCGGGAGGGATGCTCTGGGGATTATGCCTACGGGGGCGGGGAAGTCGATTTGTTATCAGGTTCCGGCGTTGCTTTTGCCGGGGATTACGGTTGTGATTTCTCCGTTGATTTCTTTGATGAAGGATCAGGTGCGGGCGTTGAATGAGGCCGGGATTCATGCGGCGTATATTAACAGTTCGCTTACGGAAGGTCAGATTTATAAGGCGATGGAATATGCGGTGCAGGGGCGGTATAAGATTATTTATGTGGCACCGGAACGGTTGTTGACGCCGCTGTTTCTTGATTTTGCACAGAGGGTGCAGGTCAGTATGGTGACGGTGGATGAGGCACACTGTATTTCCCAGTGGGGACAGGATTTCCGGCCGAGTTATCTGAATATTGTGGAGTTTGTGAATCAGCTGGCGGTGCGGCCGGTGGTGAGTGCGTTTACGGCGACGGCAACGGAGCAGGTGCGGGACGATATTTTGTGTGTGCTGGGGCTTCGGAGTCCGAAGGTGCTGGTGACGGGGTTTGACCGGGCGAATCTTTATTTTGAGGTGCGGACAGGGAATAAGAAGGCGGAGCTGCTGGATTATGTGAAGGAACACCGGACGGAGAGCGGGATTGTTTACTGTGCGACCAGAAAGAACGTGGAAGAGGTATGCACGATGTTACAGATGGAAGATATACCGGCGACCAGATATCATGCGGGGCTTTCTGCGGAAGAGAGAAAGCGCAATCAGGATCTTTTTATTTTTGATGAAAAGCCGGTGATGGTGGCGACGAATGCATTTGGTATGGGGATCGATAAGTCAAATGTCCGGTATGTGGTGCATTATAATATGCCGCAGAGCATGGAAAATTACTATCAGGAAGCGGGACGAGCCGGGCGTGACGGGGAGCGGGCAGAATGTATCCTGCTGTATTCCCCACAGGATGTCCGGATCAATCAGTTTTTGTTAGAGGAAAAGGATCTGCGGGAGGATATGGACAGGGAAGAGGCGGAAGCAGTCCGGGAGCGGGATGCCCAGCGCCTACGGATGATGACGTTTTACAGCACGACAAAGGACTGTCTGCGTGGTTTTATCCTGAAATATTTCGGTGAGAAAGGTCCGAGGCGGTGCGAAAACTGTTCGAACTGCCTCCATGAGTATGTGGAGGAGGATGTGACGGAGATTTGCCGGGATATTATGGAATGTATCACGGAACTGCCGAGAAATTACGGTGCAGGAACGATCGCCGCGGTTCTCCGGGGAAGTCAGAATGCGAAAGTAAAATCGTACGGGCTGGAAGCTGTGGAAAGTTACGGAAAACAGAAACAGATTTCCGAGCCCCGCCTGAAGGAGATCATCGGAGAACTTCTGGCACAGGGGTATCTGTGGGCGACACCGGACAAATATGCACTGATCCATCTGGAAGAAAAGGGCGAGGATTTTCTGGAGGGGGATGAGAAGATCGTAATGAAATTCTCAAAACCAAAGGAGAAAAAGACGAAAACGGATGGCAGCGGGAAAAAGATCCGGAAACGCGCCGGGCTTACGGAAGATCTGGATGCTGCCTCCTGGCAGCTATTTGAGCGGCTGCGTCAGCTTCGCCTCACGATCGCCGGAGAACAGAAAGTGCCGCCGTATATCGTATTCAGTGATAAAACGTTGATTGATATGTGCGTGAAAAAACCCACCGACCGGGCTTCCATGCTGGAAGTGTCCGGCGTGGGCGAGGCGAAGTATGAGAAATATGGGGAGCGGTTCTTAGAGGAACTTGCTAAAAAATAATAAAATACCAGTTGCCTGTCAGATAAAAGAATTAAAAATCTGGCACGACAACTGGTATTATTGCATTTACTAGAGCGTGTCTGAAAAAGGCTTTTCGTGAGCTGCGAGTCCCAGTTTGTGGGAGATTTTATCCGAATAAGGGCGGCGTAGCGGGCTACGGCAACCGAATGAGGGTAAAATATACTGCAAAGTGGGGCTTGCAGATTGCGGAAATGATTTTTCAGACACGCTCTAGCGTCCTTGCGTCTTCAACGGAAGCGTCACAGTGATCAGCAGAGAGTGTTCATCCTGCGTGGTTGCTGTGATTTTTCCTTTATGGGCATTGACCACGGCAGCGGCAATGGAGAGTCCGAGACCGTAGCCGCCGGTCCGGGAGCTTCTTGACTTATCTGTCCGGTAAAAACGGTCGAACAGGTGTGGCAGCTGTTCACGGTCGATGGAGTCGGCGGTGTTGTATACAGAAAGTTTCACGTTGTTTCCTGCTTTTTCAAGACGAAGGAAAATCTCGCCTTCCGGAGTGGAGTATTTCATCGCGTTATCTAACAGGATCGATACCAGCTGTATGAGTGATTTTTCGTCTCCGTACAGGGAGATCATCGGCTGGATCGAAGTTTCAAAAGTCTTGTTCTGTGTGCGGGCAAGTGCCTGAAAAGACTGTACCGTTTCTTCTACCACATCCGAGAATGGGAAATCGATCATTTGCAGCCGGGTGCGTTCCTCTTCCATCCGGGAGAGTGTGATCAGGTTATTGGTCAGGGAAGTCAGGTGTTTTGTCTGCTCCTGAATATCTGGCAGCCAGAGCCCGGGACAGGGATTTTTCATCTTCTGCTATCAGTAATCGCATAAAACATACACCTCCGGTTATGGATAACATATATTTTTCTGAACTCAGTATGGCAAAAAAAAGGAGAAAAATCAAATGAAAATTCTGTGTGCAGGGTCAGAGAAATTCTGTAGCTGCTGTGAATGGAGTGACCGCAACATCCTGTAACAACAGGTTGACCATACAGAAAGAATACATTATACTTGCAGATAGAGGAAAAAGGAAGGAACGACACTTATGAATTATATTGTCTTTGATCTGGAGTGGAATCAGTGTCCTTACGGAAAAGGCCAGGAAAATGAAAGAATTCCCTTTGAGATTATTGAGATCGGAGCAGTAAAACTGAACAGTGAGCGACAGATCATAGACCAGTATCAGGTACTGATACAGCCGCGGGTATATAAGAAACTTCATCACCGTACCAGAGAGATCATCCAGATGGATATGAAACTGTTGGAACGGGAAGGGATTCCTTTTTACCGTGCTGTCAAAGAATTCTTGAAATGGTGCGGTGAGGATGCCCTTTTTTGTAGCTGGGGCAATTCCGATCTGCTGGAACTGCAGCGAAACATGAAATACTACGGCATCCTGCAGCTTTTAAAAGGACCGATCCGTTATCTGGATGTGCAAAAATTATTCAGTATCGACCGGGAGGACGGAGACAGCAGAAGGTCTCTGGAATATGCCGTGGATGTACTGGAGATAGAAAAACAGCAGGAATTTCACCGGGCACTGGCGGATTCCTGGTATACGGCAAAGGTTTTGATGCGGCTCCGAAGCGAGATTGTGGACACGTTTTATTCCATTGACTGCTATCAGAATCCGAAACGAAAGGAAGAAGAGATCAAAGTCTTTTATCCGGGGTATGAAAAATTTATTTCCCGGGAATTTGACTCCAAAGAAGAAGCCATGGCGGATAAGGAGATCACCAGCAGCCGCTGTCATCTGTGCAGAAAAAATATCCGCAAAAAGATCCGGTGGTTTGCGGCAGGGCAGAAGAATTATTACTGCCTGGCGTACTGTCCGGTACATGGCTGGATGAAGGGCAAGATCCGGATGAAGAAGACGGAGCAGGGCAGAGTCTTTGCGGTAAAGACCATGAAATATACCACGGAAGAGGAAGCCATGGAGATACGGACCAAAAAAGAAGAAATCAAAAGAAAAAGACGGGCCCGTAAGAAAGGAGAAAAATAATATGTTGGTACAGGGAATTCATCATGTATGTATCCGATGCGAAAAATCGGAGATTGAAAAAGTAAAAGAATTCTATCAGGGAGTGCTGGGTATGCCTGTGATTCGTTCCTGGGGAGAACCGGAACTGGCAGGTTTCATGTTTGATACAGGCGCAGGACTTGTGGAAGTATTTACCGATGCCGAGGGACAGCTGCCCCAGGGAAGCATCCGGCATTTTGCATTGAAGACGGATGATGTGGATGGATGCGTGAAAGCAGTCCGTGAAGCAGGATATCCGATCACCGTAGAGCCAAAAGACATCGTGATCCCATCTCAGCCGGAATTTCCGGTTCGTGTGGCTTTCTGCAACGGACCGGTGGGAGAAGAGATCGAGTTCTTTCAGGAAAAATAAAAAATGAGCGTTACAGGGGAGAAGAAAAAAAGAGTCGTAGAGATGACGACAGGATCTCTTTGGAAAAATATTTTTCTGTTTAGTATCCCGCTGATGTTTTCACAGGTACTGGAAGTATTATTTAACCTGAGTGATGTAGCGGTTGTGGGAAGGTTTGCCGATTACCGGGCACTTGGTTCGGTGGGCTCCACCACACTGCTGGTGACGCTCTTTACCGGTTTTCTGATCGGTATGGGCTGTGGTGTCAATGTAAAGGTGGCACATGAACTTGGAGCCGGCAACTGGAAAAAGGCAGAGGATACGATCCATACATCACTGCTGATCTGCCTTTGTACCGGCATCGTGATCTGCCTGATCTGTTTTGCATTTGCCGGTAATATGCTGGCGTTGATGAACACGAAGGATGAGCTGATGGACGGAGCGGTGCTCTACATGAAAATCTATGCCTTTGGTATGCCGGCGATGGCGGTCTATAACTTTGGAAACGGCGTGCTGAGTGCCAGAGGAGAGACGACAAAACCGCTGATCTACCTGAGTATTGCGGGTGTACTGAATGTTATCCTGAATCTGTTCTTCGTTATCCGATGTCACATGGCAGCAGACGGTGTGGCAACAGCAAGTGTGATCGCACAGTATGCATCTGCAGCACTGGTGATAGCCAATCTGCTTCGCCGGAAGGATGAATGTCATCTGTACCCGTCAAAGATCCGGTTCCATGAGAGTGCCTGTAAAGCGGTTCTGGTTCTCGGAATCACCACCGGACTTCAGAATGCGATCTTTGCTATTGCAAACCTGTTTATTCAGACGGCGATGAATTCGTTTGACGCAGTGATGGTATCTGGTAATGCGGCAGCCATGAATGCGGATACGCTGATCTTCAATATTATGATGGCATTCTATACTGCCTGTGCCAGCTTTATCAGCCAGAACTGGGGTGCGGGAAATAAGAAGCGAATGCTACAATCGTATCTGATCAGCATGTTCTATGCAATTGTGGCGGGTGCCACCTTCGGTATCCTGCTTCTGACCTTCGGACGGCAGTTCCTCGGCCTGTTTGCTACGGATGAACCGGTCATTCAGGCAGGGCTGGAACGTATTCGGATCATGTGGTTTTCCTATATGATCGCGCCGTTTATGGATTGTACGATTGCGGCATCGAGAGGAATCGGAAAGAGTGGTGTTCCTACGGTGATTGTGATCCTCGGTTCCTGCGTGTTCCGTGTGATCTGGGTGTACACGATCTTTGCGTATTTCCATACGGTTCCGTCGTTGTATCTGCTGTATACGTTCTCCTGGATATTGACGGGAGTCGCGGAGATTATCTACTTTACGATAAGCTTTCGGAAGATCCGATGCGGGAAGCAGATGGAAGAGAAATAGGGAAACAGAACGTATAAAAATTTTGAATACAAGTTTACACGATGTTGAAATAAGAATCTCGGACAGAAGATAAAATTGTCCGGGATTTTTTTATGAGCAGCGAGTCAAAATCCATGCTAAAAAATGAAAATTATTTTACAGAGCCGGATATGACAGTCAGTATTTTGGCAGATGAAAAGCGGAAAGAATAATCTATCTGTGCAAAATGACCCAAACACCTCGACAATTTAACAGTATGATGTTATAATAATACAACCGTTTAAAGCGTTGAAGCGAAAAAGTAAAGAAAGAAGTAGAAAGTATGAAAATCGTAGTATGTATGAAACAGGTACCGGCCAGTTCCAAAGTAGATATTGACCCGGAAACCGGTGCCATGAAAAGAATGTCCGGGGAGACCAGGACGAATCCGTACGATCTGTTTGCGCTGGAGACAGCCCTTCAGATCCGTGAAAAAGTGGGAGGAACCGTAACGGTACTGACGATGGGACCGCCGCAGGCAGAGGAAATGATGCGCGATGCTTATACGATGGGTGCTGACGATGCGGTGATACTCTCTGACAGAAAATTTGCAGGAGCCGATGTGCTTGCCACCTCTTATGCGCTGGCACAGGGGATCCAGGTGATCGGCGGCGCGGACCTGATCATCTGCGGAAGACAGACAACCGATGGCGATACCGCACAGGTAGGACCGGCGATCGCAGAACATCTGACGATTCCGCATGCTGCATGGGTGGCAGAGATCGTGGATGTGAATGAGAAAGCCATTCAGGTCCGTCAGGATCTTGTCAGTGTTTCCCAGGTTTCCGAGATTCCGTATCCATGTCTGCTGACTATTGATAAGGATACCTGCGTGCCACGTCTGCCATCCTATTTATTAAAGAAGGCAACTGCAGACCGTCCGGTACGGATCTTAAGCTTTGAAGATATGCCGGATCAGGATCTGAGCCGATATGGTCTGGTAGGATCTCCTACCTCTGTAGAGCGTATGTTTGCACCGCCGGAAGGAGAAAAGCAGGTCTATCTGGAAGGCAGTGCGAAAGAAAAAGCAGAGGAACTTTTTTCCATCTTAACCGGAAAGAAGATCATATAGGAGGAACAGATACATATGGAATTTATGAAATTTGATGCAGACAAATGCAGTCTCTGCGGAATCTGCGTGGAAAAATGTCCTTTTGGTGCGCTGACCATAGAGGGAGCGGGAATCGTAGTCAGCGAAAGCTGCCGTATGTGTGGTCTCTGTGTGAGAAACTGTCCGGAGAAGGCCATACAGTTTGAGCAGAAAGCAAAAGCATTTAACAAAGATGACTGGAAAAACTTCCTGATCTATGTGGAACAGGAGCGTGGAGAGATCCATCCGGTGACCTACGAACTTGTGGGAGAAGCCAGAAAGATGGCAGGAAAGGTCGGTTACGAAGTCAACTGTGTGATCGTAGGCGGCGAAGGAACGAAGGAAAATGCCGAGAAGCTGCTTCCTTATGGTGTGGACCATGTGTATGTATATGAAGATCCGGGATTTGAAGGATTTCGGGCAGACTGCTATGCAGATGCAGTGGCAGACTGTATCGCGGCAAATAAACCGAGTTCTGTACTGATCGGAGCAACCGCACTGGGACGTTCCCTGGCACCGAGACTCTCGACCCGTTTCCATACCGGTCTGACCGCAGACTGTACCACACTGGATATCAAACCAAATACCGATATGATCCAGGTACGTCCTGCATTTGGCGGCAATATCATGGCACAGATCGGAATCACAAAGTCCAGACCACAGTTTGCGACGGTGAGATATAAAGTCATGGATAAAGCTGAAGTGGTAGCGAACCCGCACGGCGAAGTGGTTGTCTGTCCGGTCAATGAAAAGATGGCAGAATCGAGAATCAAGATCCTTTCTTCTGAGGTGATCGATAAAGTCAAGAGCCTGGAAGAAGAGGATGTGCTGGTGGTAGCAGGCCGTGGCGTACGAAATGAAAAAGATGTGGAAATGTGCCGGGAACTGGCAGAAGCCCTTGGCGGTCAGCTGGCCTTTACCCGTCCGATGGTGGAAAACGGATTTGGCGATACGGCGCATCAGATCGGTCTGTCCGGCCGTACCGTGCGGCCGAAACTGATCATCACCTGCGGGGTGTCCGGAGCGATCCAGTTCACCTCCTGTATGAACGGATCGGAATGTATCGTAGCGATCAACACAGATCCACAGGCACAGATCTTCGGTGTGGCAGATTACTGTATCGTAGATGATTTATACCAGGTTGTCCCGGAACTGACAGCATTGGCAAAAAAACAGAAGGAGGACTAAGTCATGGCATACCCTTATAAGAAAATGACTTCCCAGGATTGTGACTATATCCGTTCTGTCACCGCTCCTGACCGTGTATGGGTGGGAGAGGAGATCGCCAGCGAATATTATCGAGATGAGATGCCGGAGTACGGCGTGTATCAGCCGGATCTGTACGTGGAAGTTGTGAACAAAGAAGAAGTATCATCTATTATGGCATATGCGTATAAAGAAAATATCCCGGTGGTCTGCCGTGGAGCGGGAACCGGCCTGGCAGGAGGAGCTACCTGCAAATACGGCGGTATCATGTTATCTGTCATGCGGATGAACAAGATTTTCCCGATTGACCGGAAGAATCAGACGATCACTGCCCAACCGGGTGCACTGTTGATTGATATTCAGGCGGCAGCCGCAGCAGGCGGACTGTTCTACCCGCCGGATCCGGGGGAAAAGACAGCGTCCATCGGTGGTAACGTTATCACAAATGCCGGTGGTATGAAAGCGGTCCGCTACGGACTGACGAGAGATTTTGTCCGCTGTATCGAGGCGGTTATGCCGGACGGATCGATCATGAATTTTTCATCGAATGTCGTGAAAAATACAACCGGTTACGATATAAAAGACCTGATCATCGGTTCCGAGGGAACCTTTTGTATCCTGACGGAAGTAACATTAAAACTGCTTCCGTCACCGACCTGTACCTGTACGCTGGTTATGCCGTTTAAGAGCCTTGAAGAGTGTGCGGACATGGTTCCGAAGGTACTGGAACTGCCGTTTGTACCGACTGCGATAGAATTCCTTGAGCGAGAATTGATAGACATTGTAGAGCGGAACCTGAACAAAATGTTTCCGGTGAAAGAGGGTGAGGCAGTTCTGATCGTAATGTACGATGCTTCGAGTAAGCAGGAACTTGACAGTGCCGTGGAAGCCGCTGCAGAGGCAGCACTGGCAAACGGAGCTCTGGACTGTGCGATCGCCGGAACACCGGAACGTGCCGGAGCGGTATGGAGTGTGCGCGGCGGTATCCTGGAAGGCATGAAAGCGGATTCTGTGGCACAGGAAGAGTGTGATGTGGTTGTCCCGAGAGCAAGAATCGCAGAGTATGTAAAGGCAGCGAAAAAGATCGCAAGTGCACATGGCATCCGTGTAGAGCCCTGTGGTCACTGTGGAGACGGAAACATCCACACCGAGATGCTTCGAGGACCGGAGATGAGTGATGAAGAGTGGAAGGCAGCAACCCACGCCAGTCTGACAGAACTGTACGCACTGTCCAAAGAACTGGGTGGACAGTTATCCGGAGAGCATGGTATCGGAAACGGCCGTCTGGAATTCCTGGAAGAGTTCGTGGGACCGCGGATGATCCAGCTGTACAAATCCATCAAGCTGGCGTTTGATGATAAACTGATCCTCAATCCGGGTAAGGTGATCGAGTTTAATAAATAATCAGAAATATTCTGACAATAAAGGAAATCGGGGGAAAGAAAGTATGAGTGAGAAAAAATCATTACTGGTCGATAAAAGTAAGATGCCTCTGGCGATGGGACTTGCGTTCGTGGCATTTACCACACAGTTTGGCGGAGGATTCGCATCCGGCGCACAGATCTATCAGTACTTTATTAATTACGGTATCTGGTGTCTGATCCTGCCACTGGTCACACAGGGCTTATATGCACTGTTTTTCTGGTATGGCATGCGTTATGCATACAAACATAAAACATACGACTACAGAAGTTTTTCAGACAGCATGTATGGTAAGACCCGCCACGTGATGTCCAACCTGTATGAGATCTGTTACCTGATCATGATCGGTACCGCATCCGCTGCAGCATTTGCAACCGGAGGGTCTACCTTACAGACACTGTTTGGCATCCCATATTGGGTATGTACACTGATCATCGCAGCATTTATCTTCTTCATTGCTCTGTATGGAACCAATGTAGTAAGAAAATGTGCTTCTACTCTGAGTGTGCTGATCATCATCGGTCTGGTACTGGTACTGGTTCCGAATATCATCGCACAGTGGGGTGATATCACAGCCTCCATCGGGCGCATGACTTCCGGAGAGATGCCGGTGATTTCGTCTGAGACCGGTGCATTCGGCCCGGCACTGTGGTCCGCAGTCCTGTATTTCTTCTTCCAGCTGGCATCGGTATCTGTTATGTACCAGCATATGGAAGATGTTACCGATGTAAAACAGATCAACAAAGCAGCCATCTGGATGTTCATCTGCAACTTCCTGGCCATGGAACTTTCCATCTTCGGTCTGCTTGCGATTGCTTACGTAGCAGATCTGGCCACCGCATCCGTTCCGATGCTGGTTCTGGTGCAAAATGGCGTAGGTTCCGGTATCCTGACCCCGATCATCTCGATCCTGATCATCCTCGGCGCTATCTCCACAGCCGTAAACATGATCTCCGGTATTGTAACCCGTTGCGTTAACGCGATGGAACGCCGCATGGACAGCAAAGAGAAAAAAGCAAAAGGCCATCTGGCAAGAAATGCAGTCTTCACTGCAATCTTTACCTTCCTGGCTTTCGCGATCGCACAGTTCGGTCTGATGACAGTTGTCAAGAAAGGATATGCTTACCTCGGTTATGCAGCACTGATCACACTGTTTATTCCGTTTGTGGTACATGTGATCGGAACGAAAGGGAAAGAGATTTAATCGGAGTGTAAAATGCAAAAAAAGAGATTTGTCGTTCTATGATAGATAGAGGAAAATATACCGAATGCAATGATTTCAAAGATCCTTGGCGTAAATCAGGTAACGATTGAAAAATAGATTGCAGAAGAAAAGTGGATAAGAAATAATTATTGGTATACGATGCAAAGAAACAGGCAGATATGATTTTATGAATTCATATCTGCCTGTTTCTTTATTTTACGGTTTTCTTTTTTGTTGTTTTTTTCTTCTTCCGTCTCTTCTTTTTCTTCACTGCCAGCACAATCTCCATAATGATAATCAGCAGCAGCATACCGCCCAGTACGGAGTAGTACCATGGAACCGCTGTAAATACAGAGATGATTATCGTGCCCACAGGAGCGACGAATGCGAGTACTTTCTGAAAAATACCGGAAGCTGTTTCTTTTGCAGAATTTCCGAGATCAGATGCAGCAGCGCTCCCGGACTTTTTGCAGATGTTTGTGGGTTCACTGTGTAACAGTGCCTGGATTGCAGTGTCCGGGATGGATTCGCTGCCTACCGGATACTGGTTGTATGTATAGCTGCGGCAGAGGGTTCCGTCTCCCGGGTTGCAGGTGGTTTCTATAGAGGACAGATCCATGCCGGCCGGCAGCGTTACCGTGCAGGTCGGGCGGAGATTTGCAACTGTCTCGGGCTGTCCGAAGTACAGCGACGGGTACAGCATCTTTGCATCTGCCCAGGTTTTCCGGTTGAAGATGGAATAATTCTGGAAATTATTGAATCCATAATCTAACAGCGAAGCCGTATCTGTATAGATCTGTCGTCCATTCGTTCGGAGTGATACACATACAAGCCGTCTGCCATTCCGCTCGGCGTAAGTGACCAGCGTGTTTAACGCCGCCTGGGTGAATCCGGTCTTGCCGCCGGTACATCCCTCATACGTATAATCCCTGTCCGGAAGCATCTTATGATGGTTGCTCAGCCATCGCTCTTCCCCACACTTGTTGGTCTTTCCGATGCAGTAGGTAGTCGTCTGGCAGACCTTGCGGAAAGTCGCGTTATTGTATGCCGCCTGTGCGATCAGCGCCATATCATGTGCCGTTGTGTAATGATTCTCGTCCGGAAGCCCGTTCGGGTTGGTAAAATGCGTGTTCGTACATCCCAGGGAAGCCGCTTTCTGATTCATCAGTTCCACGAATGCATCCACACTGCCGCTGATATGTTCCGCCACGGCGACACAGACTTCATTGGCAGATTCGAGCATCATGCCGTACAGACAGTCTTCCATAGTCAGGTTTTCCCCAAGCCGGATTCCGATATTGGAACTTCCCTGTTCGATGCCGTAGACAGCATTTTCCGAAAAAGTGACTTTTTCGGACGGACGGGAATGTTCGATCGCGATCAGTGTGGTGAGAATCTTGGTGATACTGGCCGGATACTTTGCGACATCCATGTTTTTGGAATACAGGAAAGTCCCGCTGTCCAGATCCATGACAACGGCAGATTCTGCCCAGACGGCAGGTCCCTGTGGCCAGTCGGCAGTGTCGTTGGACTGGATTGGCTCAAAGTAGGCATCCGGTTCGATTCGTTCCGGTTCCGTCGTTTCGCCTTCGGTCTGACCTTCTGCCGCTTCTTTGGTGTCCGCGGATGGATTTCCCGTGTCCTGAGAAACCGTGGTATCTGCTGCCGGTTGCTCAACAGTAACTTCTGCAGCATCAACCGCAGAAGAAGACAGACCGGACAGGCCCAGCAAAATAGACGCCGAGAGCGCGAGAAGGCGATGACGGTATCTTCGATTGTTCATAAAAAACTCCTTTGATTTCCATTTTTGCATGATAAAATACAGGGTCTGCAGACCCTGATTTCAACTATTATACCACAGCCATTGACAAAATACGACAAAAAACCTGGAATCCGTCGGATTGTAAGAAATGGGTACAGTACACAGTAACAGAAAATGTATCTGAACGGGACTTGCAAAACAGTGGCAGAGTGTTATATAGTGGATATAAAATATATGGTTGGATCAGAAACAGTAAGATATTTAAGAATAACATTATGTAAACTTATAGAGAATAAAACCAATACTACAAAGACGCAATAAGGAGAAGAACGATGACAAAAGAGCAGTTAATCGCTTTATTAAATGATATGTCCCTGGAAGAAAAAGTCAATCAGATGAGCCAGGTGGTCGGCGGATTCTTTGCAGACGATACGGTGATCACAGGACCGATGGCAGAGATGGGATTTACAGAGGAAAATATCGAACTGTCCGGTTCAGTGATCGGATCGATGGGTGCGGAGACAGTCAAAAAAATCCAGAAATCCTACATGGAAAAACATCCGCATCATATTCCGCTGTTATTTATGCTGGATATCATCAACGGATACAAGACGGTATTTCCAATCCCGCTGGCTCAGGGAGCAACCTTTGAACCGGAAATTTCAGAAAAATGTGCTGCTGTCGCAGCAAAAGAGGCTGCTGTCAGCGGCCTGCATGTAACCTTTGCCCCGATGACAGACCTGGTACGTGATGCCAGATGGGGACGCGTGATGGAGTCCACCGGTGAGGATCCGTATCTGAATGGACTGTTCTGTGAGAGTATGGTACGCGGTTTTCAGGGAGAGGATCTGCGTGAGGAATACCGGATCGGTGCCTGCGTGAAACATTTTGCAGGATACGGTGCACCGACGGCCGGAAGAGATTATAACACGGTAGAGTTATCCGAGCATACCTTCCGTGAGTTCTATCTGCCGTCCTACAAGGCCGGGATCGATGCGAAAGCTGCGCTTGTGATGACATCCTTTAATACGCTGAACGGTGTACCGGCCACGGGCAGTAAAAAGCTGATGCGGAATATTCTCCGCGATGAACTGGGATTTGACGGTGTATTGATCTCTGACTGGGCTGCGATCGAAGAGATGATTTATCACGGATACTGTGCAGATAAAGAAGAGGCCGCGATCCGTGCGGTAAAAGCCGGTGTGGATATCGATATGATGGCAGGAATCTACAGCGATAACCTGTGCCGTCTGGTGAAAGAAGGAACGATTTCGGAAGAATTGATAGACGAGTGCTGTATGCGGATACTGGAGCTGAAAAATAAACTGGGACTGTTCGAACATCCGTATAAAGATGCGGATGAAGAAAAGGAAAAACAGGTGATCCTATGTGAAAAACACCGCAGACTGGCAAGAGAAGCAGCAAGAAAATCCTTTGTTCTGCTGAAAAATGAAGAGCAGATACTGCCGCTAAAGAAAACAGAAAAAACAGCATATATCGGACCTTATGTAAACACCAGAAATCTGATGGGATCCTGGTCGATCATCGGAGAGGCGAAAGATGTAAAAACAATCAGGGAAGTGCTGAAACAGGAAAATCTGGCAGAAAATGTAGTCTTTGCACAGGGTTCCCCGATGCTTGGCGCGGATGTGGTTCTGGAAGGATTCACCGAGGGAACACAGGAATCTTCCTGTACACCGCAGGAAGAGGCACAGATGTTGGAAGAGGCAGTAAAGGCAGCAGCCGGAGCCAAAAAAGTAGTCCTCTGTATCGGTGAAGACCGTCTGCAGTCAGGAGAGGCAACCAGTAATGCGAATATTCAGATTCCGGAGATTCAGCAGAAATTACTGGATCGGGTAGCAGAAGTCAATGACAACATCGTCGTGGTCCTGTTCTCCGGACGTCCGTTAGATATCCGCGACATCAAGGCGAAAGCAAAAGCCATTCTGGAAGTATGGATGCCCGGCACAGAGGGAGCCGGAGCGATCGCAGATGTTCTGTACGGTGCATACAACCCGACCGGAAAACTGCCGATGAGTTTCCCGTACTGTGTGGGACAGGTTCCGGTTCATTATAACGAATATGCCACCGGCCGCCCTCATGTGGAAGGCAAAGACAAGGATCGTTTCCGTTCCAAATATCTGGACATCCCGAACGCACCGCTGTATCCGTTCGGCTACGGGCTGAGCTATACGACCTTTACTGTTTCGGAAGTTTCTCTGGACAAAGACAGCATGAAAGACGGAGAAAGCATCCGGGCAGCGGTAACCGTAAAAAATACAGGCACCTGTGCCGGAACCGAAACCATCCAGCTGTATCTCCATGACATTGCCGCAAGCGTGGTACGACCGGTTAAAGAACTGAAAGATTTCCGGAAAGTTACCCTGCAGCCGGAAGAAGAGGCAAGAGTGGAATTTACCATTACGGAACCACAGCTTCGTTTCTTGAGTGAAAATAATATTTTTGAGAGTGAAGCAGGTATTTTCGAAATTTTTATCGGTACGGACAGTACAACAACAAATAAAGCGAAATTTACCCTTGAAAAACAGTAAAATTCCTTGACAACCACTTTGCCAGGTATATATAATGAGGGTTAGTAAAAACGAAGACGGAGACAGTAGTCTGTGCCTGAAAGCCTCAGCGAGCCGGGGGAGGTGGAAGCCCGGTGCCGGTCGGTCAGATGAACATCACTCCTGAGTTGCACTCTGAAACCTGCGGGCAGTAGGAGATGCCGGTTGTTCCGCCGTTAAAGGGAAGGTGTATCGGTGAAGAGCCCGTACATTGTAAGAGGTGGTATAACGATGGTAATGTAGCCTTCGTCCTGTTACAGGGACGAAGGCTTTTTGAATTTACAGGAAGAAGTATAACAAACCGCTTTTGAAAATAATAAAGGAGGATTCTGAGATGTATCAGAAAGTGTCAACCAATCTGAACTTTGTGGACAGAGAGAAAAAGACAGAACAGTTCTGGAAGGAAAATCATATTTTTGAAAAAAGTATGGAACAGAGAAAACAGGGAGAAACCTACACATTTTATGACGGACCGCCGACAGCAAACGGAAAACCGCATATCGGTCACGTACTGACCCGTGTCATCAAGGATATGATCCCACGTTACCGTACCATGAAAGGATACATGGTACCGAGAAAAGCCGGCTGGGATACCCATGGTCTCCCGGTAGAGCTGGAAGTAGAAAAGAAACTGGGGCTGGACGGAAAAGAACAGATCGAAGAATATGGTATGGAACCATTTATCCAGCAGTGTAAAGAAAGTGTCTGGAAATACAAAGGCATGTGGGAAGATTTTTCTTCTACGGTAGGTTTCTGGGCTGATATGGAGCATCCATATGTAACTTATGATGATAATTTTATCGAGTCTGAGTGGTGGGCACTGAAACAGATCTGGGACAAAGGTCTGTTATATAAAGGATTCAAGATCGTACCTTACTGTCCGCGCTGTGGAACACCGCTTTCCGCACAGGAAGTATCTCAGGGATACAAAACCGTAAAAGAACGCTCCGCGATCGTTCGCTTTAAAGTGATCGGCGAAGATGCTTATTTCCTGGCATGGACCACTACTCCGTGGACACTGCCTTCCAACGTGGCACTGTGTGTGAACCCGGATGAGACTTACTGTAAAGTAAAGGCAGCTGACGGATACACCTATTACATGGCAGAAGCTTTGTTGGACAAAGTGCTTGGCAAACTGGGAGACGAAGAAAAACCGGCTTACGAAGTTCTTGAGAAATATACAGGAAAAGATCTGGAATACAAAGAATACGAACCACTGTATGCATGCGCAGGCGAAGCAGCAGCAAAACAGAAAAAGAAAGCACATTTTGTTACCTGTGATACTTACGTAACCATGAGCGATGGTACCGGTATCGTTCATATCGCACCGGCTTTCGGTGAAGACGACAGCCGTATCGGACGCAACTATAATCTGCCGTTCGTACAGTTTGTAGATGGAAAAGGTCATCTGACCAAAGAAACTCCGTATGCAGATATCTTTGTAAAAGATGCCGATCCGAAAGTTCTGGTGGATCTGGACAAAGAAGGAAAACTCTTCGAAGCACCGAAATTCGAGCATGAGTATCCACACTGCTGGCGTTGTGATACACCACTGATCTATTATGCAAGAGAATCCTGGTTTATCAAGATGACAGCGGTAAAAGATGATCTGATCCGTAACAACAATACTATCAACTGGATCCCGGAAAGCATCGGTAAAGGTCGTTTCGGCGACTGGCTGGAGAATGTGCAGGACTGGGGTATTTCCAGAAACCGTTACTGGGGAACTCCTCTGAATATCTGGGAATGTGAGTGCGGATGCCAGCATTCTGTGGGAAGCAGAGAAGAACTGTATGAGATGAGCGGTGACGAGCGTGCAAAAACCGTAGAACTGCATCGTCCATACATCGATGATATCACCATCAAGTGCCCGGAATGTGGAAAACCGATGCACAGAGTACCGGAAGTTATCGACTGCTGGTTTGACTCAGGAGCCATGCCATTTGCACAGCATCATTATCCATTTGAAAATAAAGACCTGTTTGAACAGCAGTTCCCGGCACAGTTTATTTCCGAGGCTGTAGACCAGACTCGTGGATGGTTCTACTCTCTGCTGGCAGAATCCACCCTGTTATTCAACAAGGCTCCGTACCAGAACGTTATCGTACTGGGTCATGTACAGGATGAAAACGGTCAGAAGATGAGTAAGTCCAAAGGAAATGCGGTAGATCCGTTCGATGCACTGCAGACATACGGGGCAGATGCGATCCGCTGGTACTTCTATATCAACAGTGCACCGTGGCTGCCGAACCGTTTCCATGGAAAAGCGGTACAGGAAGGTCAGAGAAAATTCATGAGTACTCTGTGGAATACCTATGCGTTCTTTGTACTCTATGCAAATATCGATGAGTTCGATGCAACAAAATACACCCTGGATTATGATAAGTTGTCCGTTATGGACAAATGGCTGCTGTCCAAATTGAATACCGTGATCCAGACCGTAGACGACAACCTGAACAACTACCGGATCCCGGAAGCTGCAAGAGCACTGCAGGAATTCGTAGATGATATGAGTAACTGGTATGTAAGACGAAGCCGTGAACGTTTCTGGGCGAAAGGAATGGAACAGGATAAGATCAATGCCTATATGACACTGTACACTTCTCTGGTAACCATCTCCAAAGTTGCTGCTCCGATGATTCCGTTCATGACCGAAGATATCTACCAGAACCTGGTAAGAAGCATCGATAAAGATGCTCCGGAAAGCATTCATCTGTGTGACTTCCCGGTTGCCAACAAAGAATGGATCGACAAAGATCTGGAAGCAAATATGGACCATCTGCTGAATGTGGTTGTTATGGGCCGTGCCTGCAGAAATACTGCAAACATCAAGAACCGTCAGCCGATCGCAGCCATGTATGTAAAAGCTCCGTACGGATTGTCCGAATACTTTACCGCGATCATCGCAGACGAGCTGAACGTAAAAGAAGTAAAATTCACCGATAACATCGAAAACTTTATTTCTTACAGCTTCAAACCGCAGCTGAAGACCGTAGGACCGAAATACGGAAAACTTTTAAACGGTATCCGTAAAGCATTAAGCGAACTTGACGGAAACAAAGCCATGGCTGAGCTTCGTGCAAATGGCGAGTTAAAACTTGACATCGACGGTAATGAAGTTGTATTATCAGAGGGGGATTTGCTGATCGAAACTGCACAGATGGAAGGTTATGTAACCGAGTCTGACAACGATATCGCAGTTGTTCTGGATACCAATCTGACTCCGGAACTGATCGAAGAAGGTTTCGTAAGAGAGATCATCAGCAAGATTCAGACCATGCGAAAAGAAGCTGGCTTTGAAGTAATGGATAAGATCCAGGTGTATGTGAAAGACAACAAAGTAATTGAAGACATTATGAAGGCACATGCGGAAGAGATTCAGGCAGAGGTATTGGCAGAGAAGCTGCTTACCGATACTGCTCAGGGTTATGTAAAATCCTGGAATATCAATTCCCAGGAAGTAACACTGGGAGTTGAGAAAATGAATTAGTTGTATTGAAAATTCAGTACCTTTACAATTAGCAAATTGTAACAAAGTATGTGGATCAGGGGGCGGGTACAAATGTATCAGCCCCTTTTTTCATGATACAGGATCTGTTTGCTTTCTGTATCATTATAAATATCATTGCAAATGAGGAGGTTTCCAATGTTAGACAGTCATTTCAAAAAAGAAGAGTTTAAAAAAGCGGTCAAAGAAAACGTAAAGATGCTTTACCGTAAGACAATCGATGAAGCAACACAACAGCAGATCTTCCAGGCCGTTTCTCTGGCTGTAAAAGATGTTATTATCGATAACTGGCTGGCAACTCAAAAACAGTATGAGAAAGATGATCCGAAGATCGTATATTATCTTTCCATGGAGTTTCTGATGGGTCGTGCCCTGGGTAATAATCTGATCAATCTGACTGCATATAAAGAAGTAAAGGAAGCACTGGACGAGCTGGGATTTGATCTGAACGTGATCGAAGATCAGGAGCCGGATCCGGCACTGGGTAACGGTGGTCTGGGAAGACTGGCAGCATGTTTCCTGGATTCCCTGGCAACTCTGGGATACTGTGCATATGGCTGTGGTATCCGTTATCACTATGGTCTGTTCAAACAGAAAATCGAAGACGGCTATCAGATAGAAGTACCGGATAACTGGCTGAAAGATGGTTATCCATTCGAACTGCGTCGTCCGGAATATGCAAAAGAAGTAAAATTCGGCGGATATGTACGCGTGGAATATGATGCAGCTACCGGAAGAAATCAGTTCATCCAGGAAGGTTATCAGTCTGTAATGGCTATTCCTTACGATATGCCGATCGTTGGTTACAATAACAAGATCGTCAACACTCTGAGAATCTGGGATGCAGAACCGATCACTGATTTCCGTCTGGATCTGTTTGACAAGGGAGAATATCATAAAGCCGTTGAACAGGAAAACCTGGCTAAGAATATCGTAGAGGTTCTGTACCCGAATGATAACCATTATGCAGGTAAAGAGCTTCGTCTGAAACAGCAGTATTTCTTCATTTCTGCAAGTATCCAGGAAGCAATCGCAAAATTCAAAAAGAACCACGACGATCTGCATGATCTGCCGAAGAAAGTAACCTTCCAGCTGAATGATACCCATCCGACCATGACGGTTGCCGAACTGATGCGTATCCTGCTGGACGAAGAAGGAATGACCTGGGAAGAAGCATGGGATATCACAACACATACCTGTGCATACACCAACCATACCATCATGGCAGAAGCTCTGGAAAAATGGCCAATCGAGCTGTTCTCCAAACTGCTTCCTCGTGTATATCAGATCATCGAAGAGATCAACCGCAGATTTATCCTGGAGATCCAGAACAAATATCCGGGAAATCAGGAAAAGATCCGGAAGATGGCTATCATCTACGACGGACAGGTTAAGATGGCTCACTTGGCAATCGCCGGCGGTTATTCTGTAAACGGTGTTGCAAGACTGCATACGGAGATTCTGAAGAAACAGGAACTGAAAGATTTCTACGAGATGTATCCGGAGAAATTCAACAACAAGACAAACGGTATCACACAGAGACGTTTCCTGATGCATGCGAACCCGTTGCTGGCTGACTGGATCACAGATCACATCGGCGACGGCTGGATCACCGATCTGCCGGAACTGGCAAAACTGAAAGTTTACGTGGATGACAAGAAAGCTTTGCAGGAGTTCATGAATATCAAATATCAGAACAAAGTACGTCTGGCAAAATACATCCAGGAGCACAACGGAATCGAAGTCAATCCTCATTCTATCTTCGATGTTCAGGTTAAGAGACTGCATGAGTACAAACGTCAGCTGATGAATATTCTGCACGTTATGTATCTGTACAACGAGATTAAGGCACATCCGGAAATGGATTTCTATCCAAGAACATTCATCTTCGGTGCAAAGGCAGCTGCCGGATATCGCCGTGCAAAACTGACCATTAAACTGATTAATTCCGTTGCAGATGTGATCAATAACGATGCTTCTATCAATGGTAAACTGAAAGTTGTATTTATCGAAAACTACCGTGTATCCAATGCGGAACTGATCTTCGCAGCAGCAGATGTTTCCGAACAGATATCCACTGCAAGTAAAGAGGCATCCGGTACCGGTAATATGAAGTTCATGCTGAACGGTGCACCGACTCTGGGAACCATGGATGGTGCAAACGTGGAAATCGTAGAAGAAGTTGGTGCAGAGAATGCATTCATCTTCGGTCTGACCGCTGATCAGGTTATCAACTACGAAAACAACGGCGGATACGATCCAATGCAGTACTTCAACAATGATCCGGATATCCGTAACGTACTGATGCAGCTGATCAATGGAACTTACTCCAACGGAGATTTCAACATGTTCCATGAGATCTACGATTCTCTGCTGAACACAAACTGCAGTGATCGCGCAGATACTTACTTTATCCTGGCAGACTTCAAGTCTTATGCAGAAGCACAGAAGAAGGTGGAAGCTGCTTACAGAGACAGCGAAGGATGGGCGAAGATGGCTCTTCTGAATACTGCCAGTGCAGGTAAATTCTCTTCTGATAGAACGATTCAGCAGTATGTGGATGAGATCTGGCATCTGGATAAGGTTACGATTGAAGAGTAATTTTAAAATTGTAAATACGTTGTAAGGCGGACGCGGCCGGATGACCGTTTCCGGTCCAGGCAACGTGGGCAGGGGAACTTTGAACTAATCCCTAACTGCGACTAAGACTCTCGCGAGAGCGCTCGAGCCTAAGTCTCCGTAAGGGCTGGATTTCAAAGCTTCCCCTAAGCGCCCACAAAGTGTTGCCTGGATCAGAAACGATCAGCCGATTGCTGTGCGTTGGCAAATGGAAAATCTATACAATTACGACCGCAACCTTCTCCACACCACAATCGCAGTCGAAGAAAGGCGCCCTCATGGAAAGCTGGCAGCTTGTCGAGCACGAGTTTGAGACTACAGGCTCAAACCGAGCGCAGACCCTGCCTGCTTTCCATGAGGGCGCCTTTCTTCGACGGACCTTTGTCAATACCGTAAATATAGGAACGAATCCCTGTTTTTATCAAACTTTAAACCGATATCCAACCCCCCATATCGTTTCAATATACTGCGGTTTTGCCGTATTAAACTCGATCTTCTCCCGGATCTTCTTAATATGCACCGTAACCGTAGCAATATCTCCCACAGACTCCATATCCCAGATTTCCCGGAATAACTCATCCTTTGTAAACACTCTGTTCGGATTCTGTGCCAGGAAGGTCAGAAGATCGAATTCCTTGGTGGTAAAATTCTTTTCCTCTCCATTCACCCAGACTCTTCGTGCTGTCTTATCAATCTTGATCCCGCGGATCTCAATAATATCATTTTCCTGTACACCCGATCCGATCAGCCGCTCATACCGCGCCAGATGCGCTTTTACTCTTGCCACCAGTTCACTGGGACTGAAAGGTTTTGTCATGTAATCATCTGCTCCGAGTCCAAGTCCCCGGATCTTGTCAATGTCATCTTTCTTGGCAGAAACCATAATGATCGGCGTGTTCTTCTGTGCCCGGATCTCCCGGCAGATATCAAACCCGTTCATCTCCGGCAACATCAGATCCAGGATCACCAGATTAAAATCTTCTGTCAGAGAACGTTTTAGTCCGACATCACCCCGATGCTCGATCTCTACTTCAAACCCGCTCAGTTCCAGATAATCCTTCTCCAGATCCGCGATCGCCTCTTCATCCTCAATAATCAAAATCTTACTCATGTACCGGTACCTCCTGATATTTTCTCAAAGCCAGATACATCGTTGTACCTGTGCCCTCTTTACTTGTAGCCCAGACCTGACCGCCGTGATCCTCCATGATCTTCTTGACGATCGAAAGTCCGATACCGCTTCCGCCTTTTGAAGAATTTCTCGAAGCATCCGTGCGGTAAAAACGTTCAAAAATATTTGCCAGATCCTTTTGTGCGATGCCCTTGCCGTTATCCTCGATCTCAATCTGGATAAAATCACCTACATCGCGCAGGCGGATGTTAATGACGCCCTTCGGTTTGTCCATATATTTGAGAGAATTGCTGACGATATTGTTGATGACACGCTTCAACTGTTCTGCGTCTGCGATCACCACCGCATCCTCCTCCAGATAATTGAAATATGTCAGCGATATACCGCTTGAGTCCAGTTCTACGCTCAGTTCATCTACACAGTCTTCAAAATAATCACTGATATGAATCTTGTTGAACGTATACGGGATCCGGTTTGTATCGATCTTGGAATAAAAGGTCAGTTCGTTGATCAGCCGGTCCATTTCATTTGCCTTATTATAGATGGTGCGGATATATCGGTCCATCTTCTCCGGCGTGTCTGCCACGCCGTCCATGATGCCTTCCACATAACCCTTGACAGCTGTGATCGGTGTCTTCAGATCATGGGAAATATTGCTGATCAGTTCCTTATTTTCCTTGTCAAATGCCACTTTTTCTTCAGCAGACTCCTTCAGGCGTTTGCGCATTTCCTCAAAATCATCACATAGATCTCCGATCTCATCCACACCTGTTTTTTCAATTGTAAAGTCCAGATTGCCTTCCTTGATATTTTTTGTTGCTTCCTTCAGCTGAGTCAGTGGAGTCATTACGCCGCGATATGTCCAGGTACAAAGCCCCAGGGCAGTGAGAATCAGGATCAGGATGATCACAAACACAGTATCCAGCAGGATCTTCTTTAACTGAGGAACCATGGAATTGGAATGGAAAATAATAAACGCACTTCCTTTGACACCGTCAGTAAAGGTAAAATCCACCTGCTTGATAAGGGACTGTACATCAGCACCGATATAGACCCCACGGTCATTGTCGGCAGAAGGATCGCCGTATTCCGGAAGTTCGGAAAAGAGCAGTTCATCCTGTGTCGGGGAACCACAGTAAAACATATCGTTACCCTTCCGGATCAGCAGATAAGCATTTTTCCCGGTCAGATCCTGATTCAGCGAATTCAGATAAGAAGTTTCCTCCAGTTTTTCCGGATCCGAAGAGGCTGTTTTCTCGAGAGTGGAGAATGTTTTCTGCGTCATTTTGCTCAACAGCATGGTATTGTTGGAGAGATTTTCATAAGTAACCCCTTCGATTCCATATTTCTTTTCCAGTGACCAGACCTGATACATGGTAAAACCGGTAACTGCAACACCGGTCAGGATCAGAGGAACCAGAATGATCACAAAAAATGAGATAACCATACGATTTTTCAGTTTCATAGTTTCACCTGTTTTCTGTTTTGATATAGACGGGCAGAAGTACCCATAATGATATATCAAGTATAGCATATAGCATGTGCTTTTTCATCTAAACAAAGTGGGATAATTCTAAAGATTCTGTAAAATTATGAGAAAGCCTCCCGTGTTTGCCGTGGAAAAACAGAACCCCCGGCAATGTCTGTGCCTGTGGAGAAAACATAAGAGCGATGGAAAGAAACAGGAGAATGTACTGAAAAATAAAAATATAAATGTTAGGATTTGGTAAAATCATTCAATAAATTCGGTTTTCTTCTGGAAATATGTAGCATAATAGCATAAAAAATAGTATAATAGGCACAGAAATATGAAAGAGAGGGCATACATATGAAGCAAAATAACATGTTGGCTATGATCCTGGCTGGAGGAAGAGGAAGCAGACTTCATGACCTGACAAAAAAAGTTGCCAAACCTGCAGTATCATACGGCGGAAAATATCGGATCATTGATTTTCCACTGAGTAACTGTGCAAACAGTGGAATCGATGTAGTCGGCGTACTGACTCAGTACGAATCCGTCCTGCTGAACAGTTATGCAGCCGCAGGAAGAAGATGGGGTCTGGATACCAAAGACAGCGGCGTATATATTCTGCCACCACGGGAAAAAGCAGATGCAAACCTGGACGTATACAGAGGAACTGCGGATGCTATTTCTCAGAACATTGACTTTATTGATACCTATGCACCGGAATATCTGCTGGTTCTTTCGGGTGACCATATTTACAAGATGGACTACGATGAGATGCTTGATTACCACAAAGAACATCATGCAGATGCAACCATCGCCGTTATTGAGGTTCCGATGAAAGAAGCAAGCCGTTTTGGTATCATGAATACAGAAGAAGGCGGAAAAATCGTAGAATTCGAGGAGAAACCTGCGGAGCCTAAGAGCAATCTGGCATCCATGGGAATCTATATCTTTAACTGGAAACTGCTTCGGAAGATGCTTCTTGCTGATATGAAAGATCCGGATTCCAACCATGATTTCGGAAAAGACATCATCCCAAGAATGCTGGAAGACCAGAAAACACTGTATGCATATAAGTTCAAAGGATACTGGAAAGATGTGGGAACCATCGATTCCTTATGGGAAGCCAATATGGATCTGCTGGATAAGAACAATGCACTGGATCTTGCCGACAGTTCCTGGAAGATCTATACCCAGGATACCGATGCGCTGCCACAGTATATCGGTGCGCAGGCGAGTATAGAGAGAGCATTTATCACACAGGGATGTATCGTGGATGGTCTGGTTAAGAACTCTGTCCTGTTTACAGGAGCAAAAGTAGCACCGGGAGCAAAGATTATTGACAGTGTACTGATGCCGGGTGTGGAAGTAGAAGAAGGTGCAGTCGTAACACGCGCCCTTGTCGCGAACAACGTAAAGATCGGAAAAAATGCGGTTGTCGGCAGTGCAGACAGTGAAAATATCGAACTGGTTGCAAAACGTGTAAAGGGGGAAGAATAAGATGAGTAGAGCATTTGGAATCGTAAATTTCGCAGGCAATAATATACAGGGGAATCCGATGCAGGCTTATCGTCCGACCGGAGCGATCTCTTTTCTTGGAAGATATCGTGTGATCGACTTCCCGATTTCTAATATGAGTAACAGTGGAATTGATTCTATTCAGGTGTACATCCGCAGAAAGCCACGTTCTCTGGTAGAACATCTGGGAACCGGACGTCACTACAATATCAATTCCAAACGTGGTAATTTAAATCTTCTGTTCTGTGAAAACGGAGACGAAAATAGTATTTACAGTACGGATCTGGCAGCTTATGTGGAAAATCTGGATGCCATTGAGGAGATGAGTGAAGAATACGTAGTTATCGTACCAAGTTATATGGTTTATACTGCGGATTACGAAGAATTTTTGCAGAACCATATCGAATCCGGTGCGGATATCACACTGATGTATCAGAATGTGGACAATGCAAAAGATCATTTCCTGAACTGCCAGGTGCTGAATCTGAACAAACAAAAAGGTGTGCTGTCTCTGGAACCAAACCACGGAAATGTAAAAAACAGAAATATTTTCATGGACACCTATGTAATGAAAAAAGAGATCTTTCTGGATCTGATCGATAAAGGACGCAAGCTGTCTTCCGTATATACACTGGCAGATGCACTCAATGAATCCTGTGGAGAGATGGATATCCGTGGAGTATCTCACAGAGGTTATTTTGCAGCAATGACCGATCTCAAGAGTTATTTTGATGCCAACGAAGAACTGCTTGACCGCAGGAAAGCAAGGGAGTTGTTTCATGAAGAGTGGACGGTCTATACCCGTACCAACGATTCCTGCCCGACCCAGTATTTTGAAGGCAGCAATGTAAAATCATCCGTAATTTCCAATGGATGTCTGATAGAAGGAATGGTAGAAAATTCAATCATTGGACGTGGATGTGAGATCAGGAAGGGTGCGGTTGTCCGCAACTGTGTGGTAAATGCAGACGTAGTGATCGGCAAAGATGTGCATGTGGAAAATATGGTCATTGACAAACATGCGAAACTGATCCACAGCAATCAGATTATTGCAGAGCCGGAAAAACCAGGTTATATCCGCAGAGGAGACAAGCTGTAAGAATAGACAGAATATTATAATGCAGATTGTGTGGCAGGATCACGGATCAAAAGATCCCATGGTTTATTGATCACGTAAATAATCGTATCTCTGTGGGAAAGTGACAAAGATGCATGCGAAAAGCGGAAGCTCTTTTGCTACTGAACGATCGGTAGAAAAAGAGCTTCTGTTACTTATTTTATTCCGATTATTTTTCCGGAAGTGTTCGAATTTTGAACTGTGCAATCGGATTCGTAGACAAGTGAATGATACAGTTATTTCGAAAACGATGTACTAGAGTACATGAGAAAGAAAAGGAGTGAGCAGATGGAAGGACACTCGGTATCCGGCGAAAGCCGGAAAAACGGATGGGTGGAACAGAAAAAGGAATTGACGAAAGTATTGAAAATCGCATGGCCGGCAGTCTTTGAGTCTTTTTTTATCTCGCTGGCGGGCATGATCGATGTCTATATGGTCAGTGGACTCGGTTCGGAAGCAGTGGCTTCGGTGGGACTGACGACACAGCCAAAATTCCTCGGACTGTCTTTATTTTTTGCGATGAACGTGGCGATTGCCGCGATCGTTGCCAGACGAACAGGAGAAAAAGACAAAAGAAGAGCAAATGAAACGCTGGCAGAGGCAATCCTTCTTACGGTTCTCTTCGGCGCGGTCATCACGGTTGCCTGTGTGAGTCTGGCAGGATGGCTGATGGAAAAGTGTGGATCCGCACCGGATACCCATGACGGAGCGGTGATTTATTTTCAGATTATTATGGGTGGGATGATCTTTAATATTATATCCATGGTGATCAATGCTGCACAGAGAGGGGCAGGAAACACCAAAATCGCGATGTATACCAACACCATATCCAGCATCGTCAATATTATTGGAAATTATCTTTTGATCGGCGGTCATCTTGGCTTCCCTAAACTGGGGATCCGCGGAGCAGCACTGGCGACGGTGCTTGGAACGGTTGTGGGGTGTACGATCAGTGTAATGTCACTGTTTCGGAAGGATTCCTTCCTCAGTATTCCGTATATTATAAAAGAAGGGCTGTGGAAACGGTTCGAATCGGTAAAAATAATCTTAAAACTTTCAAGCAGTACATTCGTGGAGCAGATTCTGATGCGTATCGGTTTTATGTCAACCGCTGTGATGGCGGCTGACATGGGAACGGCGGCGATGGCGGCACATCAGGTGGGAATGAATGCGCTGAGTCTTTCGTTCTCTTTCGGTGATGGTATGCAGGCGGCAGCCGTGGCACTGATCGGGCAGAGTCTCGGAAGCAAAGAACCGCAGGAGGCAAAGCGACACGGGATGACCTGTGAAAAAGTGGCACTTGTGATGGCTGTTTTTATGTCCATGTTCTATCTGTTCTGCGGAAAGTGGCTGTTCGGACTGTTCTTTGCAGAAGCACATATCGTGGAGATCGGTGTGAGGATCAGCCGGATTCTGATAGTGATCGTGCTGTTCCAGATCTGTCAGGTGGTATTCACCGGAGCACTGCGCGGCGCGGGTGATGTGGTGTACACCATGATCAGTTCTACCATCAGCGTTACCTTTGTGAGAACGGCTGTTTCGTATATATGCTGCTATATTGTTGGCTGGGGAATCTACGGAATCTGGATGGGTATCGTAGCGGATCAGTTCTGTCGTCTGATGCTAAGCGGCATACGGTTCCGGAGCGGAAAATGGATGAAAATCAAGATTTGACTCATTTATAAAAATTTTATGGTGCTTGACACCGTTTCCCTCTTGACGAACAGGCAAAACTGCGTTATGTTATTAGACGTAAATTGTATAGAAAGCTTTTCTCTTATTCAGAGTGATGGAGATACATAGGATCTGTGAAGTCACGGCAACCCCGGATACGGAAGGTGCCTACCTGAGCGAGTAATCGAACAATAAGGGGATTTGATATATCGAAGTATTGAGTCCGCTTTTGGCGGGCTCATTTTTAGATTATACGTTGGAAAGAAAATGCGATATGACATTATCTTAAACGATAAACCCGGGAGAAAAGCATCCAGGGGTAAACCCCAGAGAAAAAGGAGAATGAGAATGGAAAAACGTTTATTTACTTCCGAATCTGTAACCGAAGGCCATCCGGACAAAATCTGTGACCAGATTTCCGATGCAGTCCTGGACGCACTGATGGAACAGGATCCGATGAGTCGTGTAGCCTGCGAGACAGCGATCACCACCGGCCTGGTACTGGTTATGGGTGAGATCACAACAAAAGGATATGTGGATATCCAGAAAATCGTAAGAGATACCGTTCGTGAGATCGGATATGACAGAGGAAAATACGGTTTTGATTCGGAGAACTGTGGTGTGATCACAGCCATCGACGAGCAGTCCACCGATATCGCTATGGGTGTCGACAAAGCACTGGAAGCAAAGGAACATAAAATGTCTGACGAAGAGATCGATGCCATCGGTGCAGGAGATCAGGGTATGATGTTCGGTTTCGCGACCAACGAGACAGAAGAATATATGCCGCTGGCCATCTCTCTGGCACACAAACTGACCAGACAGCTGACAAAGGTAAGAAAAGACGGCACACTGGCTTATCTGAGACCGGACGGAAAATCTCAGGTAACTGTAGAATATGATGATAACGGAAAAGCATACCGTCTGGATGCAGTCGTACTGTCCACACAGCACGATCCGGATGTAACACAGGAACAGATCCACGAAGATATCAAAAAATATGTCTTCGATGAGGTTCTTCCGGCAGAGATGGTAGATGCAGATACCAAATTCTTTGTAAATCCGACAGGAAGATTTGTAATCGGCGGACCAAACGGTGACAGTGGTCTGACCGGAAGAAAGATTATCGTAGATACTTACGGTGGATACGGTCGTCACGGCGGCGGAGCTTTCTCCGGAAAAGACTGCACCAAAGTTGACCGTTCCGCAGCTTACGCAGCACGTTATGTTGCAAAGAATATCGTAGCAGCAGGTCTGGCTGACCAGTGTGAGATCCAGCTGTCTTATGCGATCGGTGTGGCACATCCGACTTCCATCAACGTAGACACCGCAGGAACCGGTAAAATGAGCGATGAAAAACTGGTAGAGATCATCCGTGAAAACTTCGATCTGAGACCGGCCGGAATCATTAAGATGCTGGATCTGAGAAGACCGATCTACAAACAGACTGCAGCTTACGGACATTTCGGAAGAAATGATCTGGATCTGCCGTGGGAAAAACTGGATAAAGTAGATGTCCTGAAAAAATATCTGTAAGATATTTTTGCACAGAGTAAATATACAATATAAAGGTTGAGAGTAACGATTCAGTAGGCAGTATTTCGCGAGGGTACTGAATCGTTACGATTGAGAAACGAAACTGCCGCAGGAATTTTAACTTCCTGCGGCAGTTTCATTTTACTTGCATTGTATAACAATAATTAGAAAAGGGAGGGCCGGGGTTTTAGTGCCCCGGCAATATGAAAAAGTGTTTTGGCAGCTGGTGCAAACAGCTGCACGAATCTATATAAAAGGTAATTGTTTTTTGTCGAGGTCCGACAGTCACAGGGTTTGTAAAATATTCCGGTAACGATGTTCAGTCTTTGTTACCGGCTCTGGCTGTCATCATCTGAATCCGCCGTCCTCTTTGTTTTGATACTGTAAGTATACATGGAGTTTGTGTCCATTTTATGGAAATGAGATAAAGGATTTCTAAACTCTTTTAAGAAATGTTTAAAATATCTGGAAGAGTTTCCGGTGGTCTGGTAAGATAGATGGGAGTGAAGAGAAAGAGAGAATGCTGATTATGGGCAAATTGTTTTATATTATGGGAAAGAGCGCATCGGGCAAAGATACGATCTATCAGCGCCTTTTAAGAAATCCGGAGTTTTCTCTGGAACGGCTGGTGATCTACACCACCCGCCCGATCCGGGACGGGGAACTGGATGGCAGAGAGTACCATTTTGTGACGGAAGAGGATTTTCAGAAATTGAAAGCAGAGGGAAAGATTATCGAAGACCGGGGATATGAGACGGTTTACGGGCTGTGGCGGTATTTTACGGCGGATAATATGGATCTGGAAGAGAAAAACTATCTGGGAATCGGAACACTGGAATCCTATGAAAAATTAAAGGCATATTATGGAGAGGAAAAGATCCGTCCCATTTATATAGAAGTGGAAGACGGAGAACGCCTGAAGCGGGCAATCGCGAGAGAAGAAACCCAGGTAGTACCGAAATACGAAGAAATGTGCCGGAGATTTCTGGCGGATGCACAGGATTTCAGTGAGGAAAAGATCCGGCAGGCAGGAATCACCCATAGATTTTCCAATATGGACGGGGCGGGAGGCTACTCTGAGATTGAAAAGTATTTAAGGAGTGTGCTATAATAATGATATTCCGCAGACAGAGTACAATATAATATAGTATTCTTTTGCGCAGAGATATTGTGAAAAAAGCAGCTGTGGAAGCCTGTGGTGATAAAACCGGAGATTACCACAGAAAACAAAAGAACACAGGAGGTGATTGTATGGCAGGATTTCATGAGATTATTGGACATGATGATGTTGTAAATCATTTACAGAATGCCATTCAGATGGGGAAAGTTTCACATGCGTATATTTTTAACGGTGAGGTAGGAGCAGGAAAGAAGATGTTGGCTTCTGCATTTGCCATGGCACTGCAGTGTGAAAAGCATGGAACAGATCCATGTATGGAATGTGACTCCTGTAAGAGAGCGTTAAGCAAAAATCACCCGGATATTATTACGATCACACATGAGAAACCGAATTCTATCGGTATCGAGGATATTCGTATCCAGCTGATTGATGATGTATCCATCAAACCTTATACAGGTCCTTATAAAATCTATATTCTGAACGAAGCGGAAAAACTGACGCTGCAGGCGCAGAATGCATTGTTAAAGACCATCGAGGAGCCACCGGCTTATGCGGTGATCCTGCTTTTGACCAGCAATGCGGATTCTCTGCTTCCTACGATTTCTTCCCGGTGCGTGACCTTGAATCTGCGTCCGGTGAAAGAGAGTGATGTGAAAGAATATCTGATGGAGCATATGCATCTGCCGGATTATCAGGCGCAGATCGACGCGGCATTTGCCCAGGGAAATATCGGGAAAGCAAAACAGATCGCAGAATCTACGGAATTTGCCGAGATGGCGGAGAGAGCTTTCCGACTTCTCAGAAAGAGCAATGAGCTGGAACTGTACGAACTGGTGGAGATGATCAAAGAACTGACAGCGGAAAAACAGAATATTTACGATTATCTGGATCTGTTTACCATGTGGTTTCGGGATGTACTGTTGTTTAAGGCGACAAAAGAAGTAGATGGTCTGATATTTAAAGACCAGTATAATTATATTAAAGAAAGAGCAAAGAAAAGTTCCTATGAGGGTATAGAGATTATTATAGATGCCATAGGAAAGGCCAGAGAGCGTCTGCATTCCAATGTAAATTTTGATCTGGTTATGGAACTGCTCTTCATGACAATCAGGGAGAACTAGAATGGTAAAAATTATCGGTGTCCGGTTTCGGAATGTAGGAAAGATTTATTATTTCAATCCGAAGAGTTTTCAGATGAAACCGGGAGATCATGTAATCGTGGAGACAGCCCGCGGTGTGGAATACGGCACAGTGGTACTGGGTCCGAAAGAAGTAGACGACAGGCAGGTGGTACAGCCTTTAAAAGATGTGATCCGCATGGCTACACAGAAGGATGATGCCAAAGAAGAGAGTAATCGTAAAAAAGAGAAAGAAGCATATCAGGTCTGTGTCAAGAAAATCCGTGCGCATCAGCTGGAGATGAAGCTGATCGATGTGGAATATACCTTTGACAACAACAAGATTCTCTTTTATTTTACCGCAGACGGAAGAATCGACTTTCGTGAACTGGTAAAGGATCTGGCGGCGATCTTCAAAACACGTATTGAGCTGCGTCAGATCGGTGTGAGAGATGAGACGAAGATTCTCGGAGGTATCGGTATCTGCGGTCGCCCTCTGTGCTGCCATACCTATCTGTCAGAATTTGCTCCGGTATCGATCAAGATGGCGAAAGAGCAGAATCTGTCACTGAATCCGACCAAGATCTCAGGTGTCTGCGGTCGTCTGATGTGCTGCCTGAAAAATGAGCAGGAGACATACGAGTACCTGAACAAACAGTTGCCGAATATCGGAGATCAGGTAATGACACCGGAAGGTATCAAGGGTGAGGTACAGAGTGTCAATGTACTTCGTCAGCTGGTAAAAGTGATCATGGATGTCAACGATGAGAAAGAGATCCGTGAGTATAAAGTAGAAGAGTTAAAATTCCGTTCCAGAGGATGCTGCCGGAAAGAGAAGATGAAGCTTTCCAAAGAAGAGCAGAAGATGATGAAGGAACTGGAATAATGACAGGAGAAAAAGATGAATATCCCATTGAAGGAAAATGAGCGTTTGGATGATCTGCAAAATGGCTATCATATTATCCAGAATACCAGGGATTTTTGTTATGGTATCGATGCGGTGCTGCTGTCTGACTTTGCCAGGGTGAAGAAAGGGGAACAGGCGTTGGATCTGGGAACCGGAACGGGAATTATCCCTATTCTGTTAAAAGCAAAGACGCAGGGAGAGCATTTTACCGGTCTGGAGATTCAGGAGCAGAGTGCCGAGATGGCAGGGCGCAGTGTGGTGTATAATCATCTGGAGGATGCGATTACCATCAGAACGGGAGATATCAAAGAAGCCACTGCCATCTTTGGCAGGGCTTCTTTTTCGGTAGTTACCTGCAATCCTCCGTATATGCATGGCAATCACGGTCTGACCAATCCTCATCTGCCCAAGGCAATTGCACGACATGAGGTTTTGTGTACGTTGGAGGATGTGATCTCTCAGACGGCACAGCTGTTAAAGCCACGGGGGCGATTCTATATGGTGCATCGACCGTTTCGTCTGGCAGAGATCATGGGACTGATGATGCAATACAAACTGGAACCGAAGCGGATGCGTCTGGTGTATCCGTATGTGGACCGGGAGCCGAATATGGTTCTGATCGAAGGGCTTCTGGGAGGTAATTCCAGGATCACGGTGGAAAAACCGCTGATCGTATATGAAAAGCCGGGCGTGTATACACAGGAAATCCGGGAAATTTACGGAGATGGAAGATAGGAGAATACCGATACTATGGCAGGAAAATTGTATTTGTGTGCGACACCGATCGGGAATCTGGAAGATATCACCTTTCGTGTGATCCGGACGTTAAAAGAAGTAGATCTGATCGCGGCGGAGGATACAAGAAACAGTATCAAACTGTTGAATCATTTTGAGATTTCAACGCCGATGACCAGTTATCATGAATATAACAAGATCGATAAAGGTCATTATCTGATCGGTCTGATGCAGCAGGGACAGCAGATTGCGCTGATCACGGATGCAGGAACGCCGGGTATTTCGGATCCGGGTGAAGAACTGGTAGCGATGTGTCATGAGGCAGGGATTCCGGTGACTTCTCTTCCGGGACCGGCGGCGTGTATCACGGCGCTTACGATCTCGGGACTGTCGACGAGAAGGTTTGCGTTCGAGGCGTTTTTACCGACGGATAAGAAGGAGAAGCAGGCGATTCTGGAGGAGTTAAAAGAGGAGACGAGAACGACGATTCTTTATGAAGCACCGCACCGGCTGGTACGGACGCTGGAAGAGCTGGTGGCTGCGCTTGGAAACCGGAGGGTGACGATCTGCAGGGAGCTTACGAAGAAGCATGAGACGGCGTTTCTTACAACGCTGGAGGATGCACTGGAGTATTACCGGCAGGAGGATCCCCGTGGAGAGTGTGTGATCGTGATGGAAGGCAGAAGCCGGAGAGAGATGATCGAGGAGAAGCAGCGGGCATGGGAAGAGATGTCGCTGGAGGAACATATGAAGATCTATGAGGATCAGGGGATTGGACGGAAGGACGCTATGAAGATGGTGGCGAAGGACCGGGGGATCTCGAAGCGGGAGGTTTATCAGGGGTTGCTGGATTAAATTAAGTTTTTGGATAATGGGACGCCCGGAGTGAGAAAAACAAGGGGTGGAGGCAGCGTGCAGAGCGACTTTAAGCTATCTGCCAACTACGACTATATTTACGAGGGTCAGCTGACCCTCGCAAAAGTCTACGTAGGCAGAGGATCTTAAAGCTCACTCTAAGCGGCACGCAAAATGCCTCCACCCCTTGTTGTTCTCACTCCGGGCTGGGTACTGGTTGAAACTTAAGTTGGGTATGGAGTTCACTAGTGGCAACACCTGATAGGTGGGAAGGGTAGCTGAAAGTTGTATATGAATGAATATAGCTTAAAAATGATAATGTATTTTGCTGATATATAATAAAACCCCCTCGGGAGATGTGCTCCGAGGGGGTTTTGAAGAGTAGATTGTTAGATTGTATCCATAAGGTCTGCGCCGCTGATGATGCGGTGCCAGAGGTTTTCGCGTTTGGGGGTTCCCGGGAGGAAGTAGGGGAGGCGGTCGGCTTCCAGTTCTTCCAGGCACTTTACTCTGCCGTCGATATAGTAACGGAGACGGTAGCGGGTGCTGGTGAGGCGGGCGATGACGCCGGAGAGTTTGATGTCTACGAGTTCATAGCCGAAAGGTTTTGCGTCCTGCATCCAGAGGTGTTCGCGCAGAAGTCTGGTTGTGGACAGATCGTTGATGATTCCGGGGATAACTTCTTCGCAGATGATCTCCAGTGTGGATAAGTCATGGATCTCGTATGCCGTCTTCTGCTTGAAAAAAA
>ERZ841116.378-NODE-378-length-35213-cov-3.217788_pt1 | contig 35213 bp, 41 predicted proteins | sample MGYA00519875_ERZ841116 | MGnify/ENA primary metagenome ERZ841116 (study PRJEB31850, sample SAMEA3708889) | human gut metagenome | biome: human gut; feature: human-associated habitat; material: faeces | place: China | collected 2014 ... | reverse complement strand
TTTCATTGTTTCTGAGCTTTTATAATGTGGATCAGGCCATTGAATCCCAAAAACAATCAATGGATATCATGGAAAATGTGAAAGAAGATATACAGGAAAAAATAAACACATTAGGAATATTGATACAAAAGGGGTTTGATGAAATACATAAGGAAGTATCGGATTATAAAGGTGAAACACATGAAAAAGTAATGGCAACAGAGGTTAGAAAAGATGACTGGGGAGAATTGAAAGATGACAACAAATAAATTGAATATAAATTTGATTTTATGTCAGGAATATGACAAAAAAACAAAAACAATTAAAAAAATATTTAATGAGATTACGACTAATAATAAACATGAAGCTACGTTTTCGGTAATTACATTTGTCAATGGGCTCTATGGCGACAATGAGGAAGATAGATTTATTTTACATTATTTTTTAGTACAAGCAAAAGAAAATACGAAACAGAATGTGGAACGTCCAAGAATGGGACTTTACTTAGGCGCGACAGAATTTTACAGAAGACCAGAAAAAAAATCTGAAAATAACTTTAACAACTGCGATAACACATTTTCAGAATTGGCATTTGAAGATGTACCATTTATTGGCGAAGGAGAATATACAATAGAAGCCTATAAGGTAAATGGGATTTTAGATGAAAATGAATCGTACGAAGAGTTACGGGAAAAGGCTATAGATGTCAGAAAAGATGCCGAGTGTGTAAGCACTATTTTATTTAAAGTAAGCTACCCAAATAAATAATTTTTTGTGTATGGAAACGTGAATGTATTTAAACAGGAGCACCCTTCGGGGTGCTTTTGTTGTGCGTAAAAATGAGAGGCGGTGAATCGGATGGCGAAAGGAAAATATGAATATTGGCTGACGTCGGAAGGCTTACTGCAGCTTGAAGGATGGGCCAGAGATGGCCTTACTGATAAGCAGATAGCAGAAGAAAAAATAGGGATAAGCGAAAGATCTTTTACAAGTTGGAAAAGTAAACATTCTTCCATTTCTTCCGCCCTAAAAAAAGGAAAGGAAGTTGTGGACCGTCAAGTGGAAAATGCACTACTAAAAAAGTCGCTTGGATTCAAGGAAACAGTCCGAAAAGCGATCAAGTGCAAAGAAGTCCAGTATGATAATGGCAAACGCATCAGTGAAAAAGAACACATAGAATATGCCACCGAAGAGGTATATGTGCCGCCAGACACAACGGCGCAGATCTTCTGGCTGAAGAACCGACGGCCGGATAAATGGAGAGATAAACAGGATCTGCAGGTATCCGGAGCATTGGAGACAGAACAGAGCAAGCTGGATGATCTGATCCGGCAGATGCGAGGCGCGGTGATGGATAGTGAGCAGTGAGCGTTTAGTGCTGTCGGACAAGTACAAGGCGTTCCTGCAGTGCGATGCTCCGGCGGAGTTCCTGGAAGGGACGACTGCGGCCGGAAAAACGACGGTTGGGCTGTTCAAGTTCATCCTCAAGGTGGCTGAATCCCATAAGAAGTTGCATATTTTGGCAGCAGATGACACCGGCGCGGCGGAGAAGAATATCATCCAGAAGGACCTCGGAATCCTTGATGATTTCGGTCCGCTGGTGGAGTACAAAGGCAATGGATCCGGCGAGTACAAAATGCCGCATATCCTGCTTCATACATCCGGCGGCGATAAAATTATTTTTGTTGTCGGTTATGGAAACAAGCGAAAGTGGAAGGACGCTCTGGGCGGCCAGTATGGCTGCTTATACATTGATGAGGTCAACACCGCGGACATCGATTTTGTTCGTGAGGCATCCATGCGGTGTGATTATCTGATGGCGACGCTGAACCCGGATGATCCGACACTTCCGGTGTACAAAGAGTACATAAACTGCAGCCGCCCGCTTCCAGAGTGGGAGCAGGACACACCACAGGAAATTAAAAATGAGTTAAAAGAAGAACCAAAACCCGGCTGGGTTCATTGGTTCTTTTCTTTTGACGATAATGCCGGTCTTCCGGAAGAAAAGAAGCGCCAGATCATCCAGAACACGCCGAAAGGCACGAAAATATGGAAAAATAAGATTCAAGGTTTGCGAGGAAAAGCAACCGGTCTGGTATTCAGCAATTTCAATCGGAGCCATCATGTGAAGACAAAGGAATGGGCCAAACAGTTCATCCAGAGTACAGGAAATCAGCCCAAGAAGCCAGAATTTTTCATGTACTTTTCAGCGGCGGTCGATACGGCCTACTCGCAGAAATCTCCGGACACGATTGCAATGTCCTTCCTGGGCATCACGAACAAGGGAAAATGCATTGTCCTGGATGAGAAGGTGTACAACAACGCTGAGATCGGGGTGCCTCTTGCTCCGTCTGACACGGTGCAGAACCTGATTGATTTTCTGGACCGAAACCGGAAAGAATGGGGTCTGGCAAGAAATGCTTTCCTGGATAACGCTGATCAGGCGACTATGCAGGAGTGGAACAAATATAAGCGCCGAAATGGCTGCGTATACACGCTGAATGATGCATGGAAGCGGATGGAGATTATAGACCGTATCAATGCACAGCTGGGCTGGATGGCATACGATGAGCAGGCAGGGATAGAACCCTGCTTTTTTGTATTGGATCATTGCACCAACTACATTGGAGAGCTGGAAACCTACAGCTGGCAGGAAGAAAAAGACAATACGCCGGAAGACGGCCATGACCACATGGTAAACTCCGTGCAGTACGGTTGGATCCCGTATCAGGATAAAATTTATAGAGCAAAAAGAGGTAAGGAATGAACAGAGTGCAGAGTTTTATCGCCCGGTTGTTTCGGATTATACCGGCGAGTGAAAAAAGAATAACGATCATAGAGCCGCATTCCTTCCGGGAGAACGTGATCCGGAACAAAATCTGGTATCACGGAGACAGTGCGGAGCTAGAGCAGTTCTTCCAAAAAACAGCAAAGTGGGATGTGGAGCAGGCGCGGTTCTGGGCCGCACATGCATCCGGAAGCGTCCGGAAGATTCACAGCGGCATTGTGCAGATGGTCATTGACCGGTATAGAGACATTGTTCTCGCGGACCTGGATGGAGTCGAATTTGATGATAAGGATCTGGATACTGTGTGGGCGGATCTGTACAAGAAAAGCAAGCTCAACGATGTACTGGGAGAAGCGATCAGCGACGTGCTGGCATCCGGAGACGGTGCCTTCAAGATTACGGCTGATCAGTGCAGTGAGTACCCGATCGTTGAATTTTACGATGCAGAGGATGTGGACTATGTATACGAGCATGCGACGCTGAAAGAAGTAAAATTCTATACCAGTTACTGGCAGAATGAAAAAGAATTCCGACTGGAAGAGACGTATGGTTTTGGATATGTACTGTACAAGCTGTATGACGATGCCGGAAAAGAGATGCCGCTGCAGATGTTTCCGGAAACGGCTCATCTGATCGATTTTGGGATTTCTGGCGACCTGATGCTGGCAGTGCCGATGAAATTCCTGAATTCCACGAAATATAAGAAGCAGAAGCGAGGAAAAGCACTGTTCGAGGGAAAGACAGATGTTCTGGATGGACTGGATGAGGTAATCAGCCAGTGGATCGATGCTATTCGCATGGGCAGAATCAAGCGATATATTCCGGACAATCTGATTCCGAGAGATCAGACCACAGGAGAGCTTCTGCCGGCAAACCCATTTGACAATGATTTTATTGCAATCGGCGACAATATGAGCGAGAAAGCCAACCAGCAGGTGGAAATTTCTCAGCCGCAGATTTCTTATGAGGCATACGTAAGTAGTTACAGCAGTTTTCTTGACATGGTTCTGCAGGGCGTAATGTCTCCGGCGACGCTGGGCATTGATCTGAAAAAGACAGATAATGCAGAAGCACAGAGGGAAAAAGAAAAAGTTACACTACATGTGCGAAATAAGATCGTCGATGCCCTGAATGATGGGCTTCCGGAGCTGTTCAAACGGATTTTGCAGTGCTGTGATCTCATGCAGGGGAAAGAGCCGGGAAAATACGAGGTAGCGGTAAAGTTTGGAGAATATGCATCCCCAGACTTCGATACCACGGTGGATACGGTCGGTAAGGCCAAACAGTACGGAATCATGAGTCTGGAAACATCAGTGGATCAGCTGTATGGAGATACCTGGACTGATGCTCAGAAACAGGAAGAGGTGCAGCGCCTGAAAGAAGAGCAGGGCATAGCAGCAGTAGATGTGCCGGATATCCGTCTGGATGCCGACGATTTTCACGTAAATGAAGGAGATGCAGATGAAAGTAAGGGTAAACAACCGAATGTATCGGATGAATCGAAAGGAGTATCAGGGTCTTCTTAAAGTTGCCGCGGAGCAGGTTCCTTTTGGCGTGTATGCGGTAGAAAAAAATGATTATGCGGAACTCAGATGTGATCGGTGTGAAAGCATGACAAAACTGAAAGAGATGATCCGTGCTTATAAACAGCAGGGATATCGGGTACATGCGAATGGCAAAGAAAAATCTTGACTATGATATCGGAGCTGCCTTCGAGGCAGTAGAAAATGAATTAATGGCCTCCATGATTCGGAATATGCAGCGTCATAAGGTCGAAGAGGTTGATGAAGATAAGCAGTGGACCATGTGGCAGACAGAGATGCTGAAATCCCTGGAGCAGTACAAGAAAAAGAATCATGCAAAGTACAGTCAGAAATTCAAGGATATCAACGCTCAGATTGAAGCGCTGATCCGTGCGGCCAAGGATGAGGGAGAAATGGATCAGGAGATCCAGATCCTGAAAGCAATTCAGAAAGGTTTTCCGGCTAAGAAGATGAAGGCGGGTGCCACGGCCGAATTCTTCCGTGTCAATGATCGTAAGCTGGAAGCACTGATCGAGGCGACGATGCAGGACATGCAGAAGGCAGAGACGGCTATTCTGAGAATGACCAACGATCAGTACCGAAAAATCATCTACAACGCACAGATGTATGCCAATACGGGAGCAGGAACCTATGAGAAGGCCGTAGACATGGCTACCAGGGATTTTCTCTCGGCAGGCATTAATTGTATCGAATACAGCAACGGAGCGCGTCACACGCTGGCAGATTACGCAGATATGGCGATCCGGACGGCAAGCAAGCGGGCGTACTTGCAGGGAGAGGGACAGAAGCGGCAGGAATGGGGCGTTGATACCGTCATCATGAATAAACGTGGAAATCCGTGCCCGCTGTGCCTGCCGTGGGTTGGCAAGGTTCTGATCGATGATGTGTGGAGCGGCGGCTCCAAAACAGGAAAATCCGCAACCACCGGTGTCAAATATCCTCTGATGAGCACTGCGATCGCCGCGGGCCTATATCATCCGCGGTGCCGGGACAGCCATACGACATACTTCGAGGGCGTCAGCACCCCGCCTGATGGAAAATACACCAAGGAAGAGCTGAATGAACTGGCAGAAAAGAACCAGCAGGCAGCCAGACAACAGTACGCGGAGCGGCAGGAAAAGCGCTTCGGCCGTCTGGCAGACTTTTCGTTGGATCCGGAAAACCAAAAGAAGTATGAAGCAAAGCGGGAAGCGTGGCATGATACTGTAGAATATATGTCCAATAGCTTCCGGCCACACTACGGGGATAAACAGACTCTTAGGGTTGAAAGTATTGCCATGGATGTCAGAGAAGTGCGAAATAGCAGCTTCGATATGGTAACAGATACTGAAAATCAAAGAAATAAGGCAGTAAGACTGGCGGAGAAAACTTTTGAAAAGATCCAAAAAGACTTGCCGGAAACATTTAGGCTGCCTAAAATTGCAGTTGTTGATTTCGAAAAGCAGGGTCTGAATGCAAATGCAATCGGAGGATATCATGAAAAAACAGAAACTTTATACATAAATAGCAGATATAATACGAAAGAAAAGATTTTACAGTTTGTGAACCGCGTTCCGGGGCAGTTTGCAAATAATACGGAATATGCTCCATATTTGCATGAACTTGGACATAAGTTTTATTATGACTCCATTAAAAGACTTGCCAATGCTCAAAATATAAGCTATAGTGAAGCTAAGAAAAAAATTGATTACAAGGTCTATCATTACATTGATTCACAATATGATAGCGAATATTTCTTAATGAATAACATTAGCGGATATGCCGATACACAAGAAGTGACAGAGATTTGTGCGGAATGTTTTTCCGTGCGAAAAGAAAATTCGGTTGCATTGCAAATTCTCAAGTTAATAGGAGCGAATTAATATGATGCTGCAAATGAGCGAAAAAGAAATCAGACTTTTTCAAGAATTTAAAATGGAAAAGGATGAAGAAAAAAGAAGTAAAATTCATGCAGAACTTCAAAAAATGAGAAAAGAACGAGAAAAACAGGAGTTAAAGGATTGCCCATTTGCGCATTGAGCTTTGTAAAGGTGATACCATGACAGCCAAGGAATATGAAAAAGTGTTGAAAGATCGAGAAAAAGCATGGACAAACGAAGAATTCAAACCTCATAAATTGACGGAAGAGGAAATTGAAAAATTGAAAAAAGAGGGACGCATCTAAAAATGGATGATTTTCGAATAATCTATAAAATTCTTCGAATCTTGCAGAATTCGATGGATCTCGAAGAATTTGACCGGAATAGCATTTCCGCGGAGGCACTGCGGCAAATATGATTTAATACCACCAGTCGATCGGCCGGTGGTATTTTTGTACTCATTTTTAAGAAAGAGAGGGTAAGAAAAATGAAAAGATACATCGGAACAAAAATTATAGAAGCAGAGCCTTTAACTCTGGGCGATTATAACCTGTATAGAGGCTGGCAGATTCCAGCAGATGAAGATCCGACAGAAAAAGGATACCTGGTTAAATATTCAGATGGATATGAGAGCTGGTCACCTCTAAAACAGTTTGAGGAAGCATACAGAAGATGTGATAATATGCCATTCGGACTTGCTATAGAAGCAATGAAGAAAGGAAAGAAGGTTGCAAGAATAGGATGGAATGGAAAAAACCAGTACATTCAGCTCGCTACTGGTATTTCATATAAGACAGCAGCTGGTAAGATTATAAACTGCAAGCATGAAGCTATTGGGAATAAAGCGATTGCATTTGTTGGAACATCGGGTGTTCAGATGGGATGGCTTGCATCACAAGCGGATATGCTGGCTGATGACTGGGTAATTGTAGAATAAATTTGCGCCGGCGCAAGAGGAGGTGAGAAGAATGCGGGTAACAGTAACACGAGAATTCAAAGACATTGAAAATGACCTGGTGCTTCGGACGGTTGGCGAAAAACTGAACCTTCCGCCGGCCAGAGCACAGTATCTGGCCGCTGTAGGAGTCGTAAAAATTACAGAACAGGAGAAAGGCGGTGATCCAAAATCTCCCGATGAGACGCAGGGTTAGGCGTCTTATTTTTATGCCCGGAATGGCAGAAAACTACCGGAAAGGAGAACAAAATGACACAGGAACAGTTTGAGGCACTTGGCATTGAAAAGAGCCTTGCGAAAAAAGCCGCGGATGAGTCGAAAAAGGAGCTTGAGGGTTATGTGCCGAAAGCAGACTATGACACGATGGAGCAGCAGAAGAAACAGCTGGAAACCACGGTGGGAGACTATAAAACGCAGATGGAGTCCTTGAAGACGGCAGCAGGCGATAATGCTGATCTGAAACAGCAGATCGCAGACCTTCAGGAGCAGAACGCCAACAAGGACAAGGATCACAAAAAAGAGCTGGATGATCTGAAGGTGACCAACGCAATCAAAATGGCGATTTCCGCGTCTGCACAGGACAGTGATCTGGTTGCAGGACTTATGGACCGTTCGAAACTGATCCTCGGCGAGGATGGAAAAGTAACCGGTCTGGATGAGCAGATCAAATCCCTGAAAGAATCCAAGCCATTTCTGTTTAAACAGGAGGAATCAAAACCGGCGCAGAAAAAGGGATTCTTCCCTCTCGGACCCAAAGAGCAGGGTGGACAGTCGAAAGAAGACGGCCATGTGTCCATGAAGGATGCTATCGCGGCAAGATTAAATCTGAATGAAGGAAAAGGTGAATAAGTATGGCAATTACACTGGAAGAAGCAAAGAAAAATGTGCAGGATGACCTGCAGATGGGAGTTATCGACGAGTTCCAGAAATCGAACTGGATTCTGGAGCATATCCCATTTGATGATGCAGTATCTCCGACCGGAGGCGGCGCAACACCGACTTACAGCTACACACGACTGAAAACACAGCCGACAGCAGAGTTCCGTGAGATCAACAAAGAGTACACCCCGTCGGAGGTTACAAAAGAGAGACATACCGTAGATATCAAAGTATTCGGTGGTTCCTACGAGATCGACCGTGTGATCGCAAACATGGGCGGTATCGTTAGCGAAGTAGAGCTGCAGCAGGCGCAGAAAATCAAAGCGGCGCAGGCTCTGTTTAATGATACCTTCATCAACGGCGATACAGGAGTCAATACGAAATGCTTTGACGGTCTTGATAAGGCACTGACAGGAAGCTCTACGGAATACAACACCACAACAGCGATCGACCTTTCGACAGCCGATATGGTTACGAAAAATTATCAGTATTTCCTTGATATGCTGGATGAGTTTCTGGGCGGCCTGGATGGCACACCATCGTTCATCGCCGGTAACAACAAGCTGATTTCGAAGATCCGTGCCTGCGCAAGACGTGCCAGCATGTACCAGATCACGAAGGACAACTGGGGAAATCAGGTGGAAAGCTATGCCGGAATCCCGTTTGTAGACCTCAAAACCAAACCGGGAACGAATGATGAAGTTGTTGAGATCGACGGAACCGATGGAACCACATCTCTGTATGTTGCGCGCCTTGGAATAGATGGTCTGCATGCGGTTTCCTTTTCCGGTGTTGCACCGGTGCAGGTATGGATTCCGGATTTCTCGACCGCCGGAGCAGTTAAAAAAGGCGAGGTCGAGATGAATGCAGCGATCGCACTGAAAGCATCCAAAGCGGCCGGCGTATTCCGGAAAATCAAAGTAAAATGATGGAGGTAAAAAGAGAATGAAAGTATACAGCCCGAACAAATCCTATACCGGCGTAACGGCGTCTGTTCCTTTCTGCAACGGGCAGGGGGAAACTGATGATCCGTATCTGCTGAAATGGTTTGAAAAACACGGATATGAGGTAGAAAAACCGGCCGCACCAGAACCAAAGGAGCTGCTGGAACCAGAACAGCCTGTGGCAGAAACAATGGAAGAGCCTGTTCCGGAGCCGGTGAAACCTGCGAAAAAAGCGAAAGGGTGATACCATGGGCTATGAACCATACGTAAGCCCGGAATATTACCGGGATACTTATCAGGACGGCGCTTTCGAGGATGATGCAGAGCTTGCCCGGTATCTCCGTCAGGCATCCCGCCATATTGATTCCCTGACCTACAATCGGATTGTAGGCCGGGGATTTTCTAATCTTACGGCGTATCAGCAGGATCTGATCCGGGAAGTGATCTGCCAGCAGGCAGAATTTGAGTATGAGTACCGCGACGAAATCAATTCGGTACTTTCCAGTTACAGTATTAACGGCGTATCCGTGCAGTTTGCGGGGAATACGTGGAATGTATTTTCGGACAAGGGCGTGGCCATGCGCCGGGATGTTTATGCAATGCTGTGCCAGACTGGATTGTGCTGCCAGGTACTGAGGTAGGTGATGAAATGAAATATCCATGTTTGGTGCCAAAATCACTTTGCAGAACAGAGATCCATCTGAGCATGGACAGAGAGGGTACAACAAAATATGGAGATCCGCTTCCGGCGGTGGAGTACGATGGCAAGAGCAATTACCAGGACAGAGCCAAAAGCGTGATGACGTTCGAACGAAAGCTGGTGCAGATCTCCGGCACCGCCCTCTTTCCGGGGGACATCTGCCCGGAGCTGCCGGCAATCTACGGCGGATCGGCAGAAGTATTCGGAATGAAACGAAGAATCCTACAGGGGCGGAAAGCCAGAAATCCGGATGGGACAGTTAATTACACGGAGGTGTTGCTGATATGATCAAAGTCAATTCGAATGTAAAATTGGATTTTGGAAAAATTCAGATGCTGACGGATGCACAGGTCAAAGCAATGGAGATGACTGCAGAGGCGCTGCACACAGAAGTGGTGCAGGCGCAGGTGATTCCAAGGAATACCGGTAATCTGCAGAACGAAAGCATGTTTTTGGACTGTACGCAAAGTCATCAGGGAGTCGTAACGCTTGCATCTACAGCACCATATGCCAGACGTTTGTATTTCCATCCAGAATACCATTTCAAGAAAGACGAAAATCCAAATGCCTGCGGTGAATGGTATGAAGATTGGCTTCCGGGCGGAAAGAATGCGGATTTTTGTGCAGAAGCGTTTAAACGGCTATACAGGAGGTGTGCACGATTATGACACTGGTAGACGTATGTGACTTTGCGGAATCTCTTGCGATTGCAGATCATGTATACATGGGAGATCTCCCTGAGAAGGATGAGAAGTCCATTGGCGTGTATAACAGCAAGCACCAACAGGTGTACCACACTGCGCTGGGCGGTGCTTCCGGATATGGGCAGAAATATGTTACTTTCCTTATACACTGGAATAAATCTTTGCGTGAGACAGAAAAGGCAGCCACGGCCTTATTTGACAGGCTCTGTAAAGTGAGGGGCAGTAAAATCAATCAGGAAACCATACAATTTATTCAGCCGCTGTATGATCTGCAGGACATCGGAAAAGACGATAACGGTATCTGCGAAATGGTCATCGAAGCGGCCGTGATTTATAAGAAAGGATAAGAAGCGTGGGAAAAACAACAAATGTATATCCGGTTCTGGATAACAAGTTTAAGGTTGGCGCCGCAAAAGAGAACGCAACCATAATTGCCGATATGGAGCAGTTTTCTGTGTCCGTATCAAACGGGGTGGAAACATGGACTCCAATGGATACAGAAGGATGGCAGCGGGCGTTGATGACCGCAAAAGCGATGACCATTTCCTTGGCCGGAAAGAGAAACATTGGAGACACGGGAAATGATTTTGTGGCCGATAAACTGTTCAAAAATGGCCATGAAGCCGAAGGATATTTCGAGTGGGAATTCCCGGACGGAACTTCGGTTGCATGGAACAGCGCGATTTTTGACGTCAAAAATATGGGCGGTGGTGACTCTACCAATGTAGCACCGCTGGAATTTGACGTTATCAGCAACGGAAAACCAACGGTAACACCGGCATTATAAGGAGGAAAACGATGAGTAAAGTTGTAAATATCACCGATAAATTAAATTTTGAGGAAAATCCGGCTCTGCAGATCGGAGATATGACTGTTGAGGTGCATGCGGATGCAGAAACAGTTCTCCGACTGATGGGAACCTTTAAAGACAAGGATGAGGCTGATATCAATACTGTGACAGGAATGATGGGTCTTCTTTTTGATCCGGAAGCAGTAGAGCAGCTGTGTGCGATGAAAAAGGATGGAAAAAAACTTTCTGCGAAATCTTTGATGATTATCGTACAGGAAGCAATGAATCTGGTTATGGGAGAAGATTCACCGGGAGAGCAGTGACCCGTACTATGACCTGATCGATGATTTTGACCTGATCGTATCATCGTTTCAGTCACAGTACGGGCTCCGATTGTCCAAAGAACTTCCACAGGGAATGAAGTGGGATGAATTCCGGGATCTTCTGATCGGCATCGGGCCGGATACTGCACTTGGCCGTGTGGTAGAGATCCGGGCAGAAGATCAGAAGGAAATTCTGGAAAATTTTACTCCAGAACAGCACAGAATCCGGAATGCATGGAGAAGAAAGCATGCCAGAGACCTTGCAAAAACCGTGTCGAAAGAAGAAATGGACATGGCGATGGATGGAATCAAGAATATGTTTCTTAGTATGACAGGCTTGAAAACTGTTTGATAGAAAATCGTAGGAGGAAAAAACTATTGAGAAAAAGAAAATAAAGTGTCCTTATTGTGGACATGAGCAGAAAGTGCAGTATGTTCCAGATGCAAGATGCCAGGGGGTGTTTTTGAAATGCCAGGCGCGTCATTGCAAAAAAGAATTTGAAATAAAAATCAACCAGGACAAGTAGTGCCACTGTGCCGATGTCCTCGAAAAGAGGAAGGTGGTATAAGTGGCAACTACAATTGGCGAGATCGGTCTGGATCTTGTCGTAAATCATAATCAGTTTAAGAGCCAGATGGCCGGGATCAACGGACTGGCGAAAAAAGCCGGGGCGACTCTTGCAGCCGCTTTCGGCGTAAAAAAATTAATTGATTTTTCCAAGTCCTGTATTGAGCTGGGTTCCAACTTGGCTGAGGTGCAGAACGTGGTTGATGTTACCTTCCCGTCTATGGCGGAGCAGGTAGATAAATTCGCAAAATCGGCTGCCGGAAGCTTTGGTCTGTCAGAGACAATGGCCAAGAAGTACACGGGTACTTTCGGGGCGATGGCAAAAGCATTTGGCTTTTCCGAGAAGCAGGCGCTGGATATGGGTGCCACACTGACCGGTCTGGCCGGAGATGTGGCATCGTTCTACAATCTCAGTCAGGACGAAGCCTACACAAAAATTAAGTCCGTCTTTACAGGCGAAACAGAGTCCTTAAAAGATCTTGGCGTTGTCATGACCCAGACAGCGCTGGATTCTTATGCGTTGGCCAATGGCTTCGGCAAAACGACAGATCAGATGTCAGAAGCCGAAAAGGTAGCACTACGGTATTCCTTTGTCCAGAAACAGCTGGAGGCGGCAACCGGGGATTTTTCACGGACGTCCGAATCCTGGGCGAACCAGGTTCGAATCCTGTCCCTGCAGTTCCAGTCCTTAAAAGCAAGTATTGGTCAGGGACTGATCAATATTTTTCTGCCGGTTCTGCGCATGATCAATGCGCTAATTGGTCGGCTGGTCACGCTTGCTGATGCTTTCAAGAGCTTCACGGAGCTGATTACCGGAAATAAGTCATCAGGGCAGTTAGGTGTCGGAGCAGTTGGGGCGGATGCTGCCAGTGCGGCCGCCGGTCTGACGGATGCTTCGAGCGCTGCGGATCAGCTCGCAGACAGTACTTCTGGCGTGGGAGATGCAGCGAAACAAGCGGCCAAAGATATGAAATCCCTGATGGGATTCGACAAGATCAATAAGGTCAGCAAAGACAGCAGCACTTCTGATTCTCAGAATTCTTCCGTTCCGAACAATGTTGCCGGCAGTATTGATTTTGGATCACTTGCCAGTGGGGAGACAGTTATTGATGACGTAAACAAAAAGTTTGCGGACATGTTTGGCAACATCACAAAACTGTCAGAACCCGCGCTGCGGTCGGTCAAGCGGCTCTGGAATGAGGGACTTGCAAGACTCGGAAACTTTTCCGGTCAGTCGCTGAAAGATTTTTATCAGCATTTTCTCGTCCCGGTAGGAAAATGGACGCTGGGAACGGGAATACCGCGGTTTATCGATGCCCTAAATGATGGGCTGATGAAAACGGATTTTCCCAAAATCAACAGTGCGTTGGTTAAGCTGTGGGATGCACTGGGCCCATTCGCAATCAATGTTGGAGAGGGCCTTCTGTGGTTCTGGGAGCAGGTTCTTGTTCCACTTGGAACGTGGACAGCAAATGAGATTGTTCCGCGATTCCTGGAGACATTGTCCATTGCAATACAGCTTCTAAATACTGTCCTAGTGGCGTTACAGCCGCTGTTCGAGTGGTTTTGGGATAATGTGTTGCAGCCTATTGCACAATGGACGGGTGGTGCTTTCCTGACTCTGTGGGACGGAATCAATAAAGGATTACGGGTCTTTTCAGATTGGTGTGCGAAAAATCCAGGCATTATACAGTCTATGACTGTTGCAATCGGGATGTTCTTTGGTGCATGGAAGGTAATCGAGTTATTATCTTTCATTCAGCAGGCAGGCGGCGTAGTTGGTGCACTTAAACTTATCGAAACGGCCCTGATCGGAGCAAAACTTGCAAAAATAAAAGATGCGGCTGAAACGGCAATCCTTACGGGGATGTATGCCAAAGATTTTGTCGTTGGAATTGGGCAGAGCATTGTTGCAATTGGAAAACAGGCACTTGCCTGGATAGTAAACACAGCGGCGAAAGTGAAAAATACGGCAGCACAAATTGCAATGACAGCGGCGACTGTAGCTTGGAACGCAATTTGTGCAATTGCAACGGCAGCAACAACAGCTTTTGGCGCAGCGGTTGCATTTTTAACGTCACCAATAGGTTTGGCATGCTTGGCAATTGCTGCTTTGGTGGCTGGTGGAGTGCTTTTATGGAAGAATTGGGACACGGTCAAAGAAAAATGTGGTCAGCTACACGATTGGATTGTGTCAAAATTTAGCGCTTTAAAAGATTGGATGAAATCAAAATTTGAAACGGATTGGACAGAAAGATTCGGAGCTATTGGAAATGTGCTGAATTGGTTCTGTGATATAGCTTCCGGAAAAATAGAGACAGTGAAGAATATTTTTCAGGGGCTGACATCTTTCCTGAAGAATGTATTTGCTGGAAAGTTTTTAGATGCATTAAAAATTCCAGTGAATGGTTTGATTGGCATGCTGAATCAGATGCTGACCGCAGTTGAGAAAACTGTCAATTTTGCATCCAAGGCCTTGAACAAGCTGAATGTCAAAATTCCAAGCTGGGTGCCGGGAGTTGGCGGCAAGAAGCTGGGCTTTCAGATTCCGACCGCATCCATCGCCAGAATCCCGTATCTGGCAGACGGAGGCTATGTGGCACGGAATACGCCGCGCCTTGCTGTAATAGGAGATAACAAGCGTTATGGAGAGATTGTAGCGCCGGAGGATAAGTTGCAGAAGATGGTGGACTTGGCAGTAAGCAAAGCCAGTGGCGGCAGTGTAACGAAAGCGGAACTGGAAAGCATTGTGAATTCCGCCGTGCTTCGGATTGTTGCAGCACTGTCTGCACTTGGGTTCTCGATCGATGGAGAAACGCTTGCCAGAGCGCAGCAGAAGGTACAGCAGGAGATGGATCGGAGATATAACACGGTACAGATTAATTAGGAGGAGACACATGTTACTGAGGGCAGGAAAAACAAACCTTCCTGCCCCGACCTCGATGACAGTGAATGATGAAATCATCTGGTCTGAGGACACGGGGCGGACGCTGAACGGAACCATGGTAGGAGAAGCCATTGCTGAAAAGAAAACGATTGGTCTGAAATGGGAATGGCTGACAGAAGATGAGGTAAAATTGCTGAAAAACAGCCTGGTAATTGGTTTCTTTCCACTTACGTTCCACGATGCGGGAAAGGATCATACCTTGACAACGTACCGCGGTACACTGTCCAAGGAGCATGCAGGAGAGATCTCCGGTGTGTATTACTATAAAAGCGTCAGCGTTGATATTGTACAGAGGTAACTATGATCAAAACAAGTAAAGAATGCAGAAAAAAGTTGCAGAGTGAAAACCGATATCTGGAAGTAGCCGATAAAATCATATTGGCAGATGGGACGGAACTGCAGATTAATAATGGGAAGATATTGTCCTACAGCATCTCAGATGCAACATCTTCTACCAACAGTTTTGACATCGGTGCTGCCATTATCGGGAAATGGACGGCTACGCTGAATAATCAGGATGGTCAGTATGACAGCATGACTCTGGAAGGAGCATCAGTTGCTGCCATTGTATCGATTGATCTGGAAGAGGAGCCGGAACTGCTGCGGAAGGGCACGTATACGATATACAATGCAACACGCCAGGGAGCAGGCCTGCGCCTGGAAGCTTATGATAATATGGCCTGCTTTGATAAAAAGTATGACAGTATACTTACCTATCCGGCGACAATTCGCCAGATTGTGCAGGATGCCTGCAGGAGCTGCGGCGTCATACTTGCATCCAAGAGATGGGATAACGATGACTATGTTGTAAACACACGGCCGGAAAGCGATGCGTTGACGTACCGCGATGTGATTTCCATGGCGGCGCAAATTTGCTGTAAATATGCCCGATGCAACGCAGACGGAGAGTTGGAATTGTCCTGGTACGGGGAGGCTCTTGAAGAGCAGGTGCTTCTGGATGAGAACGATGAGCCGATTTTGCTGGATGGCGATGATGAGATTCTTCTGTGGGACACGGTATCAAGAGAAGAAATGCTAAATAATACCATTGAGGATGATGCCTATTACTGCCACCAGATCCCGGAAAAATACAGCCTGACAGCCGGAGAACAGGATATCAGTATCACTGGTGCGGGTGTGGTGTATGATCAGACAACGTATCTGTGCGGAGATACGGACTACAGCCTTGTGATTGAGGATAATGACCTGATCCAGAGCGAGGAGCAGGCGAAGGAGATCGCGTCTTATCTGTACAGCAAATTATATGACATGCAGTTTCGAACTATTTCTTCGAGCATCCCAAGCGACCCATCCATCGAAGCAGGAGATGCCGCCTGCGTGACAACCAGGAAGGGAGAAAGGTATTACACATACGTTACCAATACCACCTTCGCAGTCGGCGTGGCACAGAGCATTTCATGTGGAGCTGAGGCCCCGGAAAAGAACCGGAGCGATCAATTCTCGGCAGTGACCAAGGCGTATATCAAATCACAGAATTATACAGATCGGGAGATATCAGACTACGACAAGATGGAAAAGCAGCTGTGGAATCTGATGACAACGGCATTCGGTGCTTATCAGACCGAAGAGGTGCAGGAAGACGGTAGTAAGATCTTCTATATGCACAATAAGCCGCGGCTGGAAGAATCATCGACGATCTGGAAACGGACCATTGATGCAATCGCCGTTTCGACGGATGGTGGAAAAACCTGGAATGCTGGCGTGGACAAGAACGGAAACGCAGTGCTGAATATCCTTTCTGTGATCGGTCTTAATTTCGATTGGATCAAGGGCGGAACTGCCGTATTCGGTGGAAAAGATAACGGAAACGGCAGTGTTAAGGTGCTGGACCAGAATGGAAACGTAATCTGCCAGATGGATAACAACGGAGCTGCGATCAACGGAAGGGTGACCAGTAAAAATGAAGTAGATGGATTTTCAGTTTCTCTTGAAAATGGAAAGATGGTCGTGACAGACAAGCAGGGAGCACGGATCTGTGAAATTTATCTGATGCAGATGATCGAGAGCGATGGCAGACATTGGATAGCTACAATCAGCGGCAATGGGCAGAACCAGGCATATATCACACTGGATGGTAAGAATGGAGAAATCGCGGTCCAGGCGGATAAGTTCCGCATGGGATCATCAGCAGGAGTGTCTGGAAAAGTTGTGTTTTCGAATGGAACGTTCCTGACGCTCAAAAACGGAATCGTAATCGGTGGAAATTCGCAGAACGGCAGTTTTTGACAGACAAAGGAGAAGATCATGGCAGTAATCAGCAGTAATGCATACCTTACGGTAGCGCAGATGACAGGCAATGCGCAGTACATACTTAATTATCTGATGGCGCGGGGCTGGACCAAGGAAGCTGTGTGTGCGATGCTTGGGAATATGCAGTCAGAGTCCACAATTAACCCCGGTATCTGGCAGAACCTGGATAGCAGCCGCGTTGACCTTGGATATGGACTTGTCCAATGGACACCATCAACCAAATATACCAGTTGGGCAACAGGAAGGGGCTATGCGATCGGAAACATTGATGGACAGCTGGAGCGTATTATCTACGAAAAAAATAATGCTATTCAGTGGCAGCAGGTAACAACGTCGATGACATTCGCCCAGTTTGCGGCGTCAACAGCATCGGTAGAGACTCTGGCTGAGCTGTTTGAGCTGAATTATGAACAGCATGCGGGCAGTGCGCAGCCGGCAAGAAAAACGCAGGCAAGATACTGGTATGATCATCTTTCGGGAAGCTCTTTGGATGGATCAGCAGAAGTGATTGAAAAGGTCTGCAGCTGGGAAATCGCGATTGCAAACGATGACTCACATGGATATGACCAGGCAAACAGAGAGGGGCCAGATTATGACTGCAGTTCTTTCCAATATTATGGGTGGAAACAGGGCGGAGTAGACATGATTACAAGTCGTGGATATTCTGGGACAACAAGCACAATGCTGTCTGATTTTACGGCCAATGGTTTTTCGGATGTAATTGAATCGGTTGATTTGAGCAGCGGAAACGGTTTGAAAAGAGGAGACGTCCTGCTTTGCAGCGGGTATCATACGGCAATGTATATTGGAAACGGTCAGATTGTGCATGCATCAATCAATGAGCATGGAGAGGTAGTGGGAGGCACGACAGGAGACCAAACTGGAACAGAAATATGCGTCAGAAGTTATTATAACTACAATCCGCCTTGGAATCATGTATTACGTTATAAATCTGGAGGAGGAGAACCGGCTTCTGACATTTATATAGTAAATTTTATACCGGCATGAGGAGGAAAATATGGGACGACATCTTTATGATCTGACAGAAACAGAAACGATTGAAAATGATGAACTTTTTCTTTTAAGCCCACCGGATAAGGACGGAAAAAACAAAAAAGTAAAGTGGGATACGGTCAAGAAATTATTGACGGGCATTATGGTCGATTTGTTCTATCCGGTTGGAAGTATCTATATTACAACGAATGAGACAAATCCGGGGATAACATTGGGAAAAGGGACCTGGGAAACATATGCAGCCGGCCGCTTCCTGGTTGGAGCAGATGCAAATGACAGCGATTTTCAGAAGGCCGGAAAAACTGGTGGAGCAAAAGAAATTGATCTTAAGCACAAGCATCTGCAAACGGTAGGCGTGGACTCCAGAAGCATGTATATGGATTCGACAAAAAAGGATGTAGGAGATGCAACATCCGGAAAAAACGGTTCTGCAGTAGTTCTCAATACGGATCATGTCCAATGGAATCTTCCTACATCCACAAATGGATCAGCAAGATATAATTATACGTCCGACTCTATGGAAAATAAGAGCATTCTGCCGCCATATGTTGTGTGTTATATCTGGACACGTACGGCTTAAGGAGCTTGGGAAAGGAGTATCGCATGAGAAGTTTAAATTTTCTGGTATCTGGCCAGAAGCTGGAAGCAACTGGTGATTTTTCTGATCTCGTACCAGGATCGTGTAACTACATACGATGTGAGTTTGATTTTGACGCAGAATGGAATGATATGGTAAAAGTGGCAGAATTTCGAAGAATCAATTTGCCGCATGCAGAGTGCTGGCCTGCGATAGTAAAAAATAACAGTTGCATGATACCGAAAGAAGTGCTGTCCGGAAAAAGATGGTATATCAACGTGATTGGACAGAGCAGAGATGGAAGAAGGATTCCAACAGGCCGCGTGGAGGTGAGACAGGATGGGTAAAACAACAGACGAATTATTTGCAGAAGCAACAGAAGCGGACTACGAGACGGTAGCGCCTGTGGTACTGGCAGCTTCAGACACAGAAGAGGAATTTCAGTTCCGGATCGATGAGCATCTTCGAACAATTGCAATTCCGGAAAAAGGTGTTGTTGCCGGCGTCGAGGGAGATTTGAATGTCAATATTGCACGGTTCACGATGGTGCGGTACTACCATGGGCGGGATCTCTCGAAACTGAACATCAGGATTAACTACAGAAATGCCAATGGACAGGTCAACTACTATACTGTCAGTGATGCCACAGCGTCCGGAGATAGCATTATATTCTCGTGGGAGTTCGCCGCAGATGTGACTCAGTATAAAGGAAATGTGCAGTTTGTTGTATATTTGTTCTCTGCCACAAATGCAGTGCTGAAACAGCGATTCTTTACAACGCTCGGCACGCTGGAGGTTCTCGAAGGGTTAGAGGTGGATTCTTCTATTCCGGTGAGTGAGCAGACAGATATTCTGCTACATCTGAAAAAAGATCTGTCTGCCTACGCAGAAGAAGTCAAAAAAAGCCTGCCTGCCGACTACACGGCGATGACGGAGCAGGTTAATTCCCTAAAGGAAGATATAGATAGTTACAACTCTTATAATATAATATCTCGTGTAGAGAAATATAATACAACAATGAACGCAATTAAATTCATATGGGATAGTAATTTGTCATGTACTATAACTGGTACATCGACAAATGAATCTTATGTGAATTTGATAAATTCTAAAAATATGATTCCAGAATATTTGCAACTTGGCAAACCTTACAAAGTTATAATGAACTCAGAAAATGTATATTTTAGAGTTTATAACTGGGTAAATGATAAAAACAATTTATTATTTGAAACAAACGGTATCGATAGCTTTGTTTTACCTTTGGATTCAACAGGAGTTTTAATCAGACTTTTTGTAAAAAGTGGAGTTACCATAAATGAAACTGTTTCGCCAATATTTTATAATGCTTTATCAAACGCAGACCTTGAAAATGAAATCAATTTTATAAAGCCAGATTTTTCTGATAAAAAAATTGTTTTTTATGGAGACAGTATTACTGCGCTTGGAAATGATTTCCATTCTGGGTCGTGGCAAGAAATTGTAAAAAAATATTTTGGATTAAAAAATGTTTTGTCTGTTGGAATTGGTGGAACTGGATTTAAGTGGACAGATTCAAGAAAATATACTTATCCGAGTCAAACAAGCGGTGCATCTCTTCCGTTAAAAGCAACCGCAGGAGCAGATGGGGAATATTGCGATTTTTGTTCGTGGCTTAGGATTGTGCGAACTGTTCCGAAAGATAGTGATATTGTTTTTGTTATGGGCGGGACGAATGACATCAACATTGGAACCGGCTCAAACCAAATGAGCGCCGATAATACTACGGATAAAGATTGGATAAACAGCTCGCTGTATACTGGTGGTGATTATGATGTGAGTAAATTGACTGGGGGTATTCTTTCGACTATTATGAAGTTGAGAAAAAGATGTCCTAATGCTTTGATTATATTATGCACACCGTTAGGCGGAAGAGGTCAAACACAGGGACAGAACGAGCTGAATCAGGACAGAACTTTTGGTCAGGATACCTTTGATATCGCCAATGAAATTATTAAGCAGTCAAGATACATGAGTACCATGTGTATTGATTTGTATGCTAATTGTGGAATTACGCCGTATAACAGGGGAACTTATATTAAGGATTCGGTACATCCTAATGAGACAAATGGAACAAAAGCAATAGCAAGATATATCATTCAAGAATTTAGAAAAATTATTTTGCTTCACTAAAAGGTGCAAAAGGTAACTACCGATACCATCTGAAATGCATAGAATGGTATCGGTAGCATTGGAAAAGGATCATGAATCATGTTTCTCAAGCCACTCGGAAAGAGCCTTGCGGATGACCCACGATGCGGTACGCTCCTCGCGTTCGCAGTATGAGATAAGCTGCTTAAGCTGTTCCGGTTCAAAGCTGATCGACATTTTCTTGTACTTGTCCTCTTCGGATTTGCGTGGATGAGCCATGATAACCACCTCCTCGAGACCACTATACCAGACGCGAGTGAGTGGTAGCAAGAAGCAGTGATATATTGGGATATGTAAGCATAACAGACTAAGCGCCGCCTCGTTTTTAGTTGACTAGTGGAAAGCAGAAAAACAGAAATAAATTGCTTATCATAGCAAGAGAGAGTAAAATAGAAATAACCAGGAAGGCGGCAACCTTAATCCTGGTTATTGATACAATAGATTTTCACGATCCTATTGTACCATAGATACTATATACGTGTCAAAAAGCAATAGGAGGATATTTAGAAGTGGAATCAGAATTAATAAAGTATATTGAAAATGAATTTCATGCAACATATTATAATATAGCGGAATTAAATTTTTCTAAAAACAGAAAAGCATTGGAATATATAAATAATGTTATTACAAAATTATCAAAGCCAGTATACTTTTTCATTAAGCCAGATCTTGGAGCTAGCATGCGATCAATGAAAATGGGAGATGTATGTCATTTTGTTTTGATGAGGAATGAACCTAAAATTTCAAGGGAATTAACGGAAATTGCTCATGAATTCGGACATTTGTTTTATGGCGAAAAAGGGTATCCACAAGCACAATTATGTGAAGGAGCGAATATGGTTAATGCTGGAAGAGCAACTATTATATCCAATACTGTAATGGATCCTATAATAAATAGGGATTTATATAATGCCGGATTAGATATAGTGGAATATATGCAAGATGCAGTACAAATTCAAGCTGCGGAACTAATGTTTGGATATCCAGAATACAGTAGATTAGATAAATATCAGAAAAATCATATCAAGTGTTTACTTATAGAAAAGATACAAGAATGGGATATTATTCAGAATGCAATACCGAATACATTTGTAGAGATAGCAGATAAAAAGTATAAGAGAATTTTAGTAGAAAGTAGAAATTTTGTAAAGAAGATCAATGCAATAGGTACAAATAATCCTGAGAAATGCAAGAAATTATTAAACATGCTAATTAAAGAAAATAATATGGAGAATGAAATTCTGATTGTATAATCGAGGTGTTAGGATGTTAAAATTTCGTTTGTGGTGTTTTGCAAATAAAATAAGAATGTTTAAAGCAAATGCAAGGTATCGAAAAATGAAAAAGAATGGAAAAAAAATAAATATAACTGTAATAAGTTGATGGATGAAATTTAAGGATCGGACCACCACCGGTCCTTTTTAATTGGAATCGAGGTGACATATAATATGAATAGACCCAGGGACAGACCGTAAGGTCTTGGGGGCGTGCCAATGTCAAACGAGATCATAGGAGATGCATTGTGTGAGAGCGGGAAACCGCTCTCATTTTTACGGAGGAAACATGATAGAAATTCGAGCGGGACCGAAACGGTCCTATTTTTGTACTTAATTATTGGAATTTGAAAAAGGAGAATATAAAAATATGAAAATTATTGATTCTTATAATGCATTAGCCGGTGCAATCGTTGCGGTATTATCGTACATTTTCGGAGCGCATTGGATTCTTTTTGTGATGTTTCTGCTTTTTAACGTTCTCGACTGGATAACCGGTTGGATGAAAAGTCGTATTGCTCACAAAGAAAGTTCCAGTGCCGGCTTAAAAGGGATTCTTAAAAAAATGGGATACTGGATGATGATTGCAGTTGCTTTCGGCTCCAGCGTGGTATTTGTTGAGATCGGCAAGACTATTGGCGTAGATCTCGGCATCACTACATTATTAGGCTGGTTTGTCCTTGCATCTTTACTGGTCAATGAAATTCGGTCAATTATTGAAAATTTCGTGGAAGCTGGATTTAATGTGCCGGTTGTTTTGACAAAAGGGCTGGAAGTCGCAGATAAAGCAATTAATCAGGAACAGGGACAGAAATCAGAGTGAGGGCGGCTAACAACCGTCCTCTTTTGCGCCGGCGCAATTCGCCTGGCAGAAGGAGAGACAATGAAGATTGATAGATCATACATCAGCAGCCAGAACACCTATCCGTACAACAATCCACAGTGTATCGTTGTGCACAACACCGATAACTTCGAGCCAACAGCCAACGCCCGCGCTCACGCCAGAGCGCAGCATGATGGAAATTTTTCGAGCATGTCAGCTCATTACTACACAGATGACAGTGACATCGCCTATCAGGCCGCACCGCACAACCTCGGATGCTGGCACGTTGGCATCAACTACGGAAACGGCAACCTGTTCGGCTCTTATGGCAACCGGAACAGCATCGGTGTGGAAATGTGCGTGCAGGGCGGATATAACTATGAGAAAGCGTTTCAGAACACCGTGGAGCTTGTACGGCAGCTCATGAAAGAAACAGGCATCCCGGCATCCAAAGTCTATCGACATCTCGATATCTGCAGCAAAAACTGCCCGTCGCAGATCATTGCAAAAGGCGACTGGACGAGATTCAAGAAGTTGATCAGCAGCGGTAGCTCCGATTCTTCCGGAAACGGAAATACGTCTGGAGAGGAGATATATAAGCCAGGAGTTTACAAGGTCAATGACACGGAATTAAACATCCGTATCGCGCCGAATGCAGACAGTAAGATCGTCGGAGTAATCCGGGATCAGGGCAGCTATACTATCACCAAAATTCAGAATGGAAGTTGGGGAAAACTGCTCTCGGGCGCAGGATGGATCAATTGTCATAAAAAATACTGTACCTACGGCGGTACAGCATCCGCTCAGAAGCCGGCCGCAAAAGCGATCTCAGTTGACGGAGTATGGGGACCTGAACTGACCAGCCGCCTGCAGGAGATCTTCGGGACACCACAGGATGGCAGGATCAGTAATCAGCCAACATCCAATCAGGAATGCTGCGTCGGCATTACAGTTGCTGAGTGGTCCACAAAACTGTCCGGCGGATCCGCGCTGATCAGAAAGTTGCAGGAATGGGCAGGAACCACAGAGGACGGCTACATCGGGCCACAGACCATCCGAGCGATGCAGAAAAAGCTCGGCACGCCGGTTGACGGTGTGATCAGTAATCCTTCTGCTATGGTCAAGGCTCTGCAGGAATGGTGTAATCGGCAGTGACCAGCAATTAAAAAGCCCCGGGAGACCCCGGGGCAAAAAAGAAACGCTGCAGCTACGCGGCGAAAAGAATCGTTTTTTTTGTGGCCATTTTTCAATGTTCTATTATAGAAGCAATGCAATATATTTTTTGAATGGGTGGCATTGCCACCCATCTGCCACCGTTTTTTGCGTACGGGTATAGAAGCGAATATAACTAAAATGCAAAACATTGAAAGAAAGTGCAGATTGTGGTATCATCATAGAACTAGATAGATAAAAAAAGAACGCTTATGATATGATGGTGATATACGTGCCATGTGGAGTGCGTGGTTGCACTACATCGGGTCGATATGTAAGAATCCTTGATTTGCGCGAAGGCAACGAGGAGAGTTCCGAAGAAATAACTGGCTGTAAAGCCAGTGTTTATGCGGAATTCGACGACTGCCCGCGAGTCGGGAAGTTTGTAAAACTTCTCGACTTCCGGCACTTTGAGCGACATATGATGTTCTCACAGAGTGATAGAAAAACCTACAAAAAAGCAATTTCAGACGGTGTGAATGTCTCAGTCGTATTGGATGTGGGGTGTGGAAACACATAAAAGTACAATTAATATTTTGAAGTTATTCAATAGAATACGAAGCGTGAAAGACCGTTCATTTTCAAGTAATTGGAGATGAGCGGTCTTTTTCTGTTTGCAGATAACATTGACGTAACTGAGTAGAAGTTATTCTACCGGAAGAACGGAGGTTGTAATGGAAGAGATAAAGAGTATCAGAATAAGCGAGTTAAAGGACTTTAAGAACCATCCTTTTCATGTGCAGCAGGACATAGAGCTGTGTGCCCTTATGAAAAGTATTGAAGATGAGGGTGTGATTGTACCTTTGCTTGTAAGACCGAATCCTGACGGAGAAGGTTATGAAGTGATTGCAGGACACAGACGAAAGGCAGATGCCGGCTGGGCTGGTCTTGCGGAGGTTCCGGCAGTTATAAGAGAATTGGATGATGATCAGGCGATAGTGGCGATGGTAGATTCTGTGCGCCCGTAAGGCGTTTGGGGTGGACACCCAAGCGACGTGGGTCATTATGATTTTGTTTTGAGAAAACAATAAGAAAAATTATCAAGTGTGAAGAACACAGTCTTATCGCCAACAACTAACCTTGAATGGAAACATAAAGGGGACAACAGCACGTTTGTAAAGGCACAAGTCAACAAAGCTTCCAAGTTGCGACTGAGTGTCGAGGTGAAAGGTACTATATGAGGATGAAAGCTAAACTGCTTGAAGGAAAGTCAGAGGCTAGAGCTAACCATCTCCGCACCGAAGGGAAGATGTTACGGTGATGTATTGGCAGATTAGTATTTTGCTGTCTGCAATCTGCGTGATAATCAATGCAAGCTAGCCATAGGTTCATTTGAGGATGCATCTGAAATCAAGGAAAAATTCAGAGTATTTCTCGAGGATACTCTGCATCTTGAGATGTCCGAAAAAAAGACCAAGATAACACATAGTCAAGATAAAGCAAGATTTCTTGGATATGATATCACCACCGCAAAGAACTCAGCGCTTATGCAATCATCAGGGCATACAGAAATGCCTATTCAGGCGGTTGGACAGGAACAACCTGTGCCTGACGATAAGGGTGCTTCTGGGAATATGGATTACACAGAGGAGGATGTGAAGAAGTATCAGATGGATCCTGATATCAATGAGTTGCTGGATTTCAGTTTTTGCGGGGAATGACAGCAGAAGGCTACAAAACATTTATAAATGGAAGTGTTATGGCATCATTTATGGAAGGAATTGTAGCCTCAATTTTAGAAGAAAAAAGTGGTGCCGGATACGGCACGAATTGTAGCCAATTAAATACAGTTATCAGCGTAATTGAAGCCATGTATCTTTGCGAAGGTATGTGGCTTTTTCCTTTTTGCGCTGAGGATAGATTTTTTAACCAGCCCTCGTGCATTTATGCGAGGGCTAAGCCTCGCAGAGCGAAATACACCCATCGCACAAAACTTCGTTTTGTACTCTGTGTATTTCGCCCTTGCAGGGGGCTATCACGCCGGATACGGCGGTGGGTTCGTAAACGGACACCTATATGTCCACTCACATTGGCATTAGAAGTGAAAGAAAGAGTTGCAGGAGCAGATTGCTGTATTGGATAGAAAAGCAGGGAGGATGAAATCAGAGCTTTCAAATGTGCTTCAGGATGCAGACTATGCAAATGCTTCGGAGTTTTATACCGAGCTATTCATGGTTCGTGAGGAGAGGCAAAGGTATGAAGAGGCTTGTAAGGAATGGCAGCAGAAGTGTGTTGAGGTGGAACTTGTAGCGGTGAAGGATAGTAAGTATTTTGGGGACGTAATTCCGATTAGCAGGAATAGAGGGCGATAAAGTAAGGCGATGCTATTAGTGAATCTGATAGCATCTGTGTAACTACATAGTGACAATTTTGCATCTTCGAAGTGGTAGTCTATGCAAAATATCATCGAATTGGATGAAAAAGGAGAGAATTACCGCATCCTTTGGGGTCTGGTAAACGGAGGCAGACCGACCAGTGAGCTGCCGAGTCACCTGATGAACCATGAAGTGAAAAAAGGCGTTACCAATGTTTATCATGCACATACCACGAATGTGATCGCACTGACATTTGTACTGCCGTTGGAGGATAAAGTATTTACTAGAGAACTCTGGGAGATGGCGACCGAGTGCCCGGTTGTATTTCCTTCCGGAATCGGTGTAGTAGGATGGATGGTGCCGGGCGGCCGTGAGATCGCAGTGGCGACAAGTGCCCTGATGAAAGAATATGATGTGGCAATCTGGGCGCATCACGGCATGTTCTGCTCAGGGGAAGACTTTGATCTTACATTCGGATTAATGCACACCGTAGAGAAATCCGCGGAAATCCTTGTAAAGATGCTGTCCATGAGACCGGATAAAAGACAGACAATCTCACCTCAGAAGTTCAGAGATTTGGCGAAAGATTTTAAAGTAACTTTACCGGAAAAGTTTCTATATGGCAAATAATGTACATATCACATATTTGGCGTATCAGAAGCATGAAGCATGTTTCGATATTCCATAGGCGTACATCCGTATTTCTTGCGGAACAGCTGAAAGAAAAAGCTGGTATTCTGATATCCGACGGCAAGGCTGATATCATTTGTGGAAAGTGCGGTGCTCCTTAACAATTTTGCCGCCTGAGAGAGCCGGTGTGTCTGGACCAGCTCTTTGTAAGTGGTTCCGGTATGCTGGCGTATGTAGGCAGAGAGATAGTTTGGGTGCATATTAAAAAACTCAGCTGTAGAAGAAAGGGTACAGTCCGCAAAGTTTGTTTCGATATATCGGAGTATGGTATAAATCTGATCCACAGAGGCGTGATCTAGAACCATACCGTGCTGGAACAGATTGATCATCTCGCAGGTAATCAGCGTAAAAAGACTGTCTAAAAAAGGTCCGGATGTTACGGACGGAGAATAAAATTCACAGAGAAACTGGTTGGCAAGATCTGCCAGCCGGTTTTGTTTTTGTTCCGGGGAAAAGACAATATACATGCTTTCCTGCATCGTGGTGTTCAGAGCCTCAATGAAAAAGTGTGTAAGGTAATTATCCTGAGACAGGCGTTCAAAAAAAGTACCGTTCAGATATTCGCGCGTCAGCAGAAAATTGATGATAATATCATTTTCTGAACATCTTTTGACAGAATGAGGTGCATTCTGGCTGATCAGAACCATCTGCCCGGCTTTTAGCCTGAATGTAGTCTTATTTATCGTCATTGTGCAGGAACCAGAATAAATATAACTCAACTCCAGCCACTCATGGATATGCAGAGGTACGTTTTCAAAACGATCCTGTTTTACAACAGCGAAGTTGTAATAACTCGGAAGCACTTTCTTTGAAAGAAATAAAGAACGCAGATCTTCAAGGTTCGTATCAAAACGGTAACAGGGTGTATCAAACTTACCTCTGGCAACAGGAAATTGTGAATAATCTTTCTTTACACCATTCAGACGCTGGGTTTCTTCGGTAGTGTGCTGCTTCAGAAATTGATTCAATGCAGATAATGTCATCATATATAATCTCTCCTTTTCGAGATATGAATGAACTGTGATTATAGTCATCAGCAGTTTATTTAACCTGTCTAAAATATACCATATTGGGGGCAAAGGTGTACAGAGTAATCTCGGATATTTATTAAGTTTGGTCGGTAAATCACTTATGTTTCGTTGATGTAATTTTAGTCTGTATAAAGTAAGATGTCAGTAAGAAAAGGAGGCATAGGTTAGGATGAAGATATTTTTTGCAGTAGTGGTGATTGTTTTATTATTTGTAATCGGTGCGACATTATATGTCTATAAAAAAAGTGCCATGTTTTTGCCGGCACTTCTTGGCATCTGCGGATTTCCAAAAATAAAGGAAAGCAGCTATTACGATGAAAACGGACATTTCCGTCCGGGAACGGGGGAGGACAAAGTTGGATTTTTCATGCAGCATCCGGTATTCGGCGGTTTTAAACATATGTTTTTCAATGTGGAGGACAACGTGCTGAAAGCTATTGCGCCTGTAAAGTATAAGGATTTTTTAAAGGCGCCGGGCCGTGAGGAACAATTGGATGCAGCCTTGGAATCTTTCAATTATCTAACCGGACTTGTTGAGAAAGGTCAGGCAAGGCTGGTGTCGGATCTGTATCCTGCGGAAGCAGTGAAGGGTCATCCGTACAGGTCACATCTGACGGGAATGTTTTATCAGGGACAACAGGGAAAACCACTTGCCATTGTAGTTCCGGGAGGCGGATTTATCAGTAATGTAACTGATTGCGAGGGGTATCCTGTGGCGATGAAGCTGCATAAAATGGGATATTCTGTTTTCGTCGTAAGTTATCCGGTCGGCAGACAGCTGGGTGAGACAGAACAGGTAAAGCAGGGACAGGCTGCCGCGAGGGAACTGACACAAGTGATTCGATATCTGACGGAGCATCAAAAACAGTTTTCTGTAAACATGGATGATTATGCCATCTTTGGTTTTTCAGCAGGAGGACTTATGACCACGGCGTATTCATTTGCCAATTATGAGGACTGCTGCCACAAGAATCATCTGCCAAGACCGAAGGTGATCTTCCCTATGTATGGTCTGGACTGGAATATCAAAGCTTTGCAGGAGGACAAGGGACTGGCGGTATTTTCTATCGTAGGGCGGGATGATGAGTTCGGTTTTGCAAATGTGGAAGATAAACTGCCGGAATTAGAGAAGGTACTGGGCAAAGAAAATGTGTCGGTCAGAATCGTTGACGGACTGGGACATGGATTTGGAATAGGAAATGAAACAAAAGTGAAAAACTGGCTTCAGGAAGCAGTCATCTTCTGGGAAGCCCACAGATAGGAACAGATAAGAATTTATTTAAGGAGGATTTCATAATGAGCAGAAACCTGAAAGAATTGATCAGACAGATGACACTGGAGGAAAAAGCAGGACTATGTTCGGGAGCGGATTTCTGGAACACGATGGGAATCGAAAGGTTAGGGATTCCTTCCGTTATGATGACAGACGGCCCGCACGGCTTGCGCAAACAGGAAGGCGCGGCAGATCATCTCGGCCTGAATAAAAGTGTGAATGCAGTCTGCTTTCCGGCAGCCTGCGCCACGGCATCCAGCTTTGACGTGGAACTGATGGAATGTATGGGACAGATCCTTGGGGACGAGTGTCAGGCTGAGAACGTGGGCATGCTCCTCGGCCCTGCAGTTAATATCAAACGCAGTCCTCTCTGCGGAAGGAATTTTGAATATATGTCCGAAGATCCATATCTGACAGGAAAGATGGCGTCAGCATATATCCGGGGCGTACAGTCGAAAGGCATCGGAACCAGTATGAAACACTTCGCCGCGAATAATCAGGAAACAGACCGTATGCAGATATCGTCGGAAGTATCGGAACGGGCTTTCCGGGAAATTTATCTGCCGGCTTTTGAGGAGGCGGTGAAGAAAGCGCAGCCAAAGACTGTGATGTGCAGCTACAATAAGATCAACGGAGTATTTTCTTCAGAGAATAAGAAGCTTCTGACAGATATCCTGCGGGATGAGTGGGGATTTGAAGGATATGTGGTCAGTGACTGGGGAGCTGTAAATGACCGGGTGAAAGGACTGAAAGCCGGTCTTGACTTGGAGATGCCGGGATCAGGAGGATATAATACAAGAAAGATTATTCAGGCAGTGGAGAATGGAGAACTGGAGGAAGAAATTCTTGACAGAACGGTGGAACGCATACTGAAAGTAGTCTTCTCCTACACAGATAACAGGAAAGCGGAGACTGTATTTGACAGGGAAAAGGATCACAAAGCAGCGGCAGATATCGAAACAGAGTGCGCCGTACTTCTGGAAAACAGGGGAGTGCTGCCGCTGAAAAAAGAACAGAAAGTAGTCTATATCGGGGAATTTGCAAAGAAACCGCGATACCAGGGCGGGGGATCGAGTCACATCAATACGGACAGCGTAGTGTCGGCTCTGGAAACTGCGGTGAGAAAAGGCAGGGCAGTGGAGTACGTGAAAGGCTTCTCGTCAGAGCGTGACGAGATGACAGAAGAGGATCTGAAACAGGCGTGTGAAGCGGCAGCGGGCGCAGATGTAGTTGTAATCTTTGCCGGACTGCCGGACAGCTTTGAGTCGGAAGGATATGACAGAACATCCATGGAACTGCCAAAGTGTCAGAATCGCCTTATAGAGGCTGTGGCTGAGATACAGAAAAATGTGGTAGTGGTTCTTCATAACGGAAGTCCCGTAGAAACTCCATGGGCGGAGTCTGTAAATGCCATTCTGGAGATGTATCTGGGAGGAGAAGGCATTGGGGAGGCCAGCGACCGGCTGTTATTTGGGGAGGCAAATCCAGGAGGACGTCTGGCGGAGACGTTCCCATATCGTCTGGAAGACAACCCGAGTTACCTGAATTTCCCTGGAGACGGCAGGACTGTTCTCTATGGAGAAGATATCTTTGTCGGATACCGTTACTATGATGCGAAGAAAGTACCGGTGCGCTGGGCATTCGGCCATGGACTGTCATATACGGAATTCAGCTACAGCAATATGAAACTCTCTTCTGCGGAAATGAAAGATGGAGATATTCTGAAGGTGAGCATTGATGTGGAGAATACAGGGAAGAGGGCAGGAAGTGAAGTGGTTCAACTCTATGTCAGTGACAAGGACAGCACGGTGCCAAGAGCAGTGAAAGAACTAAAAGGGTTTGCGAAAGTATTTCTGAATCCGGGTGAGAAGAAGACGGTTACAATGGAACTTTGCGCGAGAGATTTTGCTTACTACGAGACAAAGATTCACGACTGGTACACTCCGTCAGGTACATATGAGATCCAGATCGGGCATGCCAGCGATGAGATCAGAGAGGCTGCAGAACTTACATTTACTACTGATGTGCTGCTGCCGTTCACTGTGGATATGACCACTACAATGGGGGAATTGATGAACCACCCGAAGACAGCAGGGAAAATGATGGAGTATCTTGAGGGGATATCACAGGGAGAAGAACCTAAGAAAGAAGATGGGGAGGTACAGCTTGTGACTCCGGAAATTATTGCGCAGATGCCGCTGAAATCATTTTTAAGCGTTATTCCGGGCGAAGCGATCGAGCAGATGATCGTGGAGTTAAATGCTCTGTGTCAGTAGTGGGAGGAACGGTTGGCTTATTATTGGATGAAAAAGTATCAGCATGAAAATGAGGAAGAATTATGGGCAAGATTTATGCGGCAAAAACAAATCATATCACAAACCCTTTAGGGTTTTATCTGAAACCGTTGGTATTTTCATGGAAAGTGAAAGGCGGCAGAGGACAGGAACAGAAACATGCAAGGATTGTGATCAGCAAGAACAAAACCTTTACAGATATCTGTCACGACACGGGGGAGGCAGAGCTGGACAGTCTCTCTGCAAGAGTGGAATTTGAACCGCAGCCGTATACAAGATATTACTGGAAAGTTATTGTGACAACAGATGCAGAGGAAGTGATCGAATCAGACACGCAGTTCTTTGAGACCGCCAAAATGGATGAACCGTGGACGGGCAGGTGGATTACCTGTGACAGCAGTCAGGAACGGCATCCGATTTTCTCAAAGAGGATTCGTCCGGCAAAAGAAGTGAAAAGCGCAAGACTGTACATTTGCGGCCTGGGATTGTATGAGGCATATTTTCTTGGGGAAAATAAAGAAAATCCTAAGAAAATCGGTGAAGAGTATCTGACTCCGTACTGCAATAATTATGACCGGTGGATCCAGTATCAGACGTATGACATCACAGAACAGGCAGAACGAGGAGGTGTGCTGTCTGTTCTTCTCGGAAACGGTTGGTATAAAGGCAGGTTCGGTTTCAATGATCCGGAGCGGGAAGCATATTACGGTGACGAGTGGAAGCTGATTGCGGAGATTCACATAGAGTACAAAGACGGAACGAAAGATGTGATCAGTTCTGATGAAACCTGGTCAGTTACAAGAAGCAATTTGTGGTTTTCCAATATCTATGACGGTGAGAGAAGAGATGATACGCTGCCGCCGGTAGAGGAGTCTCCTGCGCGGATCGCAAAGGTTCCGAAAGGCCGGCTTATGGAACGGTTATCTCTTCCAGTTAAGGTACAGGAGGAGATGAAGCCGGCAGAGCTGATCCATACTCCTGCCGGAGAAGAGGTATTTGATCTGGGGCAGGAGATCACGGGGATCTTCCGGCTGCGGGTGCATGAGCCGGCGGGGACAACTATCAGGATTCAGACGGGCGAGGTGCTTCAGGACGGATGTTTCTACAACGAGAATTTAAGAACTGCACTTTCGGAGTACATTTATGTTTCTGATGGTACAGAAAAGGTGATTACGCCTCATTTTACATACTATGGTTATCGATATGTGAAAGTGACCGGGGTTAGGGACCTTTCGTGTGAGGATTTTACGGCGCTTGTTCTTTACAGTGATTATGAGAGCATCGGGGCAATCGAGACAGGGAATGATCTTGTGAACAAATTAATCTCCAATATCGAATGGGGAATGAAAGGGAACTTTCTGGATGTGCCTACAGACTGTCCCCAAAGAGATGAGAGGATGGGCTGGACAGGAGATACACAGGTATTTTCCGCGACTGCAAGCTATCTGGCTGATACCTATGCGTTTTACCGAAAATATTTATACGACCTGTATCAGGAACAGCTTCTGGCGGGCGGAATGGTTCCGGAGATTGTCCCCACATTCGGACCGACAAAATGTTCCTGCGCATGGGGAGACGCCGCATGTATCATCCCCTGGAACGTATATTTGTTCAGCGGGGACAAAACAATACTCGAAAACCAAATTGAGAGCATGAAAGCGTGGGTCGATTATATCCGGAGAATTGATGGAGACCATCATGGATGGAGACAGGTTTTCCATTATGGTGACTGGCTTGCTCTTGACCGTACAGGTGCCGCTGCGAACAGCGTGTATGGAGCGACTGATGAAGCATACATTGCAGACATCTACTACGCGGCAAGTGCACAGATTGTTGCAAAAGCAGCAGAGGTGCTTGGACTGGAAGAAACGAGACAGGAGTATCAGAAAATCGCAGACCGTCAGTGGCAGGTCGTGAAAGAAGAATATTTTACTGCTACAGGCAGATGTGCGGTGAAGACGCAGACAGGGCTTATTCTTGCACTGAAATATCATCTGTCTGAAAATGAAGAACTGACAAAGCAGATGCTGCAAAAGCTTCTCAGGGATAATAAAAATAAATTAAATACCGGGTTTGTAGGAACCCCGCTTCTGTGCAATGTCCTGACTGATCATGGAATGACAGACGCGGCATACCGGCTGCTTCTGAATAAGGAATACCCGGGCTGGCTCCATGAAGTGAAGCTGGGAGCAACAACGGTGTGGGAGCGTTGGAATTCACTGGATGAGAGCGGACATGTCTCCAGCACGGGGATGAACAGTCTAAATCATTATTCTTACGGCGCTGTATTGGAGTGGATCTTCCGTCATGCGGCCGGGATTGATGTGACGGAACAGAACCCGGGAGGCAGGGTGATGCGGATCAGCCCGAAAGTGAATAATGGACTGAAATATGTAAAAGCTGTTTATGATTCGGCAAGCGGATGCTATCAGTGCGGCTGGGAGATATCAGAGGATAATAAAATCACGGTCACTGTTACGGTTCCGTTCGGCGGAAGTGCAGAAGTGGTTCTTCCATATGCGTCGGAATCTGTATATGAAGATAAAGAAAATCCATTATTTGAAGAGGTGGAAAATGGAATCTGCCGTGTGAGAGCCGGAGAATATGAAGTCGCTTATGAGGCGTCACAGCCTTTAAAGAAGAAATACAGCATAGACTCGACAATGGAAGAACTGCTGAACCATCCGGATATCCGCGCGTTTCTTTCTCAAATGATGGAAGTGGATATGATCCCCGATATTGCATATGGGCTTTCGCTTAGAGATGTCGCGAAAACATTCGCAGGAGAGATAAAAAAAGATGAGGCGCAGATGCTGGATGCGGCACTGGCAAAATTCTAATCAGGAGGGTTGCTATGGAGCTTATAAGGCTTAAAGTAAACAGTCAATATAGACCATGCGTGGACGAAGCACCTTATTTTTCATGGGTAATCACTAGTGATGAAAAGAATGTGATGCAGACATCCTATCATATCACAGTGAAAAATATGGACGAAGTAATGTGGGATTCTGGAATGGTAGAAAGTGATAAAAGTATTTTTGTGGAGTACTCCGGGAAACCATTACAAAGTCTCAGTGACTACAACTGGACAGTGGAAGTGACAGTTAATAACGGAGGAATGTTTATATCCTGTATTTCTTTTAATCGAAAAGTACAGTATTCATTCAGATTACTTCTGGTCGTAAATAAAATCTGGCAGCGATATTTTAATACTACCGACAGAAAGCTGTCCTGTGTGGCAGTGACATTAAAATTATCTATGATAAGCAGAG
>ERZ841116.340-NODE-340-length-38502-cov-9.008453_pt1 | contig 38502 bp, 55 predicted proteins | sample MGYA00519875_ERZ841116 | MGnify/ENA primary metagenome ERZ841116 (study PRJEB31850, sample SAMEA3708889) | human gut metagenome | biome: human gut; feature: human-associated habitat; material: faeces | place: China | collected 2014 ... | reverse complement strand
GTTGTCCCTATTGCCGACCTGCAGAAATTACGCCTCAAAGTCAAACACAACTATTATCCGTAGATGAATGGATGACCATCTTAGAGGCTTTCCATCGAATTGGCGTAAAAGCAGTGCGACTAACCGGTGGTGAACCATTGTTGTATCCTCATATTGAAGAGTTGTTAGAACGTATCAAAACAACTGGTTGGTTTGAAGATATTTCCATGACTACTAATGGTAGTCTATTATCATCTCGGGCTCAACGATTGAAAAAACTTGGTTTAAGCCGTGTGAATATTAGCTTGGATTCTCTTGAAAGTGAAGCATTTGCGACTTGTGTTGGCAAAGAGGGTCAACTTGAATCCGTTCTTGATGGGATTCACAGTGCTATTAATGCTAACTTTAAGTCTGTAAAAATTAATACGGTTTTGTCTCGATATTGGTCTGATGATGAAGTTAAATCGTTATTACAATATGTAGAAAAGTGGCCTGTTGTTTGGCGTTTTATCGAGTATATGCCATTCCAAGGCGATGCATTCCATGGACCAACATTTGATGAGTGGAAGGCTCAATTGGAACGTGTGAGTGGGGGCCCTCTTACAGAGGTTCATTCTGTATATGGTTTTGGACCTGCTACGTATTTAGCGTTACCAAGTGGTAAGGCGGTAGGCTTTATTTTCTCTATGTCTCATAGCTATTGTGATACGTGTAATCGCGTACGCCTCACATCTGATGGACAAATGCGGTTATGTTTGCTCCGTGATGATGAGGCTGATTTAGTTTCCCTTGTGCGAAATGGGGCTACACCAGAGGCGTTAGCTGAGCATATTGAACGAGCCTTGCAGCGTAAACAAGAACGACATGATGGAATAGGAATGGATCAACCAGAACGTCCAATGTGGCGCATCGGAGGGTAGTATGGGATTTTTTGATTTTCTAAAACCAAGATCAAAAGAAAATATTAAATCATGCTGGCCTGGTGGTAAAATGCTTCAAGTCCATATAGAGTACGATACCGTAAATGCTGTATTTACCTATTTTGGCCGTTACGGTTTGCAATTTAGTGTACCTAAGGATCATCTAACACATGTCGTTGTTAAAGAGGTAAGTCGTACACATAGTGTACTTCAACTATATAGTGGTGAAGACTGCGTAGGAACAAGTGATTTGCTCCCTACAGAGGCTTGTAACACCATGAAAGATTGGGTGTTACAATATTAATGCATATGTTTTATAGGAATGTAATAAATATTCTTTACATTCCTATAAAAGAGGCATATAATTAGTCATGTCATGGACCACTAGCTCAGCTGGCAGAGCACCTGACTCTTAATCAGGGTGTCCAGGGTTCGAACCCCTGGTGGTCCACCACACTAACTGAAAACGAACCATCAATGACCTGTCCTTTGAATTGGGGGAGGTCATTGTTGTAGTTGAATGTTATTTCAACCCTATCATCATATATGGTCGCAGAGTGAATGAACGTGTCGAGAATCCTCGCTCTGCCTGTATTGGTGGTAGGGTTTTCTTTTGCCATTTTGTAGAGGAAAAACTCAATATGCTCCGCTGTTAGTTTTATAGGATGTGCCTTGATTTCATGGTTCGTCTTGCGTGTCATGTGGTCTTGAAGTTCTGCCTCTGCATTCTCGATTTGTTTCTGTAGCGTGTCAGATATGAATCCTTTTGCAATGGCCTTCATATAATTATCTAACTCGGATTTCAATTCCTTAATGCGAGCATCAATGCGTTGCAATTCGATTTCCGCATCACCTAGCATCGTGCTGCTTGCCTCTGTGGCCATTTTGGCCAATTGAGCGATGGTGTTGGGTTCATTTAAGATATGAATAGTCTGATTGATGATAATATCCTCTAAGATATCACGCTTGATATTTTTGCCTGTACAAGTCTTATGTTTCCGCCTGTTCGTGCAGCTGTAATAGTGATGCTTGGCTCCTGTGTGTGATGTGGCTGTATTGCCTGTATAATGGCCGCCACATTTACCACAATATAATTTACCACATAGATTATAAAACTCGCTCCTAGCACCCTTTTTCTTAATTCTATGGCCTTTTTGTTGCTGCACTTTGTCGAATAGTTCCTTCGAGATAATGGAAGGAATAGCATCCTCGATGACAATATCATTCCATCGCATCGTGCCGATGTATTTCTCATTGCTCAAAATCCGTCTAACTACTGCATATGAGAATTTGGAGCCATGCTTGGAGAGATATCCTTTAGAGTTTAAATGTGAGCATATGGAAGGGATGGAGTGGCCTTTGATGTAAAGGTCAAATATAGTTCTTACAATACGAGCCTCACGCTCGTTGATGATGAGTCTTTTATCTTCGGTCTTATCGTAACCCAAAGGGGTAGGGGTGCCATTCACTTTGCCTTGAAGGGCATTATCTGTCATTCCTCGCTTAACTTTTTGGGATAGTTCGGCGGAGTAATATTCTGCCATGCCTTCGAGTACGGATTCCAAGATAATGCCGGCCGGATCATTGGTGATATTCTCCTTCGCACTTACTACCTTAACACCATTTTTCTTCAATATAGCTTTATATACAGCACTATCCTCTCTACTGCGGCTGAATCGGTCTAGCTGATAGACTAGCACATAATCAAATAGGTGTTTCTTTGAATCCTCTATCATTTTAAGGAACTCAGGTCTATTGTCTGTGCGAGCGGAGAGGGCCTTATCTGTGTAGATGCCTGTTATAATGATGCCTTCACGCTCTGCAAAGGCTCTGCATTCACGAATCTGCCCTTCGATGGATTCATCTCGTTGCTTATCAGATGAGTATCTTGCGTATATTACAGCTTTTAAACTATTCATTGTGTGGTTTCCTTGTTGGTGATATAATTAAATAAGAATTATCAAATGTAAATCAAAGAAATTCCGCCATGCTGCCAATTCATGGCGGTTTTTCTTTTTATATGTAAATAGAGGCCCTAGATGGGCCTCTTTTTTTATTTGCTCTTTGCCTTCGCTTTTGCCATTTTGCCGCTTTCAACAGCGAACTTGAAGGCATATGTTGAAAGTTTATATTCGTCTGAACTTTCAGCAAGAGGCACTATCATTGTAGGTGTAACCGAACCATCTAAAACTGTGGCGGAGTTTCTTGCCATGTGCGTGTATCTATCTACTCGATACAAAACAGAATATGGGATGCCGGAACCTCTAGGATCTAGTGCATAATAAAAATGATTCGTCTTGCGAGTGATATAAGGCTTTGATGGATCATTGATTTGTGTCTGTAGAATTATCTCTACTGTATTATTCTTATAATTAATCACATCCAAATCAGATTTCACACTAACAACTGCTCCATTTGATGCGGTATAGGCCGGCACATATGGAGCATATAGACTCGCTGCCATTGATGGAATGGCCAACATAGATAATATCAGAGATGAGATAATCAATTTTTTCATAGTAAATTCTCCCTTTGTTTACAATTACACATTAAAATGATGATAAAAGTCTATACTTTCCAATTCCGACTCGTCTATATCTGCTCTACGAACCATTTGTTCGACAAGGTTCACATGTTCATCCAAGTAAAAATCATCATTAATAATATGCATTAATTCATGTTTAATTTCCTCCCTCATGCGACCATGAGGGAGATTTTTATTTATATAAATGTTATGAGTATCTATATCTTCCGTTTCTTCTGAGATAGCCTTAACACATGGTAAATCGCAGTAAATTATGTTTACTACCAATACAACACACTCCCTATTTATGGTACCCACGATTTAATGGGTACCATTATTTATTTTTAGATTTTAAAAACTCAATATACTCGACCGCCTTTTGCATATCCTCTTTTGATATATCTTTCGCAGCCGAGAATAGAAGTCTAGCATTCGGCCGAGTGCGTAACATTTCAGCATATTCGGCCGTTTCTTTGTCTACATAATACCCATTTTGTGCTTGTATTTGTTGAGTATCATCAATCTCGTTGCTTTCCCCTGTTAGCGATGCCAATGATACACCAAAATACTCAGCTAATATTTTGAGTTTATCAATTTTAGGTTTTGAGCGACCTTTTCGCCAATCCGCTATAGAGGCCTGTGAGATGCCTGTATCTTTGGAAACTCTATAAGCTGTAAGGCCTCGTTCCTTCATGATTTCAAATATAGTATCGAATGCCATATGCTCACCTTATTCTGTTTAAGAAAAAATAATTATTTTTATAAACTGTTAATTGGACATAGTAGCATTTGCGTTGTAATATGTAATCACAGAGCAACGCAAAAACATAGCAACGCAAATGCTATTATTTTGCTAAGTAAAAGTTTAGTAATTTCATTCTACCAAAAGGAAGGTGATAAAGCAATGAATTTGGAACGAATTAAAGAATTGATGCACGAGCAAAATATGAGTGCTTATGCAGTAGCCAAAAGAACCGGCTTATCCCAAGCGGCTGTCGGTCAATGGTTACGAGGTAAAAACTCAGCGAATGTGAGCAGCCTCAAAAAGTTAGCCGAATGCTTTAATGTGTCCATTACAGAATTAATGTAGTACTGAGGTATTACTCAAAAAAGAGTAATAGACAGAAAAGTCCATAACTTAGACGATGGACAAAAATGTCAGTCGTGATAATAAAAAAGGAGTGTGAATAAATGAACGAATTACAAGTATTCAATAATGCAATGTTTGGGAATGTACGAGTTTTATTACAAGGCGATGAACCTTGGTTTGTTGCGAAGGATGTTGCCGATACTCTCGGATACCAAAACGGTAGTCGAGATGTAAATCGACATACCGATGAAGAAGATAGAACAAAGACAATGGTGTTTGATGGTAATCAAAATAAAGAAACGATTTTGATTAATGAAAGCGGACTTTATTCATTGGTACTATCTAGCAAATTGCCAAACGCAAAACAATTTAAACGTTGGGTAACAAGTGATGTACTCCCTAGTCTTAGAAAATACGGAACGTATAGCATGAATATCCATAGAACGTTGCCGGATGCCTTAAAAGCATACGCTAACGAAATTGAGGCACATAACCAAACAAGAGTGTTGCTAGAGGAACAGAAAGTCCTAATCGCTGCACAGGAACAGCAAATCTCTGAGTTTAAGCCTATTCGTGATTATGTCGATGAAATCCTAAGCAGCACAAGTGCTTTAACAATCACGCAGATTGCTGCTGATTACGATATCACAGCAAGAGCATTGAATAAAATCCTCGAAGAAGAGAAGGTTCAACGCAGCGTGGGTGGACAATGGATTCTATATAAGAATCAAATGGGCAAAGGTTACACCAAAAGTGAAACATTTACATTCACACGCTCCGATGGTCGATTGGATTCTAAAATCACCACAAAGTGGACTCAAAAAGGCAGATTAATGATCCACGAAATCATGAAAAGCCGAGGCATTGATGCGGTGTGCAAGGATATCGCATGAACCTATTAATAGATGCAATATATGAGTTTTATAAAAATCCTCAGAATCTAGCTGATTTTGAAGATTGGAAAGAGAGGAAAAATGAGGATTCACAGATTGAGAGCGGCGGAGAAACGTGCCAAACGAAGAGCGCTGCGCAATAACGAGCCAAGCACATTTGAAATGCTAGTATTCACAGCATTCACGCTGTTTTTATTCTTCGGTATTTCGTATTGGTGGGTTACAGGGGAATATATTCGCTTATGGTAGATAAAATTATCAATCTATTGGCAGCCGCAATCTTCACCATCACAATGGCTGTTGCTGTTATTAATTTGGTGATATTCATCACAAAATAAAAAAGTGCCATTTCTCAAAAGGAGAAATAGCACTCAGCCTTCTTGCGAATTACAAGAAAGGCAACCACACACCTATATTTTAAGTCATTCAATATGAATTGTAAAGAAAGGAAACCACACACATGGAAATGACTGATATTCAAGTAGTAAAAAGCGTAGAGCCTCAATTGATTCAATCTGTAGGCAGAGCGGTATGGAACAATGCCGAAATCTCCAAATATTTAGAGGAGAAATTGGCCAAATATAACAATCTTGTTGTAACACAAGAGAATTTAAAGGAAATGAAGGGTGTCCTTCGTGAGATTGTAAGCGTTCGCACACACTTGCAGCGATTTGGCACCGAGCAAAAACGATTATTGAAAGAGCCTTACAACGTGTTCGCAGCGGAACTTGAACAGGTGCTTGCTGTAGTCAGCCGAGTAGAGGCACCTATCTCCAATCAGATTCAAGAGTTCGAGAATATCGAAACCGAGAAACGCAAAGAATTAGTGATGAATATGATTCGAGATAAATTCGAGGTTCTTGGTATTCGTGAGGAATATCGAAATCGGTTTGTGGCTGATCCGAAGTGGTGGCAAAACAAAACAGCCAAAATTGATGCCACAGCAAGTGCCATCGACTCAGCAATGAATGACCTTTTAACGCAACAAAATAATAATGATGAACTTGCAAAAATGCGAGCAGAGAAGGAAGAAATGGTCAAATTGAAGATTGACATATTCAACTCACAATATGAATTGAATACACCAATCACTTTCGATGATGTGGCTCACAAAGTAATGAATGTTTCTATCTCTGAATTAGATGGATATCTAAGTGATGAGTTTGATAAACGATTAGAGATTGAGATGCAAGCTGCTAAGGCCCACACAATCGATGCGGAGAAATTGGCACCTGTAGAGATAGAACTTCCACTCCCACAACAACCTATGAAATTTGAGGAAGTTGAAGAAACTATCCGCACAACATATGTGGTGAAAGCAACTAAATCCCAACATAAAATCATCGAAGATACTTTGAATAAAATCGGTGTGGAATGGAGCAGAATCTAATGAAACATAGTGAATCACTTATTGAAATCTCAAAGGCATTGGCTAAGTTCCAAGCAGAGGTGTCGGATCCGGAACGCACAAAAGAGAATGCGTTTCTAAAAGCTAAATATGTAACGCTCGATGCGTTACTGCAAGCTGTTCGACCTATCTTGGCAAAGAATGGCATCTCATTCTTACAAATTCCGGAAACCTCTGATGGAACTGTAACTGTAACTACACGATTATTGCACGAAAGTGGCGAGTGGATTGAGGCAGAGCCTTTCACATTGCCATTAGTGAAGAAAGATCCACAAGGTGTCGGCAGCGTTGTAACGTATGGCCGAAGATATAGCCTCTCTTCAATTCTAGGTGTGGCATGGGAAGAAGATGACGATGCCAACTCTAATAATGTGTCCGAGGTTACAATTCAAGCCTTGAATGAAGTTGTTGAGTTAGCAACAGCCAAAGGCATCGAGAAATCCGATTTGGCAAAATATACAAAAGCTACCTTCAATAAGATTAGCACTCAACTAGATTTGAGCGAAATTCAACAGTTAAAGGCTTGGGTGAATAGCTACTAATGAAATGGATTACAAAGGGAATTGAAACCTTTAAATCCCCTATCGGAGTAATGGTGATGATGCCGGCTCCACGAGATAATGAACTCGCTGAAATCGATAAGGATGTTGAGTATTCCATCGAAATTAAGAAGAAGTCCAAATCTCGCAGCTTAAATGCCAATGCATTCTGTTGGGTTCTATGCGAGAAAATCGCAAAGGAACTATCTAAGAATGGCTATATATCGAAGGTCGATGTATATAAACGAGCCATCAGAGAATGTGGTGTATTTGAGCGAGTGTTAGTGCTGCCAAGTGCCAAACAGAAAATCATAGATAGATGGAGCCGGAACGGATTGGGGTGGTTCGCTGAGGATATGGGCGAAAGTGCCAAAATCGAAGGAACCACAGTCCTATTCTTATATATGGGTTCCTCATCCTATGACACTAAGCAGATGGCAAGGCTGATTGATAGCCTAGTTACAGAATGCAATCAGCTAGGCATAGCACTAGAGGATAGCAGCTATATCAAATCACTCCTTGATAGGTGGGAAGATGAACAACCGAAAGAAGGCTGATGAGGCCTTATATAAAAAGACTAGACCACAGGCCATTGAGCGTGATCAAGGATTATGTGTGCTGTGCGGTGCGATGGCATCGGAAGTGCATCATATCCTGTTCCGTGGCCGAGGTGGTTTGTCGAATCTTGATAATCTAGCTTGTTTGTGTAGGGAATGCCACGAAATGGCACATGGCCCACAAGCAGCAGAAGTGATGAAAGTGTTAAAAGAAAGGATATCAAAATGAATCATGAGTTCGATGTAACAGTAAAAGCGGTGTTATTGATGCGAATCAAGGCACTTGCAAAAGAGAATGGTGCTTACCAATCTAAGCAGCCAATTATCGATGAACTATATTCCATCTATTGCTTTGTTTGTACTTGTTGCAATACAGAAGTGGCAACATTGAATGAATTAATCGGAAATGACGAGGTGAAAGATGAACAATGAAGATAAGATGCTGCAACAGTTTGGCGCTGCATGGGTTACTGTGAAGGATTCAATCAAGGCGAATGCATTGAAATCAAATGGCTCGCCAATCCCTTATAATCCGTTATTCTTCGTACTAACCGAGAAACGCACAAAGGTGCCGGCCAATGATGTAAAAAGCATGATTGATTATGCTCTTCAAATTAGATATTTGAAGATGGGCAGATCTAAAGAATATGTGAAGTTCTAGGAAGGTGGTTTTAATGGCTCGCCCTATCTCTAAAGGTGTGGATTATTTCCCACTCGATGTTGGCTTTTTGTCTGATATAAAAGTTCGCAAGATAATGGTGGCGCACAAATCCCAATCGATAGCGGTGCTTATATACATCCTATCTAATATCTACAAGGATGAGGGATACTTCATGAAAGCCACAGATGATGAGATAAATCTCATCGCATTCGACACAATGATGAGTGTTGAAGAGGTAAGTGCGATTATCCAAAAAGCGTGTGAGGTTGATTTCTTTTCGATGGAAATGTTTGAAAAATATCAAATTTTAACATCAAAAGGTATACAAAGTAGGTACACAAAAATCACCGAAAGACGGAAAAAACCCACGTTATTGCAATGTTATTGTTTACATGATGAATACAATAACTCAGTTAATGTTGACATTATGTCTACAGAAACTCAAAAAATGAGTGCGATAATCCCACAAAGTAAAGTAAAGAAAAGAAAAGAAAAGGAAATAGAAAGTAAAGTAAATAAAAGTAAAGAAAATAAAAGTAAAGAAAATAAAAGTAAAGAAAAGAGTTTCATGCAGCCTGTATTCAATAATTGGATAAATAACTTTGGTGATATCTCTTCTTATTTAATGGAAGTTCTTGAAAGCCTAGTTCTTGAATATGGAGTTGATGAAGTATTGAGTGCATTGGAAGTGGCTAAGAATAAAGGCACAACTAATGTGAAATACATTGAAGGGGTGTTGAAAAATAGAAAAATACAATCCTACGCAGATGATCGAAAATCTGCGAAAAAAGATGAACAAGTCGATTGGGACAAAGAATCCGAAAGGGTTCACGGAACCACCTAAATATGAGTTCTTTCATCCGATTTATGAAAAACCGATTGTGGTTCATGAAGGTAAGGCGAGAGCCTATGACCTTGCCGGCATCCCAAAGCGATATGCATCCATGTCATTCGATTGGCTGCGTGAACATGGAACATTTCCGGCTGAGAATAAAAAGGCATATGCAATCGTGAAGGCTTATGCGGATAACCTTAAATACAATCTTGATTTCGGAAAGGGGTTAATCCTCAGAGGGCCGGCCGGCACAGGAAAAACATCAATTGCGGTGAGTGTGCTAAAAAGAGCGATTGACATGGGCAAAGGCGGAATGATGATTTCGATGCCAAACCTCTTGGATAATATGCTCACGTTATCAAAAGGCGATAACGTGGCATTCATGAACTATGAGCAGAAACTGAGAAATATTCCGTTGTTGCTGCTAGATGATTTTGGAGCAGAGTATTCAAAATCTGAATGGGTATCAGCAAAGGTTGAGTCTATCATCATAGACAGATACAACCGGATGAAACCCATTGTATTGACAACGAATTACAGCGATGGTTGGACTAAAGATCATTATAGCCAACGCATTTATGACCGCCTCAGAGGTGAATATGAAGAGGCGATATTCAAAGGAGCATCCCATCGATGAGAAAAATCAAAATCAAAGAAAAAAATCACAATCTCAAAATTAAATACAAGGAAGGCGAGTGGCAAAGTGCTGAGTCAGTTGCTACAGCATTATGCGCAGCAGCCACACAGGTGATATTTGAATCAATGATTGATGATTCAGATAAGAAACAATTCTTCGATGCAATGGTGATTGGATTCACCGCAGCGAAGGCCGGTGTCGATGGCATTGAGGCACTTGATAAAACATTCGCTAAAATCACCGGTGAGTTCGATGGGGAGGTGGATAAACCGCTCAATTGATTTAAACGCTCTATAAGGCGAGTTTTAAATCTCCACGATAATTCTATCGAGGGAAATGTTAGACGAGCCTCAGCGGTTAAATTTAGGGCATAGAATTAGAAAATTAAAGCAGAAATATAGAGGTGCAATGTGGAAGTAGTAATTTATGGTTCACCACGAACCAAAAAGAACGGAAGTCGAATCGTTAAGGTTGACAATAACATGAAACTCATACCATCAAAAGCATTTTCAAGTTATCAAAAATTAGCGTTAGAGCAACTAAACAATCTTAACCTAGTGAAGTCCTATGATGGGCCTATTTCAATCTGTTGCCGCTACTATTTAGCAGATTGGAGAAGTTGGCCTGATCTCGTTGGATTACTGCAAGCCACAAGCGACATTCTGCAAGATGCAGCGATAATCTCTGATGATATGTGGATTGCCGACTATAATGGCTCACATATTGTGGGTTTTGATAAAGAAAACCCTCGTGTTGAGATAACTATCAATGCAGCGAGCGATGAAAGTGTATTGCATCAGCTAAAGGCGAGAAGGTGCGACACCGCCAAAAAGCCGAAGGTGAGCAAGCCAAAGAAAAAAGGGATATCGAAGAAGAAACGATATCCCACCTCTATATCATATTTGGAGTTTAGAAAGAAGGGATTCAAATTATGAATGAATTTCGTGTTAGATACAGAGGCACAATCGATATTGATGTAGTGGTTAGTGCCAAATCACTAGAGGATGCACAATGCAAATCGGAAGAAATCGAACGTGATTTGAACGATTATCTCAGCATCGATTGTCCGGAAGTTCATGATATCAGCGGAGTGCAAGAGATATATGTCAATGAAATAGACCTCAGAAAGCGCCTCATGGTAGTTGTTGAGGATTAGAGGAAAGGAAACCACACACATGACTATTACAACTGCAAAATCGGTGCATGATCGCTTTAGAATGAAAATTCCAAACTTCTTGTAAGATTTACCGATATGGAATGAAACACCAATGAGTGAAACGCATCTCACACCGGTTCGATATAAATTCAACAACAGAAAAGGGGATATTATTCCATTAACCACTCGCCATTGCGTAATCTGTGGAGCGGTGTTTGATGTTCCTTATAAGTCATCCACAAAGCTGACATGTGGCAGAGCGTGTGGCAATAAGTTAGTAGCTAGAAATAGGGAGATGAAACGGAAGAATGAACAAATTTGAAATCGTAGAGTCTTATAAACATAAAGGCATTGAATTGCCAACTCGAAAAAGTTAATTAAGTGCCGGATATGATATCTGTGCAGCAACAAGCATGGTGATAAATCCATTCGATGTGGTGTTAGTTCCTACAGGATTGAAATGCCAAATCGATAGTGATAAGTATCTCGGATTACATATGCGCAGCAGCGTAGCAATCAACAATAAGGTTTGCCTTATTCATGGTCAAGGCATCATTGATGCAGACTATTACAACAATGAAAAGAATGAAGGACACATCATGATTCCTCTCATTAATATGGGCAAGGTTCCATTCTATGTGAAGGAAGGCGAAAGATTAGTTCAAGGGATATTCACACCATATGGCACAACTGTAAATGATGCGGATGATATCAAGGAGTGCCGAAAGGGTGGATTTGGTAGCACAGGAAAGTAGAGGTTCGGAAATGGAAAATAAAAAGGATTTTGAAACTCATAGTGGATTTGTGAAATGTAATGAGCGAATGGATGGCGCACAATGGAAGTTTAAGTTTGATAACGGATATGGCGCATCTGTTATCACCGGTGGAATTGCTTATTGCAATGATGAACAACCTTATGAATTGGCGGTATTGCATCATGATGAACTTTGTTATGACACACCAATCACAGATGATGTGATCGGATATTTAACAAGTGATGAGGTATTTGATTTATTAGATAAAATCGAGCAATTGGAGAGTGATGGTGAATGATATATGTCAAAATCACCATGTAAGGATTGCGAGGTTAGAGAGGTAGGGTGTCATGGCAAATGTGATGCCTACATCAAATATAGCGAATATATCGCAGCACAACGAGTTATCAAGAACTTCGATGGCGATATGGTCGCTTACATGCTTACATGAAACATAAAGATGGGCGGATTGCTCGAAGGTTTAAATATAGAAAATTGTACTAGAGGGGATATATGAAGTTTATTGATTTCTTTAGTGGGATTGGTGGATTCCACAGCGGATTAGAAAAGGCCGGCATGGAATGTGTTGGGTGGTGCGAATTTGATAAGTTCGCTCAAAAGAGTTACAGAGAAATATATGACACGGAAGGGATGTGGTTTAGTGATGATGTTAGAAAAGTGCGAGGAAGTGAATTGCCAAGAGCCGATGTGTGGACATTCGGATTCCCATGCCAAGATGTTAGTATTGCCGGAAAGCAGCGAGGCATCAAACGAGGCACAAGAAGTGGATTGTTTGCGGCTCCTTGATGAGAAAGAAAACGATAAACCCAAGTGGCTTATCGTTGAAAATGTTAAGAATTTACTCTCTATTGACCGAGGACACGGATTCTACACAGTTCTCTGTGAAATGGCCGAAAGAGGGTACTCTTGCGAATGGAAAGTTTACAACACCAAAGACTATGGACTCCCACAAAATAGGGAGCGTGTCTACCTTGTTGGATATCTTGGAGAAACAGGTGGAAGAGAGTTACTTCCTATCCCCAGAAAAAACGATGCAGTTATTAAGCAAGTTATAGGCGGCTCACAAGGAATGCGAGTGTATGATCCGAGTGGTGTAAGCTGTACATTATCTGCATTAGGTGGTGGCATGGGTGCAAAAACCGGATTATATCAATTCAGCGATGTAAGTGTTCAAGCGTGTTTGACTCCGGATAGGTTAGAGAAAAGACAAAACGGAAGAAGATTGAAGGAAGTGGGTGAACCGGCTTTCACTCTTACAGGTCAAGACCGACATGGCCTTTTGATTAAAACAGCCAATAAACAAGGATATGCAATGGCATATCATGGCGATGGTGTAGACCTAGCATATCCAAATAGCGAAACAAGAAGGGGCCGAGTGCAACCTCAACGAGCCAACACACTAACTACTAGCGATAATCTCGGTGTGGTGCTAGATGATGGCTCAAAGGTGTATATCCGGAAATTGACTCCGAGAGAATGTTGGAGATTGCAAGGGTTCACAGATGAGCAATTCGATAAGGCTGCTGCCGTGAATAGTAACTCGCAATTATATAAACAGGCCGGCAACGCTGTAAGCGTGAATGTTGTGGCTGAAATAGGTAAACATATTATGGGAGTAGAAAGGGAAATTATATGAAAGATTTGGCAGCGGTTTTATGTTTGATAGCTGTGATCATATCTCTAATTGCATTCGCATCAATGTGCATTGCAATCGTGTTATGGTTGATAGGTTTGTTTGGAGTTGGATTCGAGGCTGTGTGTCGGTCATTCTCTGTGATGGTGATTTCCGGCGGTGTGGCTGCTGCATCTTGCGCTGTGATTGGATGTGATGCGTGATCATGAGTGAAAAGACATTAGATTTGCAATCGTTAAGGTTTGCACTAACTATCGTTATGGGAAATGACATTGTAGTTCCGGAGTGCGATTTCACTATCAACCCTTTAGACAGATATCCTAGAGTTGACGGATATATATGGAGTTACAAAGGGTATCATGTAAGAGTTGATTTATCTTTTGTTGTTAATGCAACAAGAATGATCATGGGGCAACTTGATGAAGGTGTGGAACATACAAGATTATATGTGAAACACGAATTATATAGATTGATTAGTAAGCAGAGGGGAGAAGGTGATGTGTGATGCCGAGTGTTGGCGATTTAGAGAAATATGGGTTTGAGGAATTTATGATTAGAGAAATTCCTGTTGGAAAGCCGGAACTGACTTTGACTTGCATCGAGGGGATAGATAATGACCGATTAAAGGTCGCTGTGGAATATGCCAAGATGATAGCCGATGAAAGGCATTATCGCACGTTCATAAGATTAAAAGAGCGTGATATATACAGAGTATTCGAGGCAAGTGATATTGTTTCCATCATATATGTAAATAATCCTTTGCCTCATCTAAGAAAAGTTGAGAGATTGCTGCAAGTACATTTGAAATAGAGGTGATATAAATGCCAAATTGGTGTGAAGGTTGGGTTAAGTTTAGAGGCCCAAAAGAAAATTTAATAAAGTTTATTCAATCGGAGTTCAATGGAGCAAATCCGGTATTTAACGAGGAATACAATGAATTGACTCCAAACATTCCGGCAAAATATATATTCTTACCTTCATTACGGAGAGCGTATGTTGATAATGATGCCGTCGAGGATACAAATGATTGCGTGTGTTTGAATGATGTTGGTGTTGGTGTTTTTATTGTTAAGATAAACCATGCGTGGAGTGTTACAGGGCAAGGATATCCGGAATTTGCTAATAAATATGGATTGGATATCAGAGGAAAGTGCTATGAGCGAGGAATGGAGTTTGCAGAAGAGTTTGAATATAAATCAAACGGAGTACAAACTCTTTACAAGGTGCATGAATTTGAAGATTACACATGGGCATGCGAATGCCCAACACTAGGGGGTTAGTATGATATCAAATAGAAAAGGCAGAGAGTGGCTGCTTAAACAACTGCACGATAAAGGAATCAAATATATAGTTTATCTCGGAGATGTATTTGGTTATGTGGGTGTGGAGAAAGAACCGGAACAGCGAGATGATGGCTCCACATTATTGCGCGATAAATACCATCGACTTGATGCTGTGTCTGACTTGTTGCCGGATTTCAATGAATCAAATTATCTTGATATCGGCAAATATCTTGGTATCATAGATTGGAGCGAGGTCGCTGTTGATACACCTATATATGCCAAACTGTATGATAATGCTGCTTGGAGTAAATATCATTTTGCTAAATATGAAAATGGCAAAGTGTACTGTTGGACGAATGGAACCACATCATGGACAAAAGGAGATGCGAGTGCATATGTGGCTGCTGTTGCGGTGCGATTGGCGGAAGGTGGTAAGCCATGAATACAACATATATTCCTCACATGGATCCGAATAAAATGGATTTCAGTCAAGATAATCACATTATCGGAAGAGTGGCTGCCAAACAAGATGGAATAAAAATGGCTGAGGCTGTAGGGGAGAAAACATTCTATCTCATGGAATGTAGACAGTATTGGCCTAAAGTGCATGACACTACAAGGGCATTGATAAGCGAAATCGAGGAAGATATCCTGTCTTGGACTGATGATGATACAACACTTTCCGGATTGGGGTATACGGAAATTAAGGAATTAGAGGAAGGCCTAAATAAATTAGTTAGACAATGGCTGATAAGAAATAATAGAGTGCCTAATCAGTTCTATCTAGCTGCAAGGCATACATATAAAATCAAATCGAGTGGAAAGGCGGTGCTTGTTAGAAGTGAAGAATTTGACTGAGAAACAAATTAATAAACGCTTAACGATTATGCTTATAACCCATATTGCGGCTAGCATTCTTATTGCATTAGGTGTGATTTTACTGTTCATTGCTTGTGTGCATATGATTTGGGGGTGAATGCATGGAATTTTATAAACCACCGGAACCGGAACCATTTAAAATTTCGGATGAAGAACTATCAAAGATTGTGAAGGTGGCAACACAGACAGCAATCGAAGTGTATCGAAAGCATAATGAGGATATGTTGGCCAAACGCAATGAGAAGGCGGTCAAGAATACAGTTGTGCTGCTAGAGGGGTATGTAGCAATGAAACAGCATTGCATGAATGCCATTGCTAAGAGTGAAGAAACGCTCACACCATCAGACTTGCAAGCGGTACTATATGAGGTATTCAATCGAAAGGGGTTCCTTCAAATAGAGTCGATTTTGGCGAGCAAGCGAAGGACTGAACTCATTATTTACCACATCGATGAGATGATGAAGGTATACAAGGAATACTGCATCAAAATGGATAGACCATATTATGATTGTGTGCATGATAGGTATATCGACAGACTAAGCATATCTGAAATTGCTGAAAAGCGTGGCACGAGCGAAAGGAATGTGTATAATTGGCTAAATGCAGCAACTGAGGATTTAGCTATTTACTTCTTTGGAGCCTATGCTTTATAAAAGATTGTATACAATAGAAACCTTTCAAAAAGTGTTCATATACACCTCTTTTGAATAGAGTTATAATGATATTGGTGATAGGTGAATTACACGTTTCATTTATATCCTCCTTTCTTAACGACACATACTGCGAAGATACCCTGTATCGGTTACAACCGCCGATATGGGGTATTTTTGCGTTCAATTACATATTTCCATGAATGGGGGTGAGTGTGTGAAAGGGAAAAAGACATATGAAACAGGTCGAAAAGGCCTATATAAAAAATGGCTTGAAGAGGATAACCTTCTGCGATTAGAGGGATGGGCGAGAGATGGATTGACTGATGTTCAGATTGCTCACAATATAGGCATTCACATAGGCACTCTCTACGAATGGAAGAAAAGATATCCTAAGTTTAACGATGCCATTAAAAGAGGCAAGGAAGTAGTTGATATCATAGTTGAAAATGCATTGCTTAAAAGTGCATTAGGATATCGCTATGATGAAGTTACGAGTGTAAGGATTGACGATGAGGAAAGTGGTAAGAGCGAGATTGTGGAAGTGAAGAGGGTAACAAAGGACATGGCTCCGAACCCTACATCCTTAATCTTTTGGCTAAAGAACCGCAAACCGGAAGTGTGGCGAGATTCTAAGAAGGTCGATGCCAATATTGAAGTAAACAATCCATTTGATGGAATCGATACAGCTGATATAAAGGCGCTGATTGACGATGAATAAACAAAAAATCATACAAGCAGCAAAGAAGGAACTCGCAAGAAGGGAGTTCTTTTATTTTTGCCATTTGATGGCCGGTGATTTCTATCGTAAGGATAGAGCCTATCTTGTGGAGTTGTGCAATGAGTTGCAATCGTTCATAGAGGGCGATGAATATAATGTGCTGATCATGAATATGCCACCTCGACATGGAAAGAGCCGAACAGCACAGATGCTGACCAAGTGGCATATAGGGAATAACCCATCGGCAAAGATTATGACAGGCTCATATAATGAAACATTGTCCAAAATGTTCAGTAAATCTGTTAGGAACTCTATTCAAGAGGCGAAGGCTGATGACAATATCATGGTATTCTCGGATGTGTTTCCATTCACGAAGGTGGCTGTAGGTGATGCACAGGCTCATTTGTGGAGCATAGAAGGTCAAAATAACTCTTATCTAGCTACATCGCCAACAGGTACTGCAACCGGTTTCGGCTGTTCGCTCATGATTATCGATGACATTATCAAGAATAGTGAAGAGGCCTATAATGCCAACATCAAGGAAGGGCATTGGGATTGGTTCACTAATACGATGCTTTCACGATTAGAGGAAGGCGGCAAGATAATTATCATCATGACACGATGGGCATCCGATGACTTGGCCGGAAGAGCAATCGAGCATTTTAAGGATGATCCATTATTCAAAGCAAAAGTAATCACAATGAAGGCATTGCAAGATGATGGCTCGATGCTATGCGAGGAAGTTCTATCTAAAGCCTCTTACGAATCTAAGGTGAGGGCGATGGGCGAAGATATCGCAAGTGCTAACTATCAGCAAGTGCCTATCGATTTAAAAGGCTGCCTATATCCGCAACTACTCACTTATGATGAGGTGCCTATGGATATGAATGGCAATCCTGTATTCTCATGTATTAAGAACTACACAGATACAGCAGACACCGGCAGCGATTATCTATCTAGCATCACATATGGTGTATACAACAATGAGGCATATGTGTTGGATATCATCTACACGAAGGACTCAATGGAAATCACGGAGCCGGCGGTAGCTGATATGCTATATCGCAATAATGTGAATGTGGCTGATATCGAGTCCAATAATGGTGGGCGAGGGTTTAGCCGAAATGTGCGTGAGATACTGCTCAATAAGTATAACTCAAACAAATGTTCTATAAATGCATTCCACCAAAGTGGCAATAAGATTGCTCGTATTCAATCCAATGCCACATGGGTGATGAATCATATATATTTCCCTCGCAATTGGCGAGATAGATGGCCTCAATTTGCGAGCGATGTAATGAAATACCAAAGGGAAGGTAAGAATGCTCATGATGATGCACCGGATTCCCTAACAGGTGTTGCAGAGAAGATTAATGCACCGCAAATCAAAAGCGGCCGGATTAATATTAATTAGAAAGGATATTGAATGGGTACAGAATTTTCTAATCCAAGAAGTGGTGAATATGAACTGCTACATGATGCATATTATGGTAGTGGAATGTTCGCCAATGGTAGTGCAATCACGGCCCACACTCGTGAGAGTTCACAGTCTATTCAATTTAGACGAAGTATTGCCTACTATCTAAACTACACAGGCCCAATCTTAAATGCCTCTGTAGATCCGATATTCAAGGATGATATCAAAAGGGAATACAACAAATCCCAAATGTTCGAGGAGTTTCTTCACAACGTAGACCGGCAAGGCACTACGCTGCAAGAGTTCGTTCGACAAAATGCTACGATGGCCAAGTTGTATGGTGTGATGTACATCGTTGTTGATAATGTGAGCGAGTTCGGTGAAACATTAGCGGATAACTTATCGAGCAGAAATATGCCATATCTGACAGCTGTTGAACCAAAGAATGTGGCGAACTATGAGTTTGATGATAATGGGAAGTTGAAATCCTTCTCTTACACATCAAACCTATTCAATTCTGATGGTTCCAAGATTACAAGGCTCCATACATGGACACCTAATTCTTGGGTGATTAAGGAATTGGGTGGCAAGGTCATTGCTAGTGGTGAGCATAACATCGGCAGAATCCCAATCGTTCAATGGTTCGGTAGAGCATCTCGCAAGGTCGATATGTTGCCGCCACCGGAGTTCCTATCAATCGCCAAAACCAATGCCCATGTGTATAACTTGGGTTCATTGTTATCTCAAATCTTATACAATCAAACATTCTCAATCCTCACGATGCCTGTTGACCACAATGGATTGCAAGATATCACAATCGGCACGGATAACCTATTGGCATATCCTGTGGAATCCTCTAAGGCTCCGGACTTCATTGCACCGGATAAAGGGCCGGCAGAGGTGTTGATGGCTCAAATCGATAAACTCATCAATGAAATGTATCGGATGAGTGGCATCGACTCTGTAATTGGTGTGCAGCAAGCCAAGAGTGGTGTTGCAAAGCAATGGGATTTTGAGCGTACTAATCAGCGGTTATCCGATTTCTCTGTACAATGTGAAGAGGCTGAGAAGGATATCATTGAACTCTACAAATTGTGGAGCAATGATCAAGTGAATTATAAATGCGAATATCCGAGGGATTTCAAGGTAAATGATGTTACTGAATCCTTGACACAGGCCCAACAAGCGAAAGACCTTGAATTTGAATCCTCTACATTCGATATTGAAATCTTGAAACGAGTTCTTGATAGCTATATGCCAAACCTTGATAAGAAGGTTAAGGACTCCATCATTGGTGAGGCTGAGAAGTCTGCTGCTGAACGTGAGCAAGATAAGGCGAACTCAAAACTCGACCTTGATAATCCATTAGGTGATGACGATGACGATGGCGAAGAAAACAACGAGCCAAACGCTGAATGAGGCACTAGAATCCTTTGAGGCGATGGTCAAGGAATTAATCGAATTAGGATATTCGGTCGATATGGCGGTTCAAACCGCTTATAAGGACTTTCCTATTATGGAGATGCTAGAGGCACCTCTAAAGGCTAATTTGGTGCATAATTTTGAACGTGGATTCCATAGCGTTCTAATCCCTAACAAGGCAAAGCGAAAGAAGATGCCATATTCAACTAAGGCAATCTCAATGGCGATGCAGAAGGCATGGACTCACGATAAATTGACATTATCTGAGCGGCTACATGGTAAATCGCCACAAGTGAGGAGCGATGTGGCTGCTGAGATTAAGAAGGCAATTAAACAAGGCAAGAGCAACATCGAAACTGCAAGGGCAATATTCGATGGATATGGCTATGGCAGTAAGATACCACTCGCCAAGTTGCCGGAAGTAATCAATAAAGTAAAATCCTTAAAGCGACCTAAATGGAACGACGAGGAAGGTCAGCAAGCCTTCGAGCGTACCATTAGGCAAGCAGCAAGGAAGGTTGAGCAGAACACTACACCATCCCTTCGTGCTGCGTATTCGGATGTAATACGAGCAGTTGAAGATGGCAACACAATTGACCTCAACAGGGCAATTCAAGTGGCTGTTCAAGAGAAGGCTCGATATCATGCCGAGCGTATTGCTCGTACAGAGAATGCGAGGGCATACGCTGATGGTCAGATGAGCCGATACATGAATGATCCTGATGTAGTGGCTTTGAAATGGAAGTTAGGGAGTAGGCATCCAAGATATGATATCTGCGATTTCTATGCGAATGCGGATTTATATGGACTTGGCAAAGGTGTCTATCCAAAAGACAAATTCCCACGATTGCCGGCACATCCACATTGTATGTGCTTATGCCATCCTGTGTATGATTTCGAGGTGGATATGGATGCTGCACATGAGAATATTGAAAAAGGCGGTAAGGCCTACATTGATACTCTATCGGAGCAACATCAAGAGCAGTTGTTGGGTGTTGAAGGTCGCAAGTTAGTGGCAAAAGGCAAAACATCATGGACTACATTGGCGAGGGGTTGGGATGATGAACCATTCCAACTGCGTGAACCAAGCAAAAAATCAAATATTTAGACTTACAGGCCTATGAGAGCGAACTCATAGGCCTTTTATATTGCCATCAACTAGGGGAGCCGAAAGATGGCGAAATTCATGTTGAAAAGGAGAATGACACATGACTTTAGCAGAATTGTACAGCAAACTTGAAAATCTCGAAGGTGGCAAGGAACTTGTTGAAGGTTTCAAAGGCGAAATATCTCGCATCAACGAGGGTGCCAAAGCTGACCGCCTCAAATTCGAGAAAACCATTACTGAACTAACTACAGCGCGCGATGAGTTAAAAGGTAAGGTCGAAGAATACGAGGCACACAAAGGCGATAAGAGTCCGGAGTTCATTGCGCTTGAAAAGCAAGTGAAAACGCTCATGGAAAAGAATGAGAAGTCCGAGAAGGCTCGCCTTGAAGAGATTGAAAAGCGTACAAATTCCGAAATTAGTGCGCAAACGATTGCAGCACTAACAAAAGCGAATGCGATTGATCCGCAAGAATTGGCCAAGCTAATAACACCACAAATCAAGGTTCAAGAAGATGGTTCCTATGGGTGGACAAAGGAAGATGGTTCTATCGGCACAATCGAAGAATGCACTTCCGCCTACCTCGAAGGGAAAACATGGGCAGTTAAGTCCAATCAACAAGCCGGAAGTGGTGCGAGTGGTGGTGCGATGGGCGGCAATTCCCAACTCGCTGAAATGTTTAAATTGGCCGGTGTAGAACCGCCAAAAAGCTAATCTATTTTACAAACAATATGAGGTGAATTATGGCTTTAAACACAATTGAGGCAGCAAAGAATTTTCAGACAGTATTAGACCAACAAATGGTAATGGAAGCAGCAACAGGCTTTATGGAAGTAAATGCCGGCGATGTTGTATATGATGGTGGCGATACAGTAAAAATCCCTACATTGTCCATGCAAGGCTTGGCAGCGTATGACCGAGAAGAAGGTTATAACAAAGGTACTGTTTCCTTATCCTACAAAGATTACAACATGACACAAGACCGTGGTCGACAATTCACATTGGATGCAATGACTGTGAACGAATCCAACTTCGTAGCGAATGCAACAAAAGTTATGGCAGAGTTCCAACGCACTCGTGTAATTCCGGAAGTTGATGCATATCGTATCTCTAAAATCACAGCATTGGCAAAACAGGCCAACAAAGTAACTCAATACAATCCGGCTGAGGCTGATGTGTTGAAAAAGTTAGATGCTGACTTGTACAACATCCTTGACCTTATTGGCGATGCTAATGACTTGGTTATTCTCATGTCCTACAAAGCACAACAAATGTTGAATAACAACGAGAAATTCACAAAACAAGTTGATGTTTCTCAATTCCAACATGGTGCAATCAATACACGAGTAAAAGTGTACAACGATATTCCAATCATCAATGTTACATCTGACCGCATGAAATCTGCGTTCGTATTCCAAGATGGTAAAACAACAGGTCAAGAGGCCGGTGGTTTCAAAGCTGACACAGCTGCAAAAGGTGTGAACTGGATTATCATGAGCCGCAGAAGTCCAATCGCTGTTTCTAAAACAGACACAATGCGCATCTTTGATCCAATGACATATCAAAAAGCAAACGCATGGGCGATGGATTATCGCAAGTTCCATGATGTTTGGGTTCCAAACGAGCGTTTGGCTGCTGTATGGGCAAATATTGGCGCTTAATAATAGGGGGTAACTATGGAGAAATATCGCTTAATCCGACTAAATGAAGTGAAATATACCGATGATGATTATGTGCGTGATGCTTTAATCGAGCAAGGTTTCGTGTTGGAACCGCTCGAAACAATCGAGCAACCAAATATCGAGGAACCTGTTGAGGAACCTGTTGAGGAACCTGTTGAGGAACCTGTTGAGGAAGGCAAAAGCACCAAAAAATCCGGTAAAAAATAGATGGATACACGAGGAATCTTTGAGAAGCGGCTTACACAGGCCGTGAAGGCTAGTGCCACAGTTGTGCAATCAACTGCGCAAGAAAATCATGGATTCACATCAAGAACAGGGCAATTGGAGAGAGCCATTGATGTGCGACTAATTAGCGATAAGATTGCACAAGTCTATATCGACAATAAAGTTGCACCTTATGGCCCTTTTGTACACGAAGGCACAAAGGAACATGATATATTCCCAAACACCAAGAAGGCACTCCGATGGGTGCCTGTTGGTGGCAATGGGTTCGTGTTCGCAAAGAAGGTACATCACAAGGGAACTGCTGCGGATCCATTCTTGTATGATGCATTAGACCGCTCACAAGATAGAATCCGAGGGATATTCTCCAAAGCTGTGGGTGTAGCACTCAATGATGTTGCTGAGAGCGTGAAAGTAAGCGCTAGCAGAAACAATCTCCATTTTAAATTGTGAGGGGTGTGATGATGCTATATCAATTTCAAGAAATTAAGTTCAATGATGAACTATTAGGCCCTAATGTTCGTGAATCTGACTTTGAGAAGGCTGTGTCTTGGCTATATGTATTGGCAAAGCGCTTGGGAGTTCCCAATGCTGATGTGGTGCGGTCATTCGTAGTTGATGAATTGGTTACGCTTTATGCTTACCGAGAAGTCGCTATGAATAAGGCTGCATCGCTCATCGGACAATACAATCGTAATGGGCAAGATGATGACTATTACTCCAAGAAATTGCGATATATCAACGATAGAATTGCAATGATTGAAGGTCAGATGACTGCTGAACAGTTGACAGGGCAACCAAGTAAATATGTAGGATATCGCACAATTCCACTCTATCGAGGTGGCTAATATGTGGCTTGAACTACTAAACAAAATTAAATATGCAATTGAATCCTCTGAATTTGGCGGAAGGGTAGAACTTGGGTTCTTAAATCCCATGAATGCCGGAGTCGATGAGCAAGGTCTTATATTGTTAGGTCGAGGCGAAACGCTGCCAATTGATGGCAAAGTTCAAGCGATGCTCAAACAAGAGTTCTATCTCGAAACTTGGATTCGCAGCGATACCGATGATTTTGCTGTTGCTTATGAGGCCATCTGCAAATTGGAGAGTGAAATCGAATCTATATTGATTGATTTCCGGAATAAATGCGGTGAACTCAATGAGGATGTTTGCATATTGCCGGACAGCGGATATCAGATTGTAGATATTCGCTGTACCAATAAGACAGCCGACAATGGTTCTGTAAGGCCATGTATTGGCACACAGTACCGATTTGAGGCTCGAATGTATGATCTAAAACAATCTAATTCTAATGGGGGAATTTACTAATGGCAGAAACAAAACTTTATGTACCTACTGCGACAGATATGCCGACAGCCGGCAAAAATTATTTGTTGTACTTAAATACAGGTACAAACGAAAACACAGGTGCCAAATGGCTTTTATTGGGTGGTCAACGTAGTGGCGATTTATCTCGAAAAGCTGATAGCATCGATGCATCTCACAAAGGTTCCGGTGGTTGGAAATCTACGATTGCCGGCTTGAAGGAATGGTCTTTCAGCATCGAAACATTGCTTATGCCTAAAGAAGAATCTTTGAAATTGCTCGAAAAAGCATTCTTGAATGGTGATAATGTTCACATCAAGTTTGAATATCCGGATAAAACATTCTTCACAGGCATTGCATCTGTAACTGAATTATCTGTAAGTGCGCCGCATGACGATGTAGCGACTTATAAAGGCGAATTGAATGGCATTGGCCCATTGTCCGAATTACAACCGGCACCGACCATCTAATCTATAATTCTGTTCGATATAAATTTTTAGCGCTAAGGAGAAACTCTGATGAAAAAAGTTAATTGTGATCTATTCGGTCATGGCGAATATATTATGTTCAATATGCAGCGACTCATGGAATTTGAGGCCGCTGTTGGCAAGCCTGTGAGTGAATTGTTGACTATGGTTCAATGGCCTATCAACTGCATTATTTCCGGCTATGCGATTGGCATGAAACAATATGGCAGAAATCCAAATAAATATATGGAACTGATTGGCGAACTATTGGAAGATGAGGAGCAAAATCTAACACTTGCAGCAATTCAATTGCCTATTACAAAGGCCTTGATTGCAAGTGGTGTGTTTGGCGCTCAACTCTATTATCAAATGTTCCCAAACGAAATGACCGATGCTGACAAATTAGCAATCGAATCGGAGAATAATCCAAAAAACTAGATGGGGAGCAATCGCTCCCCTCTTTTTCTCAATGGCTCCGATACGCTGAGGAAATTGCTTATAGTGTTTTAGAGTTGAAACCGTGGGAACTCATGGATTTGCAGCCTATGGAGTTCAATAAGATGGTGAAGGGTTATGAGCGTAGGCAACGCATATTAGACACAAACAAAGCCTTTTGGGTGGCTAACATCATGAATACGCAATTGGCTAAGGGTAAAGGTGTAGAACCGAAGGATTTTATCGATATCCTATATCCAATGACCGCACTCGAAAAGAAACAACTAGAAGAGCAATTTATCAAAGAATTTAGAGCAGAAGGGGGTGAGATTTAGACAATGGCAGATATTGAAACCAAAGTCACCATAAGCGCCGATAGTAGCAATGCCGAAAGGGCCTTGAATAAGGTTTCACAAGCGGCAAAGCAAAAACTTGGCGGTGATATATCCTCTGAACTCGATAAAATTTCTGCAAAGGCTCAGAAGGTATTTGGGCAAGATTTACAGGGTGCCATGAATAAGGTTGGCAAAGGCTTGCAGATTGCAGCAGCGGCCACCGGCATTGGTGTAGCAGCCACAGCGGTGAAGGATTTGGCTGTTGGGGCAGCTAATTTATCAGACCAAATGGCACAGATTCGCTCACGCATCAACCTAATCAATGATGGTTCGCAAACAACTGCGGAAATCATGGATAAGATTTATGCAGCATCTCAACGATCTCGTGGCGGATATCTTGAAATGGCTGACAGCGTTTCCAAGCTGAATATGTTGGCCAAAGATGCGTTCAGTTCCAATGATGAGGCGATATTCTTCGTTGAGCAACTGAACAAGCAATTCAAAATCTCCGGTGCAAGCGTTGAAGAGGCCACAAGTGCGATGTATCAGCTTACCCAAGCAATGGCGAGTGGTAAGTTGCAAGGTGATGAGTTCCGTTCCATCATGGAGAATGCTCCAATGTTGGCTCAATCTATTGCCCAAGAAATGGGCATGAGTGTAGGTCAATTGAAGGAACTATCCTCACAAGGTCTTATTACAGCGGATATCATCAAAAATGCACTATATGGAAGTGCTGAGGAAACGAATCAGAAATTCGCTGAAATTCCTATGACATTTGCTGACATAGGACAAAGCATTCAGAATCAATTTATTCAAGCCTTCACACCTGTTTTGGAGCAGTTGGCAAGCATTACATCAAGTAGTGATTTCATGGCTGCATTTGAAGGTGTTGGCATTGCCATTCGAGGAGTTGCAGCGGTGGCCCAAGTGTCCATCGGTTTAATTTCAGCAGCATTTAACTCGATGAAGGTGGTTGTGTCTACAGTAGGCAACATCATCAAAAGTTTTGCGACATTAGTTGCAACATCGATGCCTGTTGTGGCGGCAGCAATCGTTGGTGTAACTGCTGCATTTATAGCACAGAGGGCCATTGTAGCTGCGCATAGCACTATATTAGCCACTTTAACTGTGAAAACACTTGCATATAGAACAGCGGCTATTGTTACAACTGCGGCCACGAAAGCGTGGGCGGCTGCAAAGACTGCACTAGGTGTTGCAATTCTAGTAACTACCGGATTGATGGTCGGATTATCGGCTAGTGCATCCATATTGCGTGGCTTGTATGCTGCACTTCGTACCGGCACATTGTTGGCATCTGCTGCACAGGCTGTTTTTAATGCTGTATTAATGGCTAACCCTATTCCAATTGTTGTTGGTTTGTTGGCCACATTAGCAGCTGCATTTGGACTATCTAAAGCGGCAGCCGGTGGATTTAGTGAAACTATGTCGGCTGTATGGTCGAGTGTGGTTCACACCGCTGTGTGGGGTGTAAATAAAATCATCGAGGCTTTGAATTGGCTCATCGCTAAACTCAACAGCGTTGGCGAGAAGGTCGCAAAGTTCTTCGGTGGTACATTCACAGCAATCCAACAAGTAGATACAATCTCAGCCGATGTGGCCCAAGATATCGTCAACAAGGGTGTTGATATCGCAAGTCAAATCACAAGCGGTCTTGATGGCGGCGGTGGTGGTCTTGATGTAGGCGGTGGCGGTGGCGGTGGTTCCGATGCCGGCTCCGGTAAAGGTGGCAAAGGCGGTGGCGGTGGCGGCAAAGGTAAGGGCGAAGATCTTGCCAAAGAGGCCAAGCAGATTCATGAGAAAATCCTTCAATCCTTCCTCGAAATGCAAGGCAATCAAGTGGAATTGATTGAGTTGCAATATAAGAAGGAACGTGAGGAACTCGAGAAATCTAAGGCAGCCAACAAAAACTATCAAGAGGACTTAAAACTCCTTGATGAGGTTTACACCGACAAACGCATCAAAGCCAAGCAAGAGGAGTTCACCAAACTCCGCTCAATCGAAACCAAGATTCGTGATATGCAGAAGGATTTCATTGTTGCTACAGCAGATAAGGACTCTACAGGCTCCATATCTCCGGCAATGCAATTGGCAAAAGATTATACGGATGCCATTGATGAAATCCAAGACCGCTATGCGAACATGACTGATGAATTTGTCAAAATGGACAAAATGGCACAACAGCATTATATCGATGTACTCAAAGCCAAAGGCATCGCCTTTGATGTGATGGAAGATGGTCGAATTGCTTTTACAGAGCAAGCGAATGCTGAGATTTTGGCCAAGAATCAAGAATTCATGCAAAAGGCATTAGAGCAACATCGCACATTAGCTGATGAAAAATGGGCAATTGATGAGGCTATGCGAACACAAAACTTCGAGGCCTTACAAACTGCATTGACTGATGAATATGTTGCTATGCAACAGAACTATGAACTTCGCAAGCAGCTGATGGAAGAATATCAACAAGCCGTGATGGACAGCCATTGGAATGGACAGGCTGTGATGTTTGAGGCCATGAGTGCCGGCATCGATAAGATGCAAGAAGGTATCTCCGGTCTTTTACAAGGCACTATGTCTGTAACACAGGCTTTCCAAAACATGGGCAAGGCAATCCTTAAAACCATAGCTGACAGCGTGGCTCAATGGATTGCGGCGCAAGTGAAACAGGCTGTATTTGGCAAGATGCTACAATCTCAACAAACCACAACGAGCATTGCAGCAGCTAAGGCTCAAACACCGGCATGGGCAACATTGGCCCAACAAATGGCGATGGCTACATTCGGCATGAGTTCTACTGCCGGCATGGCCGCATATCAGGCTGCAACAGCAGCCGGATTGGCTACTACAACATCCTTGAACTCTGTAAGCAGCGGTGGTTTTAGCAGCTTTATGGATGCTAAGTCTATGCCTAAAATGGCGAGTGGCGGTCTAGCATATGGCCCAACAATCGCACAGATTGGTGAGGGTAGATATGAAGAGGCTGTGATTCCATTGTCTGATACTGTGTTCGACAGATTAGGCGAAGGCATCAATAATGCAAGTGGTGGTAAAGGTGCAAGAGGTGGCATCACATTCAATGTGAGTGCTATCGATTCCGAAAGTTTCGGCTCGTTCCTTGAATCTCGTGGCGGTAGGGCATTAAGACAATTCATGGTCAACCAAGATAGAGAGTTCATTGGAACAGAAGGCACATGGTAGGTGATTTATGGCAGATTATAAAAAATTTCCAAACATCACATCATTAGGATGGAAATCATCCAAAGCACAGAAGTGGGAAACTAAGGTCAAAACTTCCGGAAGTGGCAAGGTGCGAACCATGACCACATGGAACTATCCTCAGTACACCATCACAACTGAATTTGAGGTCTTAACTCCGGAACAATACAAGGAGTTGATGGGGTTCTATTCACAAGTGAAGGGTGGCACAATCCCATTTTTGTGGCTAGATCCGGAAGATAACACCGAGAAGGGCATTCGGCTTGGTGTTGGTTCAGATGGCTCATGGCAAGCTGTTCGCAAGTTCGGTGATTATCTCGAGCCGGTGTATCACGTTGAGAATCTGAAACTCTATGCCAATGGCTCGCCAATAAGAGCGGTGAGTGATAAGGGAGTGATTAGGTTGGCAGCCGGTCAAACTGTTGCACCTAACTCTGTAATCACAGCCGACTACACATATTATTGGCTAGTTCGATTCAGCGGAGATATGACAGCAGAATATGTCTACACAAACCTATATAAATCCAAATCATTCAAATTAGTAACTACACGATAAGGGGGAGCAAATATGAAAGAAGTTAGTGAGGCACTAAGGACTCACCTCAATAACGAGAAACACTTTAATAGCTGCGACCTCTACGAGTTGCGATTGAAGAGTGGAGTTTCTTATTATTGGTCTGAATCTGAGGCGAGTGTGTCTTATGATTCTAAAATCTATAAAGGCGATGGCCCAATTATAGTGCGTGATAAGATTGCCACGAATAGCACAGTTAGTGTGGATAAAATGACTGTTAGCATCTCGACTGATGAACGAGATAAGATTGGCGGTGTTCCGATTATGGCGGTAGCGCACAATGGTGGTTTTGATGGAGCAGAGTTCACACTCAAACGAGCGTTCTTTGATGATGCCAACAAAATCATCGGTGTTATTGGTCTATTCACAGGTTTGTGTGAGGTATCGCAAGGCGGTGGCCTCACATTAAAACTGAATGTAAAGTCCATAGTGCAAAAGCTAAACATCGAATATCCCAATCGCAGATATTATCCTCAATGCCCTTACAGTATCTATTCCAAAGAATGCGGAGTTGATATCCACAACTACCGCAAAAAAGGGAAAGTTACAGCATTAGCCGGCACAAATGCAATTCGCATTGATGTGCCATTCGCTAATGGCTATTATGCTGCCGGTGGCATTGATTGGATAACAGGCCCATTGGCCGGACAATCCACTCAGATTCTAAAGTCTGATAATGGTGTGATCGTTTACATGAGTGCGCTCGAAATTGCACCGAAGGTCGGAGATACATTCTATATCTTTGCCGGATGCGATAAGACAGCAAATGACTGTAAGAATAAATTCAATAATTTCAGCAGAAATAGGGCAACACCTTATGTGCCATTGAAGGAGAGCATACGATGAGTAATTTAAGCATTGGGCAGCGTATTTCAGAGGCTGCCAAGAAATGGCTAGGCACTCCTTACATGAATAATACAATGGTTCGTGGTGTTGGTGTTGATTGCTCTTATTTGCTCGTTGCAGCATTAGTTGATAGTGGTGTGATGCGAGCGGATAGGCTCGAAATAGAAAATTATTCAAATGAATGGCACTTGCATCATTCCGAGGAGAAATACCTCAAATATGTTCAACAAGTGGCAGATGAGGTGGATATGACCTCTCCAATCAAGGAAGGTGATTTCCTTCTCTATCAATATGGCAGATGCATCAGTCATGGTGCCATATATGTGGGTGATGGCCTAGTGATTCATTCCTTTGTGGATTATGGGGTTATCTACTCGAAATTAGATGATACTCTGTTCTTCGACAAGAAGGGCAGACCTCGTTTGAGGGCGGTTTATAGATACAGAGAGGAGCAATAAGATGGGGTTCTTATTCAGTAGAGGTAGAAATACCACAAACAGAGCCGATATGATTGCCGATTTCCAAATCAACACCGCATCATATGGCGAGGTAGTGCCGGAGATTCTAGGCACAACTCGTGTGAGTGGGAACATCATTGATTATGAGGATTTCACAGCACACGAGCATAAAAGCACTACAAGGACAGGCAAGGGCGGTGGCTCAAAACATACTGAGATTACCTACACTTATACTGTAGCAGCAGCCATCGGCTTATGCGAAGGCCCAATCAAGGGCATCGGTAAAGTATGGCGAGATAAAGAGGTTTACCAATACCCTAATGAGAAAATCGAACTAACTCTGTTCAAAGGAGATTATGGTCAAACTCCGTGGCCTTATATGTTATCCAAGCATCCGGATAAGGCATTGCCTTATAGTGGCTTGGCATATATGGCCGGTGTAGTCGATTTAGGGGATAGAGGGAGCCTTCCTCAGTATAATTTCGAGGTTCAAGGCAAGCTATTAGAAACAGGCGATGGAGTCGATGTGAATCCGGCTGATTACATTGTCCATGTGCTGCAATCTGTTGGCGCTGATGTGGTGATTGATGGGATTGATAACTTCCGAGCGTACTGCAAGGCAGCTGATATCCTAATCAGTACACCACCAAATCAAAAGAGTGCGAAGGCACAGCAAGTCATCAATGATATTGCGGAAATCACTAATAGTTTGGTCTTTTGGTCTACTGACCGATTGAAGATTGTGCCATTAGCCGATAAACCTATCGGAGATTGGACACCGGCAAACCAAATCCAATATGATTTGACCGCAGATGACTTCATTGCCGGCTCTGATGGTCAACTTATCCTGTATAAGCGAAAGGATTCGAGTGAGGCCTATAACGAGGCTACAGTTGAGTTCATTAATCGTGCAAACAGCTATGAGAAGGAAACTGTATCCTTCGAGGTAGTGGCTGATGTTCAACGGAACGGATTAAAACCGGCATCAAAGAAAACAGCACATTATCTCTACACAAAGGCACGAGCGCAGTATTATGCCGAGCAACTAGCCATGAAACGCTTGTATGCTAAAACGCAATACACATTCAGATTAGATTGGGCCTTTTGTGCATTAGAGGTTGGTGATTTGGTAACACTCACCGACAAATCATGCCAATTAGACCATCAAATCGTTGTGATCACATCAGTAAACGAGGCAGCCGATGGGCAACTCGAACTGACAGCGGAAGGCAAGCCGGCCGGCACATATGCACCGGCTAAATACAACGTGCATGAGAATGAAAGACCTTTCGTGGACTACAATCAAGAGGCTCCGAGTGTCAATGATGTGGCAATATTCCAAACTGTTGGGGATGTAGGTGGAAATCAGATATTTGTGGGCGTAAATGCTCCAAGTGGTTGGGGTGGATGCTCCGTGTGGGTATCTGATAATGACCAAACATATCAACGCATTGGCAATATCTCGCAACAGGCTCGAATGGGCCGCACGAAATATGGCTTTGCTCAGAATGGTAATTTCTGCAATGTAGTCATCAATCAAGGTGTGTTGAAAAGTGGCACTCACATTGATGCGGAGCGTGGCAATACACTCTGTTGGGTGAATGGCGAGGCTCTCAGCTATGAGAATGTTGAAGTACATCCTAATAATTGGTACACGCTGCAAGGATTGGTTCGAGGTCAATATGGTACTAACGCAATCAATCACAATGCGGATGAAAGGTTCGTTCGTGTAGATGAGGCTTTATTCCGATATCTATATCGGAAGGAAGATATTGGCAAAACAATATATCTCAAATTTACATCAATGAATCTATTCGGCACAAACGAGCAAGGACTTGATGAGGTTCAATCCTATCAATATACGATTGTGCCTTATTATATTCCGGAAGTGTCCAATCTTACCCTATTCACTAAGTACTACGAAATAGGCAATGGAGTCCTTTCCTTTGATGTGGTGGCTCAGTTTGATGTGCCGCCAATAAACAGCTTGGACACAGTCGAATTGTGGTATCGTGAGCCGAGTGGCACATGGAAATATGGTGGTTCCGGCAATGGTCAAATCACAGTAAGTGGCTGCGAATTAGGTCATACTTACGAAGTGAAATTGAAGGTCAAGGATGTGCATGGTAACACATCGCAAGGCATCACTAAGAGCATTACTGTTGCGATGAAAACAGAGGTGCCAAACGCACCGCAAGGATTCTCCATCTCGTTCAGCGATATGGCACATTTCAATTGGCTAGAGGTTAGGAATGCGGATATTGATTTCTATGAACTCCGGCTTGATTTGAAGGTTGGCCAAACTGATGGATTGATTGGTCGCAGTAATAACACAACCTATAGTGGTGTGTTGAAGAATCGGAGCGGTAAAGTGTACCTATACGCACATAACCCATCAAAAGGCTATGGCGCACCTTCCGAAGTAACCTATAATGTTCCACTACCTAAGAAACCGAGCCAAGTGCAAGCAGTTGGCAGTATGAATGGTATTGGTGTATCTACAGAGTCAATTCCTGTTGGATGCAAAGGCATGAATGTATATGTCGATTCCAAAGTGTATTTCACACCTAACAATGTGATAAGCATTCCACTAGATGCCGGAGTGTATTCAGTAAGTGTTGCGTTTACTGATATATTTGGCGAAGGCCCTCGAACAGATGCAATCAATGTAACTGTAAAAGCCAAAATCGATAAGGCATTACTAGATTTGGAATCGCTTGGACTCGATGATATGGATAAGGCTGTTAAGGCCTTACAGGGCGAGATGGGAACTGTAAAAACCAATGTGAATGGTTTGAACAGCAAAATCATCGACCAAGCAAACGCATATCAACGATCATTGTCAGACCTCAACAAGAATGTATCCTCTCAAATAACCCAAATCTCACAAGGGTTTGAATTGAAGGTTACGCAAGCCATCGGCAAACTCGATGGCAAGGAACTCATAAGCCGAATCAACCTCACACCGGCCGGCACACGAATTGATGGCAAACTACTCCATGTTACAGGGCAAGCCTTGTTTGATAACAACATCATCACAAAAAAAATGTTGCAAGCCGGTTCTGTTAGTGCTGACAAAATACAAGTAGATAGTTTATCCTCGATTTCTGCAAACATCGGTTCATTGCGTGGTGGCGATATCACAGGAACCACCTTCAAGAATGAAAACAATACATTCAGAATCGATAAGAATGGCAATATCGTAGGTGCTAATATCACCGGTTCAAGGATTGATGCTCAATCAATTTATCAAGCCGGATTCGAGGTTAAGAATCTCGATATTCAAGTGTTCCAAGTGCGACATGGGGATTATTGCCCTGTTCCGAAAGGTTATAACCGAGCGGATTGCACGTTTATTCCTGTAGGATATAACATTCAAAAAAAGAATTGGAGCAGAGAAGAATTCAAAGCAAATGAAGGTCGATTCAATTATCGACCTACTGACTTTAAGATTCAATTCTCAAAATTCTTATCACACAAAAGCTATGACCACGGAGTAAATGCCGGAATCGAGAATAATGACCGCTGTGCGGCATACTCTGCAACAATTACCGGTGGCGATACCAATTATGGCAACATGGTAGTTACTAGCATCGGCGAATTATTTGTGTTGTGCATAGCGATTAGGCGATAGTTTTAATTCACAAGGGGGTGGCTTATGGTCAAACACGATTTTGAACTTCATCAAGGCCAAGATTTCCGCATCATCTATGAGGTTCCATCTGATAGCGATATGACTCTCAATGGATTTCAAGGTGTGTGCAAAATCCGTAAAAGGCACGATGAAGGGGTTATCTTCGAACTAGAGCCGACAGTCGAGGATAAGAGAATCACATTCACGCTTTTAGGCAAAGTAACAGCTAAAAAGCAAATAATCAACCGAAATTTGATGTATGATGCGTTCATTTTCAATGATACCAACAGCATTAAAATCGGCATCGGTAAAATCACAGTAATTCCGGATATTTCAATGCATTAATAAGGAGATACAATCATGGCAGATAGCATAGTAACTTTAAAATTAGACAAAGATTCCATTTTCAACTTGCTTGAAGGTCTGAGAGGCCCTAAAGGTGATGAAGGAGATAGAGGCCCTGAAGGCCCACAAGGTAAAGAAGGCAAACAAGGCCCTAAAGGTGAGCCGGCAAGCGCTGAACGAGCAGCAGAATTGCTTAAACAAAAGAACGTATACTTGCCGGATGCAAGTGTCGAAACAGTTCTTGCGAAATTGGTTGAATTGTTTGGCGATTCCATTAATGTTGCGTACAAGCCAATTGAATATGTGCAGCCTTTAGTAGGTCAAGAGTTCATCGATTTAAGAGGCGAGCCACACTTTAAAGTATCCGTTGACGGCGGAGAGAAACGTGTGTTTGAAACTGACAATATGCGTGTTCCTATTGAGCCGTTCGGAGTTGCTAATATCTTGGTTAAATATTATGATTTGGCTGACCGTGAAGTTGGCAGCGCAGAAATTAAAGGTGTAGAGGTTCATTCTAATGCTGATGATACATTCGAGGAAAATGGTGCAAGATACTCCTTGTTTGGTCGCAAATTGGAAATTGATGTTACAAACCTCACAGGAAATAATCCATTCAAGGTGCTTGGTAAATGGGCAGTAAATGAAATCAATAATATCCTCATTAAAACAAGCAAACAAGTGAATATCGCAATAATGGAAAGTAGTTTCCGAGATAAAAATAACAATTTCATTGGCGATATTCCTATTGTTGTAGAGAAACCTCAAAATGTTACATTTGCTAATGGTGATAATATCAGTTCCCCTGTAAAACTCGGCACATTACAATATGGTGTAAATGCTGTTCATTTCCAATCCTCTCGTATTGAATGGGATGATAACGAACACAAATATGTATCCAAAGGCGATGCAGTAGATCATTTATAATTCGTAATAAGGGGAACACATGGCGGAAATTACACACTTCTTGGAAGAGGCTTGGCGGATGATGACTGAATCATTCGCCATCAAGGCCTTACTTGCAGTTGTGGCCGAAGTGGGGATATATGTGCTTGGCTTGAAACATATTCAAGTATTGGGCATTTTCATCGTGTTAGTGTTGCTTGACCTTTTGACTAAATGGTCAGCGATAGGATATCAAATGTTGGTTGATATGGGGGCAAAGCCGGAGAATATAAGCGGTTATGCGAAATACATCGCAATTCCGGCCGCATGGGGCAAAGGGTTGATATCATCCAAGCATATGCGAAAGCCGTTTATCACAAAAGTTCTTACCTATTGCCTTGCCACAGCCGGAGCATGGTGCTTTGACTTCATGGCCGGCAATTACGCATTCGCAGTCAATCTTGTTTGGCTATATCTTGGCTCTGTAGAATTCCTTTCTATTCTCGAAAATATGCGAGATGGTGGGAACGCAACAATATCAGGCCTATTGGATTTAGTACAAAGCAAGGTTGATGCGGTTTTAAAAAAATAAGGTTTAGAGGGTGGCGAATAGCTGCCCTCTTATTATTTATTGAAAGGATAATATTATGGAGATAGGCAAATATTTTGATTCCTCTGAGTTCGCTTGTAATTGCCACCGGCATGAAGTCGATGAGAATGGTCGCAATAAATTAGACCATATCATCGATAAGCGATTGGTGGATTTGCTCGATGCTATCCGTGAGCGTTTAGGGGTTCCATTATATATTAATAGCGGCTATCGTTGTGAGGAACACAATGAAGAAGTTGGTGGTGTTCCGAACTCTTATCATGTGCAAGGTTTGGCGGCCGACATAACCTACGATGGGATTGATGTCGACTATTTGGCCCAAATTGCAGAGGAATGTGGTGCAGATGGGATTGGTAAATATTATTACCAAGACTTCGTTCACGTTGATGTTCGTGGATATGATGCAAGATGGAATGATCTCGATTAGGGGGTTATCATGTATGACAAAGCAAAAATGTACATCGAAACGATTAAACAGCAGATTACTTATAAGCGCCTTATTATTGGTGCTATTTGTGTGCTGCTCCTCGTTGGCATTGGCCAACTCGCAAGAGGCTACTTCACCGCAAGAGCCAACTATAATCGTGCAATTGAACGATTGGAATCAACTCAAAGAGCGCTTGATGACAGCAGAAAACTCAATCAACAACTCAAAATTATCATTGACAGAGGCGCAAGCCTTAACAGTCAAGCAAGAGAGCGAATTGAGAGAATTGAGGCTTATCAACGAAGAGAGGGCGAAGGACTTAATCGCCTTGAAGGATATCAACAAGAAACAGGGCGAAGAGTTGGAGCAAGCCTCGAAAGTTCTAACACAGCAAGCGAACAAATTAGAGCAAGCCTCGACCTCATTAGACGAATTGAAGAACGAAATCAAGCGAAACCATGACACAGAAAAGCGACTAAGAAGGCAGCGTGATACTTGGGCGATTAGTAACGCAGCATTATTCTTGGTTGGTGCATTGCATCGATAATGTGGGGGTGATCCATAATCTCCTTACCATGTGAAGGTGGACACATGGAGTGAACTATGCTGATTAAATAAGGGTACTTACAGATTTGTAGGTACCCTTTATTTTTTTGCAAAAATTTTGAAAAAAGTACTTGCATCTATCTTGAATATGATATATAATATAATCAAGATAAAGGTACGGAGTTACTAAAGGAGATATAAAAATGATTAGAACTTGCAAACAATTAGAAAACAAATTAAACACTATCAACAATACAACAGATATCAAAATCAAAAAAGATGGCAGCACATACATCGTTGTTATGGGCGGCTATGAATCTGCTATTTGGGGTTATGGTTTGAAAGACCTTGTAAATGAATTAAAAGGTTTAGAAACAATCAAGATGGTATATCGTAGTTGGACTATGCAAGGTATGAAAGTTACAACAATCAAAGGTATTAAATAAGATAAGGGGATATCATGAAACTATACAAGAATGTTGATATACTAGATTTAGAAAATATAATGCGAGATGGCATCTTGCCGATTAGTAAAACCGGAAATGATAACTGGAGCGATGGAAATCGCTCCAACAACTCCAAAGATATGGTTTACTTGTTTGATGCATTAAATCAAGGCGATAGTTTCATGCATTATGGCCTTGTATTGATTGAAATCGATATAGATGATGCTGTTTTGAACGAAATCGATGATTTTGATATCAATAATGGCGAATATATCGAATATATCGCCTCTGAGGTGCCTGTAAGCAATATCAAAGGGATTTATATTCCAAAGATATTTGAAGGGCCTCTGAGAGCAAAATACGAAGTCGATTTTTCTGAAATTGATGTGAAATTCGTTGATGTAGAATTTTTAGTCTACTCCTCTGAATTAGGCGAGTATATTTTGGCAGATGAGGAAGATAAATCTATATTTGTAGATACAGCCAATTTATCAACATCAGATTTCAACTATCTAAGAGGTACAAAAAATAATAAAATGTTAGATTGCCAAAAGAAATGGAGATATATCATATGAGCAAAAGCACATGGGGTGGAAATCGTGAGGGTGCCGGAGCGCCTATCACAGTAGGGAAGGAGCATCGCAGAAAACAGAGAGTGATATCTCTCAATGATGCGGAGTTCACAAAACTAAAAGAAATTGCACAGAGCAAGGATATGAATGTGTCTGAATTAATTCGCAGCACATTTGAATTGTAAAAATAAGAGCCTATCCATAGTTGGTAGGCTCTTTTATCTTATATAGGCATGATCAGTCGAAGTGGATATCTGTGATTTACATATTGGAAAAGGTTCGCCTTTTGTGTCATCTGCACCACCAAAGAAACCCGTACAGTAGTGCGGGTTTTTCTTATTATTGCCTTTATATTATCTGTATATAATCTAT